>Ga0268262_10000357_pt1 | contig 61383 bp, 60 predicted proteins | sample TergutNc150P3_FD_190354 | JGI IMG/M metagenome (GOLD analysis project Ga0268262, IMG submission 190354) | Nasutitermes corniger P3 segment gut microbial community from laboratory colony in Florida, USA - Nc150 P3 (SPAdes) (version 2) | ecosystem: Host-associated > Arthropoda: Insects >... | reverse complement strand
ACAAGAAAAATCTTGATAACGCCGTAGAAATAAAAAACAACCTTGTTAAAAACCGCGTATTAATGAGTTTTAATCAGGACGGAATCACGAAGAATCAGATTCTTAAAAGTTTAAGGGCAATGATTATCGAAGGCGGCTTTAAAGCCGATTCAATTATTGTTGACGGTTTTGATTTTTCACACATGGACAAGGAAATCATTGCCGGAGTAAAAACATTCGCGATAGAATTAGGGGTTAGCGTTTGGTACAGTTGCTCAGTAAAAGACGAAGGTTCGCAGTACGATAAAGAGAATGTTCCTGTAATACTGAACAGTTTTATTAACAACATTGATATTGTGATTGTTTTATTGCCAAAGCATGATCATGTTGAGCTTACAGTTTCCAAGGACAGGGGATCAATTATTTCCAAGGCGATGGCTATGAAGTTGGATCCCAAGACATTGTTGATTCTGGAAGCGTGATTACGCCCCCATCTCCTTAATCCGCGTAATCTCATCCCTAATCGCCGCCGCTTGCTCAAACTCCAATTTTTTTGCGTGTTCAAGCATCTCGCTCTCCAAGGCTTTAATCAACTGTTTGCGCTGGGCGGGGATTAGCACATTGTAGGAGTTCTTTAAAACTTCAACTGTGGTTGCCGCCGCGTTGTCCGCTTCTTCAACATGGCGCGTCAGTATTTCTGCGATTGCTTTTTTTACTGTCGCGGGAGTTATGCCGTGCTCTTTGTTATACGCAATTTGGATTTCGCGGCGGCGGTTTGTTTCGGCGATTGCTTTTTCCATCGCTTCGCTCATGCGGTCGGCGTACATTATTACTTTTCCGGCGGCGTTACGTGCTGCGCGTCCTATTATCTGCACAAGGCTTGTTAGCGAACGCAAAAAGCCGATCTTGTCAGCGTCGAGAATCGCTATAAATGAAACTTCGGGCAGGTCGATGCCTTCGCGTAACAGATTGATTCCTACAAGAATGTCAAAATCGCCTTGCCGCAGTTGGGTGAGTATTTCTACGCGTTCAATGGTTTCTACTTCGCTGTGAATGTAGCGGACTTTCAAGCCAAGACCGGTAAGATAATCTGTAAGGTCTTCAGCCATTTTTTTTGTCAGGGTGAGAATAAGGGAGCGTTCTTTGGCTTTGATGCGTTTCTGCACTTCGCCGTAAATGTCTTCCATTTGACCTTCGCTGGGACGCACTTCTATTTCAGGGTCTAAAAGTCCTGTGGGACGTATTAATTGCTGTACTACCCGCGCCGATTGTTCAATCTCAGTCTTGCCCGGCGTGGCGGAAACAAAGACAGCCTTGTCAAGTCGCTCAACAAATTCATCGTAGCGAAGAGGGCGGTTGTCAAGGGCGCAGGGGAGGCGGAAACCGTAGTCAACAAGACTCTGTTTGCGGCTGCGGTCACCGGCGTACATGGCGCCTAACTGCGGCAGGGTAACGTGGCTTTCATCTATGAACGTTAAATGTCTTTTAGGGAAATAATCTACAAGCGTGTCGGGGGTTTCGCCGCTTTTGCGTCCTGCCAGATGAGCGGAGTAATTTTCAATACCGGGGCAGTAGCCCATTTCGGTTAGCATTTCGATGTCGTATTCAACGCGGGTTTTTAATCTTTCCGCTTCCATGATTTTGCCGTTGTTTTTAAAATACTCAAGGCGCTCTTTTAGTTCTTGTTTGATAGTGCCCATTGCATTTTGTACCATTTCACCGGGCATTACGAATTGTTTTGCCGGGTAAATAAGAGCGCGGTCGAGTTCCTCCAGCATTTCACCTGACACGGGATTAAAACGGCGGATACGTTCAACTTTATCCCAATCCAAATCGACGCGGTAGGCTTCTTCCATGTAGGCGGGGTAAATTTCCAGAGTGTCGCCCCTTCTGCGAAAACGCCCGCGTTCAAGAACCGCGTCGTTGCGCTCGTATTGCAGTTCAACAAAGCGGCGGATTAGCGAGTCAACATCGACGGTTTCGCCCTTTGAAAAAGTTGCGGTCATTTTTTTGTATACGTCGGGGGTTACCATGCCGTAAATGCAGGAGACGGTCGCAATAATGATTACGTCCTCGCGTTCCATCATGCTTCTCGCCGCGGAAAGCCTCATTCGTTCAATTTCATCGTTTATTGAAAAGTCTTTTTCGATGTACAAATCGCGGCTTGCGACATAGGCTTCGGGCTGGTAGTAGTCGTAGTAGGAAACAAAATACTCAACTGCGTTATTAGGAAAAAAACCTTTAAACTCACGGTAAAGCTGAGCGGCAAGCGTTTTATTGTGGCTGACGATTAACGTGGGCATTTGCACCGCTTCGATTATCTTCGCCATTGTGAAAGTTTTGCCCGAACCCGTAACGCCCTGTAAAGTTTGATACTTGTCTCCGGCGCGGATGCCTTCAGCTAATGCGGAAATTGCCTCTCCCTGATCTCCTGCGGGCTGGAATGGCGATATTACTTCAAATTGACGCATAAAATTTATCCTAATGACAGTTAATATGTTTAAAAAGACTGAACGTCTGCCTGTAAACTACTATATTATAGTATAGTAGTATTGTCAAGACAGTGTGTATTGGCAAATGTATAATTGTTGTATTGACATTAGATTTTTTTATGTTACAATACAGTAGAAAGGTATTAAAAAGGAAATAAACATGGCAAAAAGCAGACAGGTTATAATGCGTCAAACCATTACAATCACAGCCACCTTTACAGTGGCGTTTACTTTATTCTGCTCTGTAATACTGAACTCTGCCATTTCCACAGCGATTAGTTTATGCTGTTATCAATATGCCGAAGAAGACCCTTACACGGATTCTTGCTGCTCAGGAATTGGGACAAGTCCTGATTGCTGCTGCAATTTAAGCATAATTCCCAATAAAAACGATACCATAGAGCCGTTTGGCAAATCAATCAATAGTTATATATGCGCTGTACATACATTCGACAACTCTGATTTTATTGAATTATATAACATAAATTTTGAAACACAGAATAACCCCGAATATTTTGTTTTTAAGATTTTCAGACCTCCTAAAGCGTAAGCGTTCGGCCGGATTATATTTACTTAAATATGGATTTTAGAAACGTCTCATTATATTTTTATTAAGGAGTAATATTATGAAAAATACTTTTACCCGTTTTATTTCCGGGTCTTTATTCATTATACTTGGTTTGCTGACCGCTGTTGGACCGCAAATAATTTTTCAGCCGTGTCTGGATGGTATACAGCTTTGCGTAAACGGAGCGCCTAGTAATATGTTTATGCCAATGAAATGCTATTGGTCAGGCATGGCGGAAATTGGTCCGGGAGCGGCAATCGCTCTTCTTGGCGTATTGCTGTTATGTTTTCGCCAATCACAAGCGCGTTTGGGGATTATTTTCGCTCAAGTCTTGCTTGGCGTAATGGTGATTATGTTCCCCACATGTCTAATCGGTATTTGCGCGTCAAAAACACACGATTGCCACATTCTGTTTTATCCTATGATGATGGTACTGGGCAGTCTGGTGATTGCACTGTCTGTTATAAACGGACTTTTTATTTTCAGAAAAGGATTTTCTAATGCATAAAAAACCGCTGACAACGCCTCAGATAGCATTAAAAAACTTAAGCGGAAAACCGTGGAGCACATTCGCCCTTGTGACATTTATCGGAATACTGGCATTAGCGCTATTTGGCGGGTCAGTTTTGTCAAACAGTCTGAATAACGGGCTCAATAGTCTGGAAGCGCGTCTGGGCGCGGATATTGCCGTAATCCCGCCTGGGCATGAGTCGGAATACGAAGGCATCATCCTTTCAGGCGTTCCTGTTAAATTTTATTTTGACAAAGATATGGAAAGGCAGATAAGCGGGATTGAGGGAGTGGCGCGGTGCACATCACAGTTTTTTTTGGCGTCGCTTGCCGCAAGCTGCTGTTCAGAACAAGTTCAGCTTATCGGGATCGATTATGAAACGGATTTCGTGATCAAGCCGTGGATTTCACAGGTTTACGGTTCCCAGATCGGAGACGGGGAATTAATTATTGGCGACGCGATTACCGTGGAAAACGAGAAGACTCTGACTTTTTTTGATCACGAAATGAAGGTTGCCGCGCGGCTCGCCAAAACCGCAAGCGGAATGGATAATTCCGTTTATGTCAATATGAACACTATGCGCATGCTTGCGGAAGCCGCGCGCAGTAAAGGCGCGATTGCCGATGATATGGACATTGAAAATATTATTTCGGCGATTTTAGTAAAAGTGCCACCTGATTATGATATTGAAACTGCGTATGACAACATTCGATGGGATGCGCCGGGCGTTGGCATTGTCAAAAGCCAAAGTATCATTGCGAGCATTGCCGGAAATTTGAATGTAGTTTCCGGTATGATCCGTTCAGTCGCGGTCGTTTTCGGAGTTTTAGCCGTATTGATTTTAGTGGTTCTATTTTCGGTTTTCACACTCATCCGTAAAAAAGAATTTGCCGTTATGCGAATTGTCGGCGCAACACGGGGCAAATTGGCAGGTATTGTTCTGTTTGAAGCGTTAGCTGTCAGCCTGTACGGGGCGGTTTCTGGCATTATTTTAGCGGCGCTTATTGTACTGCCTTTCAACTCTTATTGGGGAAGAAGAATGGGGCTGCCGTTTTTAATGCCGGGTATCATGGAACTTGTTAAACTTTCTGTAATTGCCTTAATTATGTCGGCTGCGGCAGGCTCGGCGGCAGTTGCGTATTCCGCCTATAAAGTCAGCCGCGCGGAAACATACGCTACAATGCGGGAAGGTGAGTAATATGAAAATTGAAGTTAAAAATCTTGTAAAACAATATTCGCGCGGCGGACGGCAGATTGATGTTTTGAAAGGGATTAGCCTTTCAATATCATCGGGCGAATTTATCAGCGTAACCGGACGATCCGGCAGCGGCAAGAGTACCATGGTAAATATCATCGCGGGACTAACCAAGCCGACGTTAGGCAATATTTTTTGGGATGGAAAAGACATTTTTTCCTTTTCTGACCGGGAAATGTCGTTATACAGGAACGCGGCAATCGGATGCGTGCCTCAAGGACACAGCGCGCTGTCAAGCCTGACAGTGCTGGACAATGTGCGGCTGCCTTTTCATTTTGCGCATCACGAAGGAGATTCAACCGAAGAAGCAAACGCGCTGTTGAAACAATTTCACATTGAATCGTTAGCGGACAGTCTGCCAAAAAGCCTTTCAGGAGGGGAACTCAAGCGTATGGCAATCGCGCGGGCTATGATAAATAAACCGGGTTTTTTACTTGTGGATGAACCGACAGGCGATCTTGACACGCAGACGACACAGATGATTATGGGAATTTTCAGAAAAGCGGCGGATGAAGGGACAGCCGTTTTAATGATTACCCATGATTCGGATACGGTAAATTACGCGGATAAAAATTTTATAATGGATAATGGTGTGTTAACACAAGGTTAATGTATTATGCAAGGGAAATTCAAAATAACATTGGCAGTAGTTTTAGCGGTAGAGCTGGCGGTAATAAGCTGTTTTTCCGCCTGTAAAGTTAATGACAAGAAGACATCTAAGGACAGCGAACTCAACAAGAGAAAACCGGTAGTTGTTGATCAGGATTTAATTATCCGGACCAAGGACATCACAAGAAACGCTCTTTTTTTTCCCGTTGAAATTGACGGAAAGCAAATGGAAGTGATTGCGGTGAAAACGCCGGACGGCAAAATACGCACAGCTTTTAATGCTTGCCATGTGTGCTATAAATTAGGAAATGGGTATTATGTGCAGGTCGAAACGATGTTGGTTTGTCAGAGATGTAAAAAACGTTTCCGCATGGACGTTATTGAAACTAAAACAGGAGGCTGTAACCCCATATCAATTTTCCCTGAAAATAAAACAGAAACAAATTCGAGCATTACCATATCAAGAGAATATTTAACCCAGGCCGGAACCATGTTTAAAAACTGGGATGACCGGTAAAACCAGATGGAATGTCAAAAAATTTTAAGGCGTTCCAACATACTTTTTTTAAGGAGAAGAAAATGAAAAAGAATATTAAACTTTTAGGAATTACCGCTATTACGCTGGTAATTGGACTTTTTACTCTGGGCTGCGCTACAGCGCCGGCTGCTCTAAGCGCGTCTGTGCCCGCAAATATAAAAATAGATGTTACAGGCAGGACTATGACTGTTACCTGGGACGAAGTGAAGAATGCAGATGGATATGAGATTATTACCGACAGTGAGAACTGCGGTTCCGGTAAAAGGAAGATAAACACTAAGAATAATACCGCTATAGTATACAATACGGCTAATACTCCTCCTGAAGGCGCGAATGCTTTGAAAGACGACGCAAGTAACGGCGCTGTTGTAATTCTCGCTAAAAACAAAATTCAAATAACATTAATGCCGGCAATGGGCGATCCTTCCAAACCAATGGCAACGGCGGTTACGGCAAAAGTAATGGCATTTGGAGGGACAGTTGAGGGAAAAAAATATCCTGATTCTGACTATTCATCCGTAGTAAGAAAAGAACTTGGCGGCGGAATGTAGCTAATATAAAAGATTTTGCAGATAAATCCTGGAGACGGTTTTTTCCCTTCCTTGGGTAATACGGCGCCGGATGAAAAACCGCGATGGCAAACGGATTTATCTGCAATCTTAGCTTTGTATTAATTTTAAGGAGGATTTTATGAAAAAAACTTTTTTGATTGTTTTAATGCTGTGTATGGCTGCTTTATGTATTTTTGCGGAAAACTCGCCGGCAGATAACCCGTATGCAAATGTTGCAACTGAGGATCTGCCGTCAGGAGTAATACAAAAATTAACCGGCAAGGTACAAATAAAGACTGCCGAGTCTTCAGGTTTTGTTAAAGCCAAAGTCGGGGATGTTATTAAGCCGACTACCATTGTATTGACAGCTATGAAAAGTACCGCCGTTATTGTTGTTGGCACAACTCCTATTAATGTCGCTCCGCTTACGCGTTTGACTCTTGAGGAAATGATAAAAGCAACTGCCGCATCAACAGGCGGAAAGTTGAGTTGCTGCCAGTAATACATTAACGGTACGCATAACGCTAGCGCCGATTACATAGATTAAATGGCAATATTTCCGGTATGCACAAACGACAACTTCTTTCCCATTTCTTTGGCAACACGTAAAAGAAAATCCCTGTCTGTGGGCGGAGCGTTCCAGCGGTAATCGGGGTGATAGGCTGTTAGGTGCCATGGGATTTCTTTGCTGACAGAAACGATAAAATCCGCCGCTTTGCCAAGTTCGCTCTCAGAATCATTTAATTCAGGCACGACAAGGGTTGTAATTTCCAGATGAACTCCCGTCTTGTAACAAAGTCCGATAAAGTCAAGCACAGTCTGCAAATCGCCATTCAGTGTTTTTTTATATGTTTCTTGTGAAAAAGTTTTTAAGTCCACGTTGGCGGCGTCGGTAAGTTTTAAAATTTCGGCGGCGGCCTCCGATTTGATACAGCCGTTAGTTACCAGCACATTGGCTATTCCGTGCCTACGGGCAAGCGTCATGCAGTCCAGAAGATACTCGATATGAATAAGAGGCTCCGAATATGTGTAGGCAATGGAAGGAGTATCCTGTCTCAGAGCGGCGGAAATTATTTCGCCCGGCTGCATCCATTTTCCGGGTATGTCCGTATTTTGGGAAATATGCCAATTCTGGCAAAAAGGGCAGTGGAGATTGCACCCTGCAAAACCAAGTGAGAGTATCTTTGTACGCGGTTTAAAATGATACAGAGGTTTCTTTTCGATTGGATCAATGGCAAGAGCGGAGATGAATCCGTAAAAGGGAATAATTCCCTTTCCGCCCTTGTTTCCCCTCACTCCGCACGAGCCAAACTTGCCGCTTTTAATTATGCAGTTATTTGGACAAAGCTCGCAACGAACGCCGCCGTCGGTTTCGGAGAGAAAAAGCGGAGAGCGGATAAATTGGGAAAAATCTGAAGTGTCCGTCACACGCCTGCCTGCGGCTGATTTTGCAGAATGCGTTCTTTAATCGCGCGCGCCTTGCCGACAGCCTGCGCCAGTTCATTTACCTCGAATGGTTCAAGAATCATCCCGACAGCGCCGCGTTTTATCCAGAGTTTTACCAGCGGCACGCCCTCGCCCGCTTCGGTAACAGCGGAGGGAACTTCCTCAACAAACAATATATCATCAAGCTTAAATTCCAGTACAACCGGTTCGCTTCCCAGTGGATCGTATACAAGTATAAGTTTGTTTTTTTCCGACGGATGTGTTCTTGGATACCCGGTAAAAGGAATGCCGTCGCTTGGGTGTCCCTTCGAATATTTAGCAATACTGTTTATCGGCAGCATTTCAAGATAATTAATTTTATTCATGGTCTTCTCCCTATACTCTAATATAATAGATGATAAATTATTGAATAACAAGAATAATTTTATTACAATTAGGCGGGAGCGAGGTTTGGACAAGCGGGCGTTTTTTTTTCAAGGTGATTCTTTGCTTTTACCGGTTAATACTCCGGATTCTCAAATTGAAGACGGGCTTTTGTTTGAATTATCAAAAAATTTTAATAATTCCGATATTTTTGAAATACCCGAATTGGACGGTTCTCCCAATGTGATTACCGCAGTGTCTGTCCCCCAGGCAGCCGTTCTGCCTGAAGATTGGAAAACTATTCCCGTCCGCAGTATTATTTCCATGTTTAGCGTATCCGGCGGAAGCGCAAACCAAATTATCCGCGCCTGCCATATAGCGCAGTGGAGGCGGGATTCCCGTTTCTGTGGAACTTGCGGCGCAAAAAATGACGACGTTCTCATGCAGGCGCAGAGAATCTGTCCAAAGTGCGGACGGATGGAGTTTCCCAGAATTTGCCCCGCCGTTCTTACGCTTATTACCGATGATGAAAATAGAATCCTGCTTGCACATAACAAAAGATTTAAAGCCGGGGTTTACAGCCATATTTCCGGTTTTAACGAAGCGGGAGAAACGCTTGAAGAAACCGTAGTCAGAGAAATCCGCGAAGAAGTAGACATACAGGTAAAAGACATTGTTTATATTAAATCTCAGCCGTGGCCGTTCCCAAGCTCTCTGATGCTCGGTTTTAAAGCGCGTTATTCATCAGGAACAATTAAGCCCGATGGAGAAGAAATAGAAGACGCGAAGTGGTTTACAAAAGACAATCTGCCCATTTTGCCCGCCGATGGCTCTTTATCGCGTTATCTCATAAATAATTGGATTGATCAGACTTTATAGATATATATGTTTAAATTTTTACCACGAACCACACGAACCACCACGAACCTAGAAAGAAACGGGATTTACTACAAATATGCGCATAGTAAAAAAAAGGAAATCAGAGGTTCTTGTCCAAAAGCTGTGCGTAGAATTTCACGATAAGATAACGAACAACAACCCCTAATCCTCTATTTTTATCTTACTCGTTTATTAGTGGTAAGCTCAAATCTCTCTTGGTTCGTGTTGGTTTGTGTGGTTCGTGGTTAATTCTTCTCTTAACTCTCAGTTCTTAAGATTTCGATAATTCTCCAAAGCTTGCGTCTGTCGCGTCTTAATGTAATAACATCATTGCGAATCCTTGGAAAATCATCGAATGGCGACCATAAATTATAATCAGCGCGGAAAACCATTAGCCCGTCTTCTTCCTCACCGCCAATATATGTGACTTTTAAATCTGTAACGCCAAAAACATTGGGCGCGGGAAGCGTTCCTCCGGTTTCTTTCCAGACCTTAGCTTGAATAATTGACACAAACTTGGATCCTTCGTATGCCTGTCTTTGTTTTAAAACTGCGTAAAAACTTGAGGCGGCGTTTATATCGCTTCTGTCCGCGCCTTTAATACATGCTTCCATAAACTGATGATTTAATTGACTGAACGCATCGTAGTAAGCGATGATAACCGTATCAGGCGACATTCCTTCCGTTGTCGGACGGCTGGTAATATTTATTACCGTACTGAATAAAACAAGAAGAACAAAAGCTATTCCCGCCGTCATGCCAATCAGGAAAGGTTTATTATTAAGTATATACCGTTTTGTTTTTATAACTGTATCTTTTTTAAATAGATAACTTTTCTTTTCTTTTTCAAATTGTTTTGTTTTTTCCGCAGACACAGTGTCGAATAACGAAGAAACAGATACGGCTTTATTTTCCTTGCCGGATAAAACTTCAAGAAGGTTTGTAAGAATTTCAATGCCGCTCTTTGTTACGGCGCTTTGTTTGTTCTTTTTTTCAACAGGAAGCGTAAGAGCCGCATGAATAAGTTCTGATATTTGCGCATTAAGACCCGGCGCGATAATATTAACAGGAAGAAAAATACCTTCCCTCATGTCCTGAAAAATATCTTTTGAAGGATAGGGATGGCTTCCAGACAGTATTTTGTATAACATTACGCCGGCGCAAAAAGCGGTTATATCCATACCGACTAAATCGGGGCAGTTATAAACGTCAATTTCATAGCCTTCGATATAGAGACAGCGGCTGGATATGTGTTCGGGAGCAAAAAAAACATTGCCCTCTTTTGAAACAAATGACGCGCCCGGATTTATCGCGGAGTGCGTATCGCCAAGGAACATTTTTGCCTTAATCCAGCTGATTACGGCATCCATAGCTTCCTGTTTTAAATCAGGTGACTGCGAATTTGATTCAATTTCTTCTAAAAGTAAATCTAATCTTTTTCCCGGCACATGCGGTCCAAAAACCCTCATGAAACCGCCGATTTCACATACACCGGCTGCTTTCCACGTTTCATGTGTTCCGTCCGGATTAACTGAATACCCCGGGTCTATCAAACTCTGAGACATTTTTGTCCGGGCAAAGGAACGCGGATCAAGTCCGGTATCAAAGCATAAAGCCGGTTTGTTGTTTGCTTCTGAAATAAGGATTCGCTGTCCCATTATTGTTCTCTTTTACGGCTATTGTGTTGAATAAAGATAACGGAAATAATCCATGTCTGTAGTAAGCTTTTTATCAAATTTCGGCATGGTCTGACGGTACGATTCAATTGCCCTCCAGTAATCATAAAAGAGCTGTCTGTCACTGTCCCTGTTGTACGCGTCGGCATAAATTCTCGCGGCTCTCGCGTCTGCGTTTCCCATAATTGTTTGGGCTTGCGTATAGGCTGCTGAAAGAATCGAACGTTTTTCATTGTCCATTTTTCCAAGCCACTCGGCTTTTCGCCCTTCGCCCTGGGAACGGTAAGCCATCGCTATCTGGTTTCTTTCCCTTATCATACGGTTGTAAACGCTCGGCGTAAGTTCGGGCGAATAACTTATCTGCCGCGTTACTACGTCAATAAGCTCTATGCCATATTCAGGAACCATACGCCGTGAGCGCGCGAGAATCTCTTCGGCAAGCTGGCGTCTTCCCTTTGTAATCGGCTCGTAACTTGAACCTGATTGGTTTGAAGCGTTTGGAATATCCACTTCTATACCTTCTCCAATCCCAGCCGCCTCGTTATGCGAAGAACGTTCCATGATAATATTGGAGTTTCTGACAGATTCCCGCAGGTAATTTTCGGCTACTACGGTACGCACTTCCGAATCAATAATTTCTGAGAGTTTTGAATAAGCGGCATCGACCGTATTTATTGATTCATAAAATTTCTTTGGGTCTGAAATGCGCCAACGCGCCACTACATCAACAAAAATAAATTGTCTTTCCGCTGTCGGTACAATTCTTGCCTCGCCGTCCCATGCCATAATTTTTTTCGGATAACGGACGACTTCGTCTATAAAAGGAACTTTTATTTTTAGGCCGGCATGTGAAATAACGTCTGTTATTCTTCCAAACTGAACAATTACCGCCTGTTCTCCCTCGTTAATAACATAAAGGGGGCCTGCTACCGCAATGCCAATAATGATTACAAGAATAACAATTATAAAAGTGATTATTTTTTTCATTATCTGTTACCTCCCATGTTCATAAGAGGCAGGAAATTTTTTAAATTACGGTCGATAATTGTCATGTTTCTCTCGTCTTTAAAAACTTCTTCGATCATTTCATAGTAAAGCCGTTGTCTTGTTACTTCGGGGGCGCGGCGGTATTCTTCGTAAACTGAATTAAAACGCGCGACATCGCCGTTTGCCCTGTTTACTCTCTCTGTCGCGTAACCTTGGGCGATCTGGATTGTCTTCTCGGCTTCGCCTCTTGCTTTTGGAATTTCCTCGTTATAAACCTGCTGTCCCTCGTTTATAAGCCGTTCAAGGTCCTGCATAGCTTTGTTTACGTCTTCAAAAGCTTCCTGCACTCCTGACGGCGGAGTAACATTCTGAAGTTTAACCGCGATTACATCGATGCCGAGGCCGTATTCGTTAAACCTGTTGTTCATTGTGGCTAAAGCTTCAATCTCAATTGTGCTTCGTTCAACGCCCATAATGTCCATGATTGCGCGGTCGCCTACAAGCGTATTAATCGCCGAGCGTGACACGTCGCGTATTGTGTCGCGTCTTTCATTCACATTAAAAGTCCATGCTTTTGGATCAACAACGCGGTACTGGATAATCCATTCCACATCGACAATATTTAAATCTCCCGTAAGCATAACGGATTCATTGGCTTTATCTGAATATGTGGGAGAATTTCCGCTCCTCATAGTGCGAAATCCAAACTCTTCCGTTTGTACTGTTCTTACATTCACCGTATAATTTCGATCTATACCGAACGGAAGTTTTACATGAAGACCGGGTTCTCTAATGCCGATAAATCTGCCAAAGCGCGTGATAACTGCCTGTTCGGTCTGATCGACTATAAATACGCTGGTTCCAAGAAAAATAAGCGCCAATATTCCAACAGCAATTAAAATAAGTATTTTTGGGCTGAATTTGCCCGTTTTTACAGGAGTGATTTTCATAATATTAGTATACTATACATGGTTACAAAACTCAAGCAATGCATTATAATGAATAGTATATGCCATTTTAAAAGGAGTAGTTTATGGTGGAAAGAGATGATCTGGATTTTACTATTGAAGAACTTGGAAAAGCGTCGGTTCATTCGCCGTTAAAGATGTCCAAGGAACTTGGAGATAAGGTTGCCAATTATGTTGTAAACGATAAGTTTTTACGCTTAAATCCGTATGTTGTGCCGGGGCCGCAGCATCCTGTTAAGAGAACTCAAGTGCTGGAATTAGCGGGTCCTCGCGAGTTAATTTATTTTTCACCGGCTCATGTTCACGCTGGGATTGTAAGCTGCGGCGGTCTGTGTCCGGGCATTAACGATGTAATTCGCGCCATTGTCCGCTGTTTATGGTATCGGTACGGAGTCACAAGGATTTCCGGCATCCGTTACGGGTATAGGGGATTTTTACCGGAGTCTCAGTTTGGAGTAAAAGAACTTGATCCTGACAGCGTTGATGACATTCATAAAATCGGCGGCACTTATTTAGGGAGCGCCCGCGGCGGCGGCAGGGAAGTAGAGAAGATTGTCGACGCGATGGAAAAACTCAATTTAAATATGCTTTTTACAATCGGCGGAGACGGCACTCAGCACGGAATGCTTGATATTGCCGAGGAAGTTGACAGAAGAAAATTAAAGATAGCGATAATTGGAATACCAAAAACAGTTGATAATGATTTTGCCCTGATAGACCGTTCTTTTGGTTTTAATACCGCGGTACAGAAGGCTGTAGAAGTTGTGTCAGCGGCGCACATGGAAGCGTCGTCCGCAATTAACGGAATAGGCCTTGTAAAACTGATGGGAAGAGATTCCGGTTTTATTGCGGCGCATACCGCATTGGCAAGCCACGAGGTAAACTTTGTGCTGATTCCCGAAGTGCCGTTTAATCTGGAAGGCTACAATGGATTTTTATACCACTTGGAAGAGCGGATTTTAAAACGCAAACATGCGGTTATTATTGTCGCCGAAGGAGCGATGCAGGAGCAGCTTATAAAAGATAAAAAGACCGACGCCGGCGGAAATACAAAATTTGAAGATGTTGGCGTTTATCTTAAAGGAAGGATAAACAAACATTTTGAAGAAAAGGGAATTGAGATCAATTTAAAGTACATCGATCCAAGTTATGCGATCCGTTCAGCGCCGGCGAATCCTGATGACTCAATTTACTGCGAGCGGCTAGGCAACGCGGCGGCTCATGCGGCAATGGCGGGAAAAACCAAAATAATCATAGGTCTTGTAAATAACGAATTTGTTCACCTGCCGATTAATCTGGTTATTACCTACCGCAACAAAGTTGACCCGGAAAGCAGCCTGTGGCGCGACACACTTGACGCCACTCATCAGCCGCCGTTGATGGTAAACAGTTTCAGCGTTTAATTTGCAAGTAACGTGAAGAATGCGAAACAAATTAACAGATGAACTTGCCGTCTGTGGAATGAACGCGGTTCTTGCCGTGGGTGAGTATCATCCCATGGCAATCAACCGCTTGTTTTTACGCGAAGATCGTCTTAGTTCATTTACCGGCATATGCAAACAGCTTGCCGAACGCAAACGCCCCTATAAACTCTGCGAAGATGAAGAACTTGAACGAATCTGCAAAAGCATTCATCATCAGGGCGTAGTCGCGATGATCGAAGAGCCTATTATAGAACCGCTGACCCATGATGATCTTGATCTGTGGTCTGCCGAAGGAAAGACAGGCGTTCTTCTTCACTCTGTCGGCAATGATCACAATTTAGGCGCAATCGCCAGAGCCGCCGCTTTTTTTAACGCAAGCTACATTGTGTTAAACGAAAAAGACACCGAAGCGCGTCTTACAACCAGCGCCTACCGTATCGCCGAAGGCGGCTTTGAACATCTAACAGTACGGAAAATTTCAAATTCATCCGCATTCCTTAAAGACGCGTCAAAAAAACTTTTAACAATCGGCACCGACACAAGGGCAAGACAGCGCATCGGCGACTTAAGCGTCATTATAAAAAAACGCCAGGGTATTGTTCTGGTTTTAGGCAATGAAGAGACAGGCTTGCCCCAGGAAGTGAAAGCTCAGTGCTCCTGTTTATTAAGAATCCCCGGTACCGGAAAAATTGACAGCTTGAATGTATCGCAAGCCGCGTCTTTGTTTCTGAATGCAATATATAACAATTAATAGGCTGTAACACCTAATTCTTTACATTTTAATTTTACCACGAACCAACACGAACAACGACAAGATGTGTACTAAAAGTTCGTGGTGTTCGTGTGGTTCGTGGTAAATTCTTTTTACCAGTTGACCCCATCAATATTTTACCGTATCATGTTTTTGTGGCAAAACGGAAAACAGCGGGCAATTCTAAATCCAAAGGTTCTCAGGCGGTAGTAATTTTTTGGTTGATTTTTATAATTGCAATTATCAGTATCTTTATGATAAATGCCTCTACCATAAAAAAGAATTTTAATATTTTTAAAACACGCCTAACAACCCCTCCCGGCACGGAAGAAGAAATGCCGCCGGTAGAGGAAGACCAACCTGTAACGGTTGTAATAGAACCTTCCGCGCCAAAACCTCAAGGTTCCGGGGAGACAAAACCGCAAACCACTGAACCTGAAAAAACTACTCAGCCTGAAAAGAAACCAACCACTGAGACGCAGACAAAACCAAAAACTCCGGCAACGCCTCAAACGCCGCCTGTGCAGACGAGAGACAGGGCTATTTATTTTGCCAATGTCGGGAGCGACGGACAGATTCTCCATTCAAAGGTAACGCGCAAAATTCCCGTTTCTGATTCGCCGATGCAGGATGCCTTGAATGTCCTGCTTGCAGGTCCTACGGCGGAAGAATTAAGCCGCGGTCTTCTTAACCTTATCCCAAAAAACACAAGGATACTTTCAGCGACAGTTAGGGGAAATACCGCTTACATAAGTTTCAGCGAAGACTTTTTATTTAACACTTTCGGCGTTGAAGGTTATGTCGCCCAGCTTAGGCAGATCGTTTGGACAGTGACAGAGTTTCAAAATGTAAAGGACGTGCAAATATTAATTGAAGGCAGAAGACTGGATTATCTTGGCGAGGGTATCTGGATTGGAAGCCCAATCAGCCGTCAATCATTCTAACTGGAACATCTAAAAACTTCAGTTTTTAGATGTTATTAAATTCTTTTAATCGAAACTGCTGTTCCTGTCCCTATATCAATCTCCGCGATAATGCCCTGCATTTTTCCCGGTTTATTTGCCGCCGCTATTTCCATGTGGTACAGAACTTGTTTGCGGGCGCGCTCAATGCAAATTTTCGGATCCATTCCAATTACACTGTCAACGTTGCCGGTCATTCCAAGATCGGTGATGTATGCGCTGCCCTTTGGCAATATCCGCTCATCTGCGGTTTGAATGTGCGTGTGAGTGCCGGCAATTACCGCCGCGCGTCCGTCGGCATAATAGGCAAGAGCTTCTTTTTCGCGGCTGGATTCGGCATGAAAATCTACAAGTACAATCGGCAGGGCGTACGGAATTGAATTACCAACCTCCGTAAAAAGCGAATGAATATTAGTCGCTTCGCCCATATGCAAAGTTATAAGTCGATCAAAACATTTAAACGGACAATCAATGGCGGTCATTAATTCGCGGCCCTGAAGATTTATAACTATCCAGCTTATTTCTTTTTTATTTATACAGGCAGCTCCTGTGCCGGGAACATCAAGATTTATAATCGTACCCGACGGATAATTAGCCGGACGAAGAATTTGTTTTTCATTTTCAAGAACATGCCAGAATTCGCGTTTTTCCCATATGTGGTTTCCGGAAGTAATCACATCCGCGCCTGCTGCGATTATGCGTTTAAAGTCATTTTCGGTCATACCAAAACCTTCGGCGGCATTTTCGCCGTTGACCGAGACAAAATCAATTTGATGCTCTTTAATAAGCTCCGGCAGTTTTGCTTCCAGAGTTTCAATACCATGATTTCCCACTATGTCACCGATCATGGCGGCTTTTACTGTAGGCATATAATATATTGCCATAAAAGCCTTCTATCTGTAAACTGTACTTATGACCAGAGGAATTTTCATCGCAGGAAACGAATCGGCTCTTAGCCGCGCTATTGAGGCGGAGACGGGCAGCCGCGTGGAGCAATTTGCCGCCGCTTTTATTCCAAACAGATTTTCCGGCGCTGGAAAAAGTTCAACGCAGGAGACGTCCCAACGTCTGTCTCTTGATTGGAATCCGTCAAGCCCTATTTCCGCCCGAACTTTGGTGCTTGCCGCAGAAAACCGTCTTGAGCATATTGATGAAGCGATACTTATCTGCTCGCCGCCTTCCATTCGCAGTAAAGCCTTTAATCTTTCCTTTTATGATGTTGAAATAATGTTTAATGACCACATAAAAGGATGGTTTTTTCTTATAAAAGAACTGGCGGCTGTTTTTAACAACCGCAAACGCGGAACCCTCGCCCTTGTTTATCCCGATATTGCTTCAGCGTCTCCAAAAGACGAAGCTGCGGATTTACTTGGCCCTCCGGCTCTGGCGTCTTTCCGCGCTCTGACTAATAGTTTACTCTCCGCCGCACACAACGAAGCCTATGTCACAATGGGCTTTTCAACTACCGACTCAGGAAACGAATCTAATTTTGCCTCTTTTATATTCAAATCTCTTGATGATACGGGAAAACGCTCCAACGGCAAATTGCACAAGTATGGGAAGTTTAGTTTGTTTAAGTGAAAGACAATTAATGTTACGGTATTCCTCTCTTGTTCATATCCCCTTAATTTTATAAAATTATCCTATGGAACCTAGAATTAGGGAAAAACAGACTTCAAAATCAAAGGAAAAATTTAAAGAACCTGAACAGTTCAGGGTGATTCTCTTAAACGACGATTATACAACCATGGATTTTGTGGTCGATGTTTTAATGGAAATTTTTCATAAAAGCATTGAAGATGCCAGCAAAATAATGTTGGATGTTCACAAAAAAGGTAGGGGAGTGGTTGGGGTGTATACTTGGGATATTGCCATGACCAAGACCAAACAGGTACATATGGTGGCAGAGGCGAATAATTTTCCGCTTATGTGTATTATGGAGCCGGTTTAAGATTTTATATATAGAAGAGAGCGATAACTTATGTTATATTATATATAGGGGATGAAAAATGAAAGTTTCCGGTCATGTACAGGCTATTATTGACGCGGCTTATAACGAAGCAAAGGTGCGAAAGCATGAGTACCTTACTCCCGAACATATACTTTACGCCGCCCTTCTTTTTGACGAAGTTCAAGGGGTGCTGTTTTCGTGCGGGGCTGATTTAGCCCAGATCAAACATGGAATGGAAAGTTTCTTTGAGCAAAAAATGCCGACTACATCCGGTGAACCTACAAAGACTGTGGGTTTTCATAACATTATTGAACGCGCTTTGATACATTGCAAGTCAGCCCAAAAAGACATGATCGATGTGGCGGATATTCTTGTCTCCCTTTACGATGAAGAAAGATGTTACAGCAGCTATTATCTGCGCAAGGCGGGAATAAGGCGGCTGGAACTTTTACAGGTACTGTCCCACAGTTACGGCAACGATCCATTTTTAAATTCTCAGAGAAGCGAAAAATTTGCCGGTATTGACGATGACGCCGACTCCCAGAAAAAAGCGGGCAAGAAAACAATGCTTGAGCGTTACGCGATAGATTTAACCGCTTTGGCAAAGGAACAAAAACTGGAGCCTGTAATCGGCAGGGAAGACGAGCTTGACCGCACCGTACAGGTGCTTTGCCGCAGGATGAAAAATAATCCTATTCATGTTGGGGATTCCGGCGTAGGAAAGACGGCAATTACGGAAGGGCTTGCCCAGAGAATTGTAGCCGGCAACGTGCCGCCGCTTATTAAAAACTTTAGCATTTATGCCCTTGATATGGGTTCTCTTTTAGCGGGAACCAAGTACCGCGGCGATTTTGAAGAAAGGGTAAAACGCGTTGTTGAGGAACTTTTAAAAAAAGAAAAAACAATTCTTTTTATCGACGAGATTCACACTCTTGTCGGAGCGGGCGCGGTTTCAGGCGGCGCGATGGACGCTTCCAATCTGCTAAAGCCGGCGCTTACTTCGGGCAAACTTCGCTGTATTGGCTCTACAACGCATGAAGAATACAACAAGTTCTTTGAAAAAGACCGCGCGCTCTCAAGACGTTTCCAAAAAATTGATATTAATGAACCGTCGGTAGAAACGGCGATTGACATACTCAAGGGCGTTAAAAGCCGTTACGAAGATTATCATCATGTCCACTACAGCGATGAAGTTGTGGAGACAGCGGTGCGTCTTTCCGCGCAATTCATCACAGAGCGCCGTCTGCCTGATAAAGCCATTGATGTAATTGACGAAGCCGGCGCTTATGCGCGAATAGAAGCGTATAAACATTCGCAGGAAGACTCAGGCGCGGACGGTAAAACAACTAACGAAACGACGGAAGCGTCAACAGCGAATTTATTCGCGCAAGATATGTTCACGATGGATAAATCAGCGTTTGAAAAGACTGCGGTTGATAAACCTCACAAGTCTTCAACAGTACAGGACGCTCAAATTGAAAAAATTGAAATTACCCTTCCTGTTATTGAGACTGTTATTTCTAAAATAGCGCGTATACCGCAGAGGTCTGTAGGCGAGAGTGAAAAAGACAAACTTAAAGATTTGGAAACAAGGCTTAAACAAAGGGTTTTTGGTCAGAACGACGCAATATCGGCGGTTGTAAAAGCCGTTAAACGCTCTAGGGCGGGATTCAGGGCGGACGGCAAGCCTGTCGCAAATTTCCTTTTTGTGGGGCCGACCGGAGTCGGCAAGACGGAGTTGGCGCGGCAGTTAGCTGAAATCATGGGGGTTGCGATGCTCCGCTTTGACATGAGCGAGTATCAGGAGAAGTACACAATTTCGCGCCTTATCGGCTCCTCGCCGGGTTATGTCGGTTATGAAGACGGAGGTCAGCTGACTGACGCAGTTCGCAAACAGCCGCACGCAGTGGTATTACTCGATGAAATTGAAAAAGCCCACAGCGATATCTTTAACATACTCCTGCAGATTATGGACTACGCCACTCTTACCGACAATCAGGGACGCAAAGCGGACTTCCGCAATGTAATTTTAATAATGACAAGTAACGCCGGTGCAAGGGAAATTGGCAAAGGTCTTATCGGTTTTGGAGACCGGATACAGGATGACAGCGCTATAGACAGCGCGGTAGAAAAATTCTTTACGCCTGAATTCCGCAACAGGTTAGATGCCATTGTCCGCTTTGGCCATCTTTCGCGCGATATTATGGTATCCATTGTCCAAAAAGAACTGGACGCTTTTACCGCGCAGCTTACGGAAAAGAACGTAACCATTACCGTTACGGAAACATGTATAGACAAACTGGCGGAAGAAGGTTACAGCAAGGAGTTTGGCGCAAGAAACGCGAGCAGATTAATAGAAGAAAAAATTAAAAGTTTCTTTGTGGATGAAGTCCTATTTGGCAGCCTAAGCGAGGGCGGAAGCGCCGTTGTAGACTGGCGTGACGGCTACTGCATGGACATCGAAGAGACTCAAGTCTTAACAGCGGAAAATTAGTGCCGCGCTTCTGTCCCGGTCCCGATCCTGATTTTCCCTATCTTGATACAAACGCATATTATAAATTTCCCAACCCCAATGAATGTGAAGACAGTATTATCGCAGTAGGCGGCAATCTTTCGCCCGGAATGTTACTCTCCGCTTATGAGCAGGGAATTTTTCCCTGGTACTCACCCGGCGATCCAATCATCTGGCAGTCTCCCAATCCCCGTTGTGTGATTTTTCCCGAAAAACTGCATATCTCAGCTTCCATGCGAAAGATTTTAAACAGCAATGTTTTTAAAATAACCTACGATGAAAATTTTGACGGAGTAATCAGAAACTGCGCAAAAAAAAAGCGTCCTAATCAAGACGGAACATGGATAACAGACGACATAATCGAAGCGTACACAGAACTGCACCAATTAGGCTTTGTACACTCCGCCGAAGCCTGGCAGGACGGAGTGGTAGTCGGCGGCTGTTATGGGTTAATTCTTGGCAAAGTTTTCTGCGGCGAATCAATGTTCGCCAACGTTCCAAACGCCTCAAAAGCGGCTTTCCTTAGTTTTGCGGAATTGCTTTTTGAAAGAGGCCTCGCCTTTATTGACTGCCAGATACCGACAAGACACTTAATAAGTCTTGGGGGGGAAGAAATGTCACGTAACGACTTTCTTAAGCTGTTAAAGAAAAATTTGTTAAGAAGAGATTTTACCACGAACCACACGGAAAAATGAAGAGATCTACCACGAACCACACGAACCAGCACGAACAAAGAAGGATTTGAGCTTACCACTGATAAACGAGTAAGACGAAGGCAAAAGATTTGGGGGGTTCTTGTCCGTAATCTTATCGTGAAATTCAAGCTAAGCCTTCGGACGAAAACCCCCTGATCCCCCGACTTCTATTATACGCATATCTGTAGTAAATTTCTCCGCTCTCTAGGTTCGTGAGTGTTCGTGTGGTTCGTGGTAAAAATTCTTCTCTCTTGGTTCGTGGTAAATTCTTCCCGTTATGCCTCTTTATAAAAAGCGATGTATCCCCTATACGTTGTATAAAGGTCTATCTTACTGATAACCTCAAATGGCGAATGCATTGACAGTACGGGAATGCCGCAATCTATTACTTCTATCCCCAAATTGGCGGCATACAATGCAATTGTCCCGCCGCCGCCCTTGTCTACTTTGCCCAATTCGCCAAATTGCCACTGGACTTTATTGCGGCTCATTATAGCCTGTACCTTCGCGCAGAATTCCGCGTTGGCGTCGCTTGCTCCGCTCTTGCCGCCGGAGCCTGTGTACTTTGTAAGCACAATTCCCTTCCCTATAAATGAGCAGTTCTTTTTGTCAAATACGCCTGAATAGGTGGGATCAAACGCCGCATTGACATCGGCGGATAACATGGCTGAGCGCGAAAAACACAGACGTAAATCCGCCTGAGTGCCGCCGCAAAGGAGCGCGATGAAATTTTCAAAGCTGACGGAACGCGCGCCTGTGTTTCCGACGGAGCCGATTTCTTCTTTATCTGACAGATAACAAATCAATGTTTTATTAGGCGCTGATTTTTCACCTGCAAGAGAGGCAATAGCCCGCAGGGCGGGCCACGCGCAGCAGCGGTCGTCATGGCCGTAAGAGCCGATTAAACTTCTGTCAAGACCGACATCGCTTGCCTTAAAAGCGGGAACAAATTCAATTTCCGCGCTTGCAAAATCTTTTTCTGTAATACCGTATTTTTTGTTCAACAGTTCAAGCAGGTACAGTTTTATTTTTTCTTTTTCATCTTTATCTTCGTAGGGGCGCGAACCCGCAAGAATATCAAGGTCTTCGCCTTCTACCACAACCGACGCTTTTTTATCCATCTGCTCTTTTGCAAGGTGGGGCAGTAGGTCTGTAATTGTGAACACGGGATCGCCAGGCTCTTCGCCGATATTGATGGCTGTTTTTTTACCGGCTTCGTTTACAAATACGCCGTGCATGGAGAGCGGTATGGCCGTCCACTGGTATTTTTTGATGCCGCCGTAGTAGTGAGTGTCAAAGAGCGCAAGGTCACTGTCTTCGTATAAGGGGTTCTGTTTTAAATCAAGGCGCGGAGAATCTATATGGGCGCCTAGAATATTGCAGCCTTCGATGATGGGCTTCTTCCCTATGACGGCGGCAATGACGGACTTCCCCCGTATATTTTGATAAACTTTCATGCCTGCCGTAAAATTTTTCTCTTTCAGAGTGTCAATATTTACAAAGCCGTTTTCATTGAGAATTTCGCATGCTTCCTCGGCGCATTCGCGCTCAGTCTTTCCTGTATTTAAAAATTGTTTGTACGATGAGGCAAGCGCCTCAATCTCTTTTTCAGTCTTCTTATCAATTCCTTCCCAGCTATTTTTCAGCTTGAAAAACAATTTGTCTGATAATTTATCTTTTTTACCTTTTGCCGATTTTGCCATAAAACCCTCCCGTTTGTATTGCTAGAAAATAATTATAATGGAATTTTTGGAAAAAGAGAATATAAAGGAATTTTAGGTATGAAGGGGTCAGGCTTCCCAATGATCACTTTCTATAAATAATTACCTAAAAAAGTAATTTATCTCTATATTAAACTGAAAATTCAATCAAACTATGATATATAATAGTTATAAAGAACGCAGTATGCGGTTTAGAATAACTTTTTATATATACAGCCTTGTCCGTATGGATGGGCGAATTTTAGTGATTACCTGTTTATATAATAAGGAATCATAATAGAAGGAGTATTTTTTATGAAAAATACAGTTAAAATTTTTGGAATTATTACTCTTATAACGGTAATTGGGTTTTCAATGACAGCCTGCGTAGATAAAGAAATACCGCCTGAAGAAATCATGACAGAAGCGGTATATAAAGGCATTGACAGCGCCGCCAATTACTATGAACTGATAATCAGTAAAGCCGCAGACAGAGCCGCTTACAGTCCGGTAACAGGCGATGATTATATCATGACAGTCACTCCGCCAAACGGGTCAGGCAAAACAAGCGAAGGAACAGTCGATCAAAGCGTTGACGGCGGTTTTGTATTAAAGCCTAATGGCGCTACCAAGGTTTTTAACGTGGCAGTAGACGGCGGAAATATAATTGCTATAGCGGGGGAAATTAAATATACAAGCGGAAGTCTGGAAGAAAAAACGGTAGTTATGAATCCCAGCGCTGTCGGCGGCACCACTATATCAAGCGGTACAATTGTATCAGGAGCGAATGTAGCGTATGATCCCGACCTTGCAAACCTGGCCGCTGCGAAAGCGGTAACCGACTTTCCTTATGCGTTGGATTTTGGCGGAGACGGAGGACCATCGGGCGTTAATATGTCTACTGTTTTAGATGGTACGACGGCTATAACAGTAAACAACGGCAAGGTCTTTATAACTGTTGGCACCCCAAAACCTGAAGTATTACAGGGATTCGAAGAGTTTGCCGCAGCCGGCATGGAAGTAACTCCTTCTACTGCAAAATATTTTGGCAGTGAAGGCAGTCCCGTTATTTTTACCAATATAGAAGGAACGCCTGAAAATTATAACACAATGTATGGTTTGATTTGCGTGAAAGGTACTGATAATTATGCAGGATTAACTTATTTGAGCGAAGAAACAACTATAAAGGGCAGCATGATTAATCCGGATGGACCAAATGGTATTAAAGTTGATATTTTTGATATGACCGCGAAACAAGGCTGGAATTATGTTTTTACGTCTACTTATGGGATATATACAATATACTCAGCTTCCAAAACATTGCCCGCCGGCTACAAATGGACGGTAATAGATCAAAATACCAAGATAAAAATCGGTATTGAAGGCGGCGGTGGAAATTCTTCTCTTAGCGGAACGTGGGTTAATTCAGAGGGAGATTGGAAAATAACTCTGTATAATGACGGTAATTATGAAAAGTCGGAGAACAATAAGCTAATGGAGAAAGGAAGTTATTCCGTCAGAGAAAATAACATTACGGTTACTACAACTCATCTCAGTAAAGACTGGATTACTGAGAATTTTCCGGATTTAGACCCGGAATCTTTTTGGTATACACAAGATGAATTAAGTACACTTTTAACTGATAATGAGATTACTCAGGATATTTCTGAAAACTATAAAAATCAAGACGGAACTTATACGCTGAATGGCGACACCTTGTCTATAACGCTTGACGGCGAAACTATAGTGCTTACAAGGCAAAGATAACAGGGAGTTACCCAAATTTTGTAGCGCCGTCAATCTGACCGCTTGCAAGTGATCAGAGACGGCGCTGCAACTATATTTAACTAAAAGTCCACTACTCGAATTTGAAATTTACTAAAATTGATTAATTTCTACTAAAAGTTGAAACTATTTAAAAATTTAATGAAAACCTACAAGAAAACTATGTAAAAACTATGAAATTACACAGCATATTTGTTATATTATAAGTTATACCATAAAACTAGGGAGTATTTTATGAAAAAGATTATTGTTCTTTTAACAATGGCGCTTTTAATTGTAAGCGTCTTGCCGGCGCAGAATGTAAGCGGCAAGCTGACAGTCTGGTCATTTACTGATGAAATCGGAAACATGATCACTAAATACTTCACGCCTACCCATCGCGGGGTACAAGTTGAGTACAGTCAGAAACCGTCGGAGCAATTTCAAAATTGGATAGACCCTGTTCTTTACTCTGAGCGCGGAACGCCGCCTGATGTTTTTGCGCTGGAATCTGATTTTGTCAGGAAATATATCGAATCGGGGCTTCTCCTTGATATTACCGATATTTATAACGCCAATAAAACCAAACTGGTTGATTATCCCGTAGAAGTCGCGACTTACAATGGCAGGGTATATGGATTGTCATGGCAGGTCTGTCCGGGCGCATTTTTCTATCGCAGAAGTTTGGCAAAAAAATACCTTGGCACGGACGATCCTACGGCGGTACAAAGAAGTTTTTCCAATTTAGAGCAATTCATAAGAACGGCGAGGACTCTTAAAGATAAGTCAGGCGGGAAATGTGTAGTTGTATCAAGCCTTAACGATCTTGTCAGACCTTTTCTCAGTATGCGCGCTCAACCCTGGGTTGTAAGCGGTAAGTTGTTTATCGATCCTATGATGGAAAATTGTATGGATTTTATCAAGAATGCTCACGATAACAGATTAGACGGCGAAGTAGGCCAATGGTCGGAAGGATGGTTTGCCGGAATGAGGGGCGAGCTTGAAGATTACTCCGGAAATCCTTTGGAAGTATTCGGGTATTTTCTTCCGACATGGGGCTTGCATTATGTGCTAAAAAACAACGCGTCCAATACTTCCGGCGATTGGGCGATGATTCAAGGCCCCGTTCCTTACAGTTGGGGCGGCACATGGATTGTCGCAAGCGCAAAAACAAAGAATCCAAATGCCGCCAAAGAGCTTATCCGTTATCTGACAACAGACGATAGTTTTCTTGAAGCATGGGCGAAGGACACGGGAGATGTTGTAAGTAATTACAATGTTATAGACAAGATAAAGAATAGTTACAGGGAACCATACCTTGGCGGACAGAACCATTACTCTGCCTTTGCCTTAATGGCAAAGGACGTGAACGGCAATCTGATGCAGGGAACCGATGAAATAATAAATAACCTTTTTAATGATGCGCTTTGGGCTTATGTGAACGGAGATAAAACCAAAGAACAGGCGCTTGCCGATTTTAGAACACAAGCGGCAAATAGTCTTTCCGTTGAAGTTTTGAAGAGGTTAAAATTAATATTGAATTAATTTAAAAGGAATAAAATATGTATGTTTTTATATTAGTGGCGTTAATTGCGCTTATTGTGTTTTTAAGCGTTGTATTGTCTCCGATAGAGAGAGCTAAAAACCTTCATAATTCAGGGTTTAAAAAAATGCAGGAGTTAGGTGAAAACGACGAGAAAGTTTTAAAGCTGTATACTCAGGCGATAAAATTGTATAAAAAAAGCCTAAAGAAAAAGAAAGAAATAGAGGAAACATACGCCAATTATGCCCGATTATTACATTCCTGTCCGAAGCCGCTGCGTAACTACGAAGAATCATTACAATGCTTATCTAAAGCCGTTGAAATTTACGAAAAGCAAAAAAATATCGGACTTACGGCATTTTGTTACAATGAAATTGGCACTGTAAAATACAGGATGGAAGATTATAATTCATCTTTTTCCAATTACCAAAAATCAGCTGAGCTTAACGAGCAATATGCGGCGGACGAAGCGACTATGTATTGGCTGGGATTGGGCGTAGAACAGGATTTGTCTAAAGCCATGGGTAGGTACAGAAAAGCGGCTTTAGCCGGACGCGACGCATGGGCGAATATTTACGCTTTAAGTTACCAGATAAACGAGTACGGTAAAGGAAATTTCGATAATAAGGGAATGACTTTGTTTATGGACCATTTGCACGCAAAAGGCATGGGCGAAGCAAGGGATACGTGGATGTCAATATTAACGCAGTCCGCCGATTTAGGCTGGCCGCCCGCGCAGGTTGATTTATGGATTCACTGCCGTGACAATAAAGAATTCGACAAAGGTATGCCTTATCTGCAAAAAGCGTTAGCAGCAAATTTTACGCCGGCGTTTTTTCACATTGGTTATGTTTATCACATCGGCTTGAACAACACGGAAAAAAACTACAAGGAAGCGCAAAAATACTATGAGAAGGCGGCGTTGGATGGATTCCCAATCGCCCAATCCAATTTGGGCGTTTTGTATTATCAAAAAAATATTGACGCGGAGCCCGGTAACTCCAGTTTTGATATGGCGCACTATTGGTTTAACATATCCGCGGAGCAGGGCTATCCTCCCGCCGTCTCAATGGCGGCGCGTTTACCGCATAGCAATGCGGAAGCCGCCAAGAAAATATTAACCGGCGTTAAAAACACCGCTTATTCCGTATCAAATGCCGCAAATATCAAAGAATTAAGAGCCGTATTAAACATTATTGATGTTTCTACAGAGCTTTACAATTCTCTGAAATCCAATATCAAGCCTTTTAAACCGAAAAACGAAATACCGAATAACAGATAACAAATAATAATGGAGGAAGAGAAAAAGGCGACTATAACCGCGCAATCGCTGATTTTGAAATGGCGTTGAAAATTGACCCAAAACATCCGAGCGCTAAAAGTGCTCTTGAAAATGCGCGCAAACTGCGAGGCAGGTAAAAATCAAGTAACTCTTGATTTTTTATATATAATGTGAATAAATATTTATTATCAGTAAGGAGAAATAAAATGCCAAAGAGAATATTAGTATCAATAGCGGCAGGACTTGTCGGCGTATTTGCGTTTTTTGCGGTAAAATACGCATTAACGCAAGTTTTAGATAATATAAGAATAAATAAAGAACTAAAAGAAGCCGCAGAAGCAGAAAATAGTAAATGTCCGAATACTATTGCCGACGGGCTTGTCATGGATAAAGTTATATTTGTCAAAAAAGATAAAAAAATTATTTATGAAGCCAGATTTTTAAATTATATTATATCTGACTTTGATCTTGATGATTTTAAAACCAGCGTAACCAATAATTTAGTTGAAGCAATGGAAGCGGGAATGGGACCGGGCGGCGCATTTGATTCAATAAAAAATAAAAATGTTATTTTTGAATATGTATATTTAGATTATCAATATGAAGAAGTAGCAAGAGTAAAAATTTTAATAAATGATCCGGTTAGGGCAGTTGATTAAATATTATGAAACTGAAAAACAGCATTTTATTCCGTATATGTTTGCCAATCGTCGCTCTGATTATATCGGCAGCGTTTTTTGTCGCTGTCGGTTTATTAAAACGATATGATACATTTATGTTCTTTCAGCAATTTATAATACTTGGAATATTCTATCTGGTTATTTTCCCCAATATAATGATTTTATTAACTAATTGGTATTTTAAAGTTACCGGTAAAAAAATATGGAATAAATGGTTTAAAATGCCGTTTGATTTTGATTATGTTTTTACAATTATAACAATAATACCGTGGGCATTTATAATGATTGAATTGCTGGTATTCAGTAATTCCCATCATTTACCTGAATTAATTGACAGACTAATAATTTTAGTGCTGATTGTTCCGGCTTTTATTTATATCAATAAATTAATAAAAAAAATTTTCGGATACGAAGCGGAGATTGACACTTCCCAATTTAATTACGAAAAGCAAATAGACCCAAATAATTTTATTATTCGCCAGCCTAACTATTCCCTTGCGCTTTATATAATAATCACTATTATGTTCTTAGGCATTTTTGGCGTTATAATTTGGATGTTTATTGATAATAATAATGATCTTGATGGTTTGTTTGCCGCGTTACTTTTCCTGCCTTTAGCGTTATTTGGCCCTTTCCTGATTGTTATATGGAGCAGGTGGAAAATAATAGTTAAGGACAAGCAGATAACATCCACGTCTTATTTTGGAAAAACAAAATCATTTACTTTTAACTACATTACAAGAGTAAAACATTGGTTCAGACCAACAAAAATGGGAACTTTACATTCTATTCAAGCATTTCATGAAAAGAAAAAGCTCATTTCTCTTTCAGAGATCTGCCCGGGTTATCGCGCATTGATTTCCCGTTTAGAAAGCGAGGGTGTAAATATTGAGTGGTAAAATATACATAAGTATTCTATTATTGATTATGATTTCTTCTTTCTCCGGATGTTCATCCGGACCGCCGGAATTTTCGGAAGACGACTGGTATGAAAAAACACACGCGCCGGATGCCGCTCTTTTATATGCAAATAACGTCGCCGCCGACGGCACATTTTTTAACCCTTGGCTGGAGAGGGATAAAAGAAAAGGCATGTATACCAGAAGCAAAGGACAATTTGAAGAGCCGTCCGACGCCAAATATGGAGCCGTACCCAATGATTTTTCCTATATTTCAGATAACGCTTTTGACAGCATTACCAATGCCGGCCACGCCTCAATAATTATCAAGATGAACGGACAAACAATTTTTACAGACCCGTTTTTTTCCAACGCGGCGGCGATAGTGCCAAAAAAAGTAAAAGTTAAGTTTGATTTTTCCAAAGTGGCTAATAGGCCGGTGGTGTTAATAAGCCATAATCATTATGATCATCTGGATAAATATTCGGTAAAACAACTTGCAAAAAAAGACGCGGTTTTTATCGTCCCCCTGGGTCTTAAAAAACTTATTTCCGGCTACGGCGCAAAGGAAGTGCATGAACTTGGCTGGTGGCAGAACATTACTATTGAAGGCATTGAATATACGTTTGTGCCTGCCCAGCATTGGTCGCGGCGGTTAGGACAAAAGGGCGGCAGTACCCTATGGGGCGGCTATGTTATTAAAGGCGCAAAAACAATTTATTTCTCGGGCGACACAGGTTATTTTATCGGTTTTAAGGAATTCGGAAACCGCTGGGATATTGATTATGCCATTATGGGCGCCGGCGCTTATGAACCGCGCTGGTTCATGCATTACGCGCACATGAACGTAAAAGAGTTTTTAATGGCGGCGCAGGAAACAAAGGCAAAGATTTCAATCCCCATGCACTTTGGCGTTATCACCCTGAGCAACGAGCCTTTGCTTTATCCGTTACTTGAAATTGACAACGCGATTAAAGAAAATCCGGAATTGGCAAATAGTATACTTCCGCTAAGGGTAGGGGAGTATACGAGGATAGAGTGATTTTTATCGCAAAGGTTCTCACAAAGAACACTAAGGTACAAAGATCACAAAGGGAGAAAAGGGACTGATTTTACCTTTGACAGACAATAGTTTCGGCGTTATATTATATATTAGCTGGTTGGGGGCGTTTCGGACGTTTGGTCTGGAGGGGCGAGTGCCTTGCGGTATCTTGTCAAACATCAGACACCCAATCGGGCTTTTATTTTTTCTTTTTCCATAGAGTTATTACCCCTATTTGGTTTTTCCCCTTTTCAATGCTTACAAGGTAAAATGTCCCTTCTATCTTCTTGGTAAACTCAAGTTTCTTATTACCTATTTTGTTTTCTCCTATTTGTTTTACGGTATCATATTCATTCAAAATAACAGGAATAAATGCAAATTCCACTGGAGTTATGTCTACTTGCCCTCTTAATTCTTCGTTTTTTCCATGATGGTTTCTGATATGACGGGCATCACTATCGGTAATGAAGATTTTTCGTATTTCCTTTCCTAAAAGTTCTGTAAGTTTTACTTTAAGTCTGTCTGATAGAGAAAATTCAATTTTTACCGATTTATGGTTTCCTGCCCAAACAGTTTCAGCCATAGCAACGAGCAGAGATGATTCAGGATAGTGAAGAAGTGGATTTGTCCGAATTTCACCGAACTTGTTGAAAGGTTCCATCTCATTTTGAGTAGGATTCTCATTGTTTGTTTCCATAAATAACTCCATAAAAAGGATCTGTACCGAGCCGTCACAGGACGACTGTCGTTAAAAACGACTTAAAAAGCACATACCCTATATGGGTGCGTACTCCCTGTTTTGCTTGACTGAAAATAAAAAAAAATAAAAAAAATTTACCGCATTTAAGGAATTATTTAACTGTGAGGCATAGGGTATTTTTTAACTATTTTCTTTAAAGATAATCGGAATGGGTTCTATATCTTGAGAATACTATTTACTGGGTATTTTACCACTGGCTATATCCTTAGCCTCTTGCATGGCTGCCAAAGTAATGGCATTAAAAGGAGGATTTTCGGCATGAAGCGGACAGTTCTCTCCGTAAATACACTCTGTAGCAGTTTCGGTTTCGGTTGCTGTAATCATATAAATCTCCTCTATGATTCAATATACCCTTTTTATAACAAAACCGTATGCATTATCAATGTTTCTTTATACCTTTATTCTTTCGGGGTTTGCAGAAAACCTTCGGCTCAAAGGCAACCCACCAGCCCCATAAGGGCTGGCATTTCCCACAAATCCCCCCCCCCAAAAAGCTTTTTTCCTTCAGTATTTACTTGAATATTTTAATCGGCAATGTTAATATAATCCGCATGAGCGAAAGAACGGTCAAAGTCAAACAGGCAACAGGCAACAGGCAACAGGCAACAGGCAACAGGCAACAGGCAACAGGCAACAGGCAACAGGCAACAGGCAACAGGCAACAGGCAACTATACACATCTTTTAACTAAGCGTGTCAACTATCTAACAGTTACATATTTCTATACAGTTCATTCTTCTCAATTTTGGTTACAAGGCAGGAAAAATCCGGCTTTAGTATACGCATTTGTTAAATGCGGGTGATAAAAAATATTACCCGCAACCAACGCCGTTGGCGTTTTTGTAGGGTAACAAATTAAGGAGTTTTTTCCATGAAGAAAAACAAATTATTGGTTTTGGGCGTGATAGCTCTGATATTGACCGGCATATTCGCGTTGGCAAGTTGCAAAAAAAAAGAATATTGCCCTAATGATTTAGGGTGTAATTGGGTTAAGAACGACATTTGTGGAAATGGAAAATGCGCGCTTAGGAAAGGTGGGATATTTTGCGACTGCAACAATTAGTCGCCATTAAGCGCCGGATATATAATATTAAAGTGGGTAATGCCTCGGTGTAAGTCACCCGTTACACGATGTATGGCACTTAAACGCGATTAAGATGTATGCCAAATAAAATACTTGAGGGGTGGCCGATAAAAAAGTGCCGCGCCCCGTCGCGGTGCTTTTTTATCGGACAGGACCCCCAAGAAAATCTTTAGGCATACATCTTGCCCCCACTTGTAAATAAAATGCGCATGTAACAGAGAATAGCACGACCTATTTACCACCAAAACAATACCCATCGTCATAATGACATACACCCATATTTCTGCTACAATAAAATATGAATATACGAGACAGATACGCCCCTTCCCCCACAGGCCTTCAACACATTGGTGGGATAAGAACGGCGCTTTTTAATTACCTCTTTGCCCGTTCCGGCGGTGGAAAATTTATCCTGCGCCTTGAGGATACGGACAGAACCCGCTTTGACGAAAGTTATGTGAAAAATCTCTACGATACCTTTGAATGGCTGGGAATAAAATGGGACGAAGGCCCCGATTGCGGCGGCCCGTTCAGTCCTTATGTGCAGTCCGAGCGTACCGCCCACTATAAAAAATACGCGCAGGAGCTTCTTGATAAAGGGCAGGCGTACTACTGCTTTTGTTCGGCGGAAAGAATTGAAAAAGTACGGCAGGAAAGGGAAGCCGCCCATTCTTCAGAGAGTGGTTATGACCGTCTTTGCCGGAATATCGATCCCTTGCTTGCCGAAAGAAGAGCCGCCGATGGGGAACCTTGTACCGTCAGATTAAAAATCCCGCTTGGCGAGACGACCCTCTTTCACGATCATCTGTTAGGTGACATTGAATGGAAGAACGACGACATTAACCCCGATCCTGTTCTGCTAAAATCGGACGGTTTCCCTACTTACCACCTTGCGAATGTGGTAGACGATCATTTAATGGAAGTAACCCACGTTCTTCGCGCTCAGGAGTGGCTTGCCTCCACCCCTCTGCATGTGATCATGTACCGCGCCTTTGGCTGGCAGCATCCTGAGTTCTGCCACCTTCCGATGGTGATGGGGCAGGACGGAAAAAAACTTTCCAAACGCCACGGCGCGACAAGCATTGATGAATTCCGTAAGCAGGGGTATCTTCCCGCCGCGCTGATAAACTACATCGCGTTGTTAGGCGCTTCTTACGAAGAAGGCAAGGAAATTTACACCCCGGAAGAACTTGCGCAGCGTTTCACTCTTGATAAATTAAATAAAGCGCCAGCGGTTTTTGATTACAAAAAACTTGAGTGGTACAACGGGCAGTACATCAGAATGATGAGCGATGAAGAGCTTGCTTCCCTTTGTCTTCCGTTTGCGGTAGATGCGGGATTATTCGGCGGCGCAAAGAGCGAACCGTCAGCGCGGCAGAGGGAAATTTTTACCGCCGCAATGCCGCTTGTAAAAGAGAGGCTTGTCTTCCTTAGCGAAGTCCATGAAAAAATTGCCTACTTGTTTAATGAGCCTGAAGTTCCTGCGGCAGAAGAGTTTATTCCTAAAAAGAGCGATCTTGCTAAGACGATTGAGATTTTACAAATAGGCAAGGATCTTGCGCGCAAGTTAGCTGAAATGCCGAGTGATGAACAAGCTGAGGAATTTATCAAAGCGGAGGCGGAAAAGAGGGAAATAAAACTTGGCGACCTTATGATGCCGTTACGTGTCGCGATTACGGGCAGCCGCGTAAGTCCTCCGCTTTTTGGGTCTCTTCGCATTTTAGGAGCGGAAAAATCCGTCGAGCGGGTGCAGAGGGCGCTGGATAAATTAAGCGGGGTTTAACTGTCCGAGCGCAGACAATTCTGCAATTCTTCAAAGACTGAGCCAAGGTCATCAAAATGGAGTAACGCCCTGCCGTCCAGCGGAGTGGGCATATTATTTACAATGACAATTTTACCTCCGCCCCGCAAAGTGTATTGGGGTATGCCGGCGGCAGGGAAGACAGTCAAACTTGTTCCCAGCACAAGCATTAAATCGGCTTTTTGAGCTTCAGTAACAGCCTGTTTTAACGCGTCCGCGGGAAGTTGTTCGCCGAAAAAAGTTATTGCGGGTTTTATTACCTTGCCGCACTTTGGACATTTGGGCATTTCTCCTTTGCGGACAATAGCAGCAACTTCTTCGTAACTTACCCTTACGCCGGCGCACCGCAGGCAATAATGCGTTGAAGGCGAGCCGTGAATCTCTATCACATTTTTACTTCCGCCCTTTTGATGTAAAAGATCGATATTCTGCGTAATCAACGCTTTTAGGTAACCGCGCTTTTCAAGTTCTCCAAGTACGATGTGGACTATGGACGCTTCTTTTTCATCAAGATTGTAAATGAAAGAACCTGCCATGTTGTAATAATAAGAAGGGTCTATTTCAAAGTAGTTGATGTCAAAAATTCTTTCTGCGTCCATATCATTGTAAAGACCGTTCTTACCGCGAAAGTCGCGAATACCGGAAAGCGTGCTGACGCCCGCGCCGGTCAGGGCGACAAGATGTTTTGCTTCTTTAATCAAAGTAAATAATTCTTTAATGTTTTCCATAATAATAAATTATATGTTATTACAGCGGTATTTTCTACTGTACAGCGGCCTTTTGCGATTAATATTTTATTTTATTGCCTTAACCGGACATATATTTATACAATTCCTGCAAAAAACACATTCCGTTGATAATACTTTTTGTCCGTTTTCAATGTATTTTCTTACATCCACGTCCATCGGGCATACCTCGTTGCATTTTCCGCATTTAATGCATTTGTTTCCAGTTGGATTTATTTTAACCAATGAAATACGCGTCGGCAGTTTCATAACAAGCGAAACGGGGCAGAAAATTTTACAGAAGGCGCGTCTTTTTTTGAATACAAACGCCAATATTATTCCTATTATGTAATATAATATGTATCCTACGAGGAACCAAATAAATTGATCGAGCTTTTTACTTTCTATGAAAGAAGTGATGGAAGAATCTATATGTTTTGTCATATAATCATATCCGCTTTGAATTAGAATGAAAGGTATCAATAACGATATAATTAAAACGGGTATTCTTATGTATGTATATTTTTGAGGTATGTGCCTGTTTTCTTTTATCGGCAGCCATTCAAGTAACGCCGCTGTATAGCAAGCCCAGCCGCAGTAACCTCTGCCCCAAATCAGCGGTCCGAAAACTTTTGCTATCGCATAATGAATTAATACGCGGGTAAAAATTCCCGTACTGATAAAATATGCCAGATAAATTACCGTTTCTTCAATCTGCATATTTTCGCGCTGCATGAGTCCCAGAAAAACCAAAAAAACCAGCGAAATTATCGACAGGCTTATTTTTCTGCCCAAATCAGGATTGTTTAATCGAATACTAAGGAAAACACCTATTGATATGCTTAATCCAATAGGGATAAAAACAAAGAAAAACCCAACCCATATCGTTAAACCCAATGACACTGACAAAGCGGTGCCAATTAAAAATGGAAAAATACAATGTAGATATTTTTTCATATTATCCCCAATGCTTTTACTTTTCCCATGTTGACAACTAATTTTGTCGAATTGTTATTTATGGATACTTTCAATTTGTTAAAACCGCCCGGCGCTCCCCTTAGGTCATAATTAGTTTTACCGACCGGCTCTGACGGTATTCCAAAAATGCCGGAATTGAGTTTTTCATCGCCGTTCTTATCCTGAAAAACAGAAACTACATATTCGCCATCAGGTAAATCCAAATAATGCGTTAAGGTGGTTTTATTTGGCTGTAATATAAAACTGGTAAAAGCCGTCTCGTTTTTATAATCATTCTCATTTGAGTATACGGCAACATATACCAAACCGCCGTTTACGATTACTCCGTTAATCTCTATGGTTGTATGAATATTGTCCGCAAATACACTTTCAACAACAAAAAGCAAAACGCATAATAAAAGCAATTTTCTAAACATATCGTTCTCCATGTTAAAATTATAGAAATTTGCTATTAAAATAAAAACAGAAAATTAAGTAAGATGCGTAAATTTGACGTTAAGATGCATTTAAAGTAGTTATGTGCCATTTGTCCTAAACTGGTTAAAATAATAATTGACTTTTTTAGAAAAAAGGTATACACTTATATAATTTTATGGAAATGAAAAACAATGTATTTTCATACGTTTTAATAATCTTATGCGTACTATTTTCAAGCTGTTCAATAAGCAACAAAAAACTTGCTAAAAAAATTGATGCTATTTTATCCGATTCACCTAATGCAATTGAAGCAATTTTAGAAAGACTGGAATATTCGGACATAATATTTGTCGCCACAAGCCAAAGCCATTACCTGTTGAATGATACAAAATACTTAAGTTCAAATTTACAGCTTTTGTATAATGCGGGCGTGAGGTATTTTTTTGTTGAAGGCGCTGTTGGAGAAGGTTCTAAATATGGATGGCCAAAGGAAAAAGACCCTGCTTACCCTTATTATCCATGGGATTATGCCGGTATAAGATATGGCGCTTTTGATTTATTCCATGAAATATATAAAATAAATATAGATAAAAACGAAAATGACAAAATTAAAATAATTGGTCTTCAAACAGGCATGGAATTTGTTATTCCGGGAACTGTAAGCACTATAGATAGATATAATTATAGAGATAAATACATGGCGAATATTGCCATTAATGCTATTGATAACGCCAAGCAAGGTGAAAAAATACTGGTTAATGCCGGCAGCGATCATGGAAGTAAAGAAATTTTTTCAAATGCGTTTGGCGGCAAAGAAAGTTGGAAACCTCTTGGAGCATATTTAAATGAAAAATATAAAGACAGGTTCTTTTCTTTACACTACATAACATTGGATGAAAATATTAAATTAGATAATGATTCCATTTCCAATTTATTATTTAAATCTGATGATAAGTTAATCAATTCTAATGAATGGAAAAATATTTCAAACACGCCAAAATTAGTTACCGCCGCAAATGCGGCAAATCTTCGTAAATTATTTTCACGTCTACATTTAGGCGGGCAAAGTAATAATAATTTTGACGGATTTATTGTTGATAAAAACGGTATTATGGGAGTAATGTTTGGATATACGCTGTTTGATACGGATATCTTAAATATATTCATTGAACAAACCAGAGAATTGAATAATGAAATATCTTTATTAAAGGAAGAAGACCTTTTAGAGAACATAACTCCTGGTATATATTATCAAATAAGTTATATGATAAAATATATATATTATTTAAAGTTATATTTTGGTGATTATTTCCCCTATAATTTTTGGAATCCGCAAATGCCTTTAAGCGAAGCAATAACAATACTTGAAAATAATATTTTATCAAGTTCTAAACCGAAAGATAAAATGGTTTTTTCCCCTCCATCCATGGAAACTCTTCGTGATTATCATGATTATTGTTATTACTTCAAGTCATTGAATGATTATTATTGGTCATTTAAATTACCTCCAAATATAATAATAAATATAGAACAACCAAAAATTAATAAAATGAAAGAGCTTTTTCCTTATGAATTATGGACGGAATATTGGTATGCCAAAATGTATATGAAAGGCAATAAACATAAAAAGGCGTATGAATATTTGCAAATTATTTTAAATGCTCCATTAGTTTATTCAATGCAAATTTATCCTGAAGTTCTTGAAATGGCGATACAATGCGCTGAAAAGCTTGGTTTAAATGATCAGGCGAATGCTTATAAAAATCAAAAAACTTCCTTATGGAATGAATACTCCATAGATGTAAGCATTTTCTATTTATTTAATTGAACTTTCAGGAAAATATCTTAATATTTCCCCGTAAACGGCAAATCGAAAGAGAGGTGATTTTCTTACTTCGCCGTTTTGTTTTCCTGATGTTTTTGCAGTAATTTGTTTAATTCTTTTGCGTCATTATTGATCTTGGTGACAGAGATAATCATTGCAAAAATATAGATTACCACCGCCATTACAATAAGAAGCCACACTGGTATTGCGGAATACCAATTAAATAAAAGCCCGAATACAACAAGAACGGCGATTATATAGCTGATATCAATTAGATATTCTAAAATTATATTACGGATTTCGAGTTTCCATCGCAGAAAAAGTCCCAGAATAATAACAATATTTGCGGCAAAAATTTCAAAAACAGTGGGAACAAAATGAATTTCAACGTTAAACAACACCGAAAATACCGCCAGTATAACCAAAGCGGCGCCTGTGACAAACATAACATAATTAATAATATTTTTTATTACTTTCATTTACTCATCTCCTGTAATATTTGTTTTATGCCGGAAATATATTTTCTGGTAATGCATAGGTAAACCCCGTTGGATAATACCGCTTCCAGACGATTATTGTCCAATGGCCTGAATTTGTCCAGCTTGTTAATATTTAAAACGCAATATTTGCTGATTTGTATAAAACCGTTATCTTTTAATTTTTCGTATATCTGATACAGGCGGCTTTTAACAATATATTTTTCTTTTTCACAGCAGACTATAGTTTTACCGTCAACGCTTTCAATGTAATAAATATCAGAAACATTTACAAGTTTTACAATGTCATCTGAATAGCACTCTATTTGCGTGTCAACCGATTTTAAAAATGAGACAATGCGTTCTACAATTTTATTCTTTGCCGGGTATGTAATTGATATTTCAATGTCTTTTTGTAAATCATTTTGTTCAAGATTAATAATCATAATTTATTTTACATCTATTTTTAGGTTTTGTAAAATAATAGCCAATGCTAATAGAAAATTCTTCACATTAATTAACGTTAATAACAGACTCTTTCATTTCTTTTACATAGCTGTAAATGTGCGGCGCGGCCTCTGCTCCGTACTGAGCGGACAATTTTACAAGGGCGCTTCCAACAATTACTCCGTCTGCAATACGCGCCATTTGCGCCGCCTGTTGCGGAGTGTGAATGCCAAAGCCGATTGCGATAGGTACTGACGTTACCGATTTAATTGCCGCTGTAATGGGAGCAAGGTCTGTGGTTATTTCTCTGCGCATGCCTGTTACGCCCATTGAGGAAACAAGGTAGATAAAACCACAGGCGGTCTTCGCTATTTCTTTGATTCGCGTCTGTGAAGTTGGAGCGATTAGCGAAACAAGATCGATGCCGTGTTTGCTTGCCGCGTCCTTCACAGGCGGCTGTTCTTCAAATGGCAGGTCGGGGACGATGATGCCGTCTAAGCCAACATTACTGCAACGTTTAAAAAAAGCGTCGTATCCATAATGAAAAACAGGGTTGACATAAGTCATGAACAGAAGGGGAACGCTTGTTTCTTTTCTCAGTTCCGCGACAAGGTTAAATAATTTTTCCACAGTTGTTCCGGCTGAAAGTGCGCGGTTGTTCGCCTCCTGAATTACAGGCCCTTCCGCGATTGGATCTGAAAAAGGGATGCCGATTTCTACTATGTCCGCGCCGGCTTTTATCATCTGCATGATAAACTCTTTTGACTTTTCAATATTCGGGTCCCCGCCCGTAACAAAGCCGATAAATGCCTTGCCGTTCTTAAAAGCGTTTTGTATATTACTCATTGATAGACCTCCCGCGGTAACGGGCAATTGCCGCCACGTCCTTGTCGCCGCGGCCTGAAAGACAGATGATCATGCTTTCATCGGCGGAAAAGTTACGCGCTATTTTTTGGGCGTGGGCTACGGCGTGGGCGCTTTCTATCGCGCAGATAATTCCCTCTGTGCGGGAAAGATATTCAAAGGCGCAGACGGCTTCTTCATCGGTGACCGGCGCGTACTCTGCGCGTTTTGTGTCATGAAGCCATGCGTGTTCAGGCCCGATACCCGGATAATCCAATCCCGCCGATATTGAGTACACGGGGGCGATTTGCCCTTCCTCATTCTGGCAAAAATAGGATTTCATTCCGTGGAAGATACCCACTTGCCCTTTTGCGATTGAAGCCGCGTGTTTTTCAGTGTTGATACCGTAACCTGCCGCCTCGCAGCCGATAAGCTTCACACCCGAATCATTTATGAAATTGTAAAAAATACCCATTGCATTACTGCCACCCCCGACGCATGCAAGAACGGCGGCGGGAAGTTTCCCCTCCGCGGCAAGTATCTGCTCCCTTGCCTCCCTGCTGATCACTGCCTGAAAATCGCGCACAATTACGGGAAAGGGATGCGGCCCCATCACCGAACCAAGCACATAATGCGTGTCATGAACTCTGCTTACCCATTCGCGCATCGTCTCATTTACCGCGTCTTTGAGAGTCATTGTTCCCGACGTTACAGGATGAACTTTTGCGCCTAACAACTCCATACGATAAACATTAAGCGCCTGACGCTCGGTGTCTTCCTTTCCCATGTAGATTTCGCACTCCATTCCCAGAAGAGCCGCCGCGGTCGCAGCCGCAACGCCGTGCTGGCCCGCTCCCGTTTCGGCAATAATTCTTGTCTTGCCCATTTTTTTTGCAAGTAACGTCTGCCCAAGCACGTTGTTGATCTTGTGGGAGCCTGTGTGGTTCAAGTCCTCGCGCTTCAGGTAAATTTTCGCTCCGCCAAGATCGCGGGTCATTTTTTCCGCGTAGTAGAGAAGGGAAGGGCGCCCCGCGTAATTTTTTAAAAGAGCGTCCAACTCCGCTTTAAACGCGGGATCGTCTTTGTAATGGTTGTAGGCCTGTTCAAGATTGATGATCTCGTTCATCAATGTTTCGGGAATGTACTGTCCGCCGTAATCGCCAAATCTGCCTGAGAATTTTTTTTCTTCTTTCATAGAGGTTATCCTTGTCTAAAAGTCTCTGTTAATCTTAATATTTTTTCTCGATCTTTTATATAGTCTGTTTCCACTCCGCTTGAGACATCGATGGCGTATGGTTTAAGCGCCATTGCCTGTTTGATATTTTCTATGTTGATACCGCCTGCCAGAAACCAAGGTTTTGGAAATTTTACCGAACCCAGCTTTTTCCAATCAAATGTTTTGCCGGAACCAGAGCCTGAATCAATTAAAAAATAATCCACTAAATTTGACAAAGTCTCTAACTGCGATTTAAGCGATTTATCGCCGAAGAATACTGTTTTTATCACTTTAATCGGCGGAATAACAGTCTGCCTGATGGTTGTCTTGCTTGACTTCTTTAACTGCGCAATATAACTTTCATCTTCATTGCCGTGAAGCTGGGCTATGGAAATAATGCCGTTATGGTACAACTCTGTAATAAATGTAATAGGCGCGTTTACAAACACGCCGACGGGAGTTATCCCGTCCGTAAGACGGAAGCGCAGGTATTGGGCAAGAGGAGCGGAGACCTGTCTTGGGCTTTGGGCAAATACAAAACCGGCAAAATCTACGCGCGATTCATTTATATAATCAATGTCTTCATCGCGGGACAATCCGCATATCTTAATATACATGGTTATAATGTAGCACATTTCTATAATAATTTACAGGAGCGGTATCCGTTATAATAGCCGTTATCAATAAAAACCAAGAGTTTTTATTGCAATTTTCATAAAGTCCGTGTATACTGAAAGCGTCTTATTAATATCTGCCAAAATGGCAGATGCTTAAATATATTTTTATAAGGAGTTTTTATGGCAAAAAAAACAGACATTGACAAACTTGGCTGGATCCCAAATGTTATTCTTACTATCTTTCTTGATCCGATAGTTCAGGGAGTTAACCGCATTCTTCGCGGCAAAGTAATTATCGGTATTCTTTGGTTTATTACAGGCGGTATCTTTGGGATTGGCTGGATCATTGACATTATTACTATTATTTTTAAAAAGAAAATTACCTTCCTTGCCTGATTGTTAATCAATTACATCTGCCGTCTGACCTCTGTAAGCGGTTAGGCGGGCAGATGCCAACACAATAAGCGGCATTAAATATCGCTTATTTTTGTTATGTGTCATTTGCCCGAATATTTTTTATTTTAACAAAAATAATACCAATATATTCGTTGAAATTTCCAATTCACCTATCGGTAATACCGTCTTACCGTCAGATTCAGCTTGCATCGAAACATCAGCTAACATTTGACGGCTAAAACTATTACTCATCGGTGATACTTGATGCGTCCCTTGATCCGATATGTTTAGTACTTTTATTATTTTTAGGTTTGACAGTTCCGCATATTGATTAGCCTTCTCAACGGCTTTATTATACGCGAGCTCGCGGGATTTTATATAATATTCGGTTGTATTTTTTACGCTGTAATTTACCTGATTTAATTCTATTCCGTTGATTTGAATAAGCTGATCTATTATCCATGACGCCTTCTCGCTGTCATCATTAATATTTTCAATAGAAAAAGTTATGCTTTGCTGCGCTCTCTGTCCGACAAGAATACGCCTGCTTGTATATTCATATTCCGAGTTAAACGTCAGCGAGGCGGTATTTATATTTTTATCTTCAATGTTTGCGTCTTTTAGTACCTTCAGCGCCTGCTTGACCATTTTGTTTACTTCTTCCTGAGCCGCTTTTGTCGTTCTGGCGACATTACTCAGCGAAATGCTCATTTGAATTACATCCGGCTGTACCGATACAGTACCGGTTCCAAAAACAGAAATCGTGCTTTGGTTTTGCCGATTGGCTTCTTTATTACAACCTGATACGAATACGGCAATTAATACTAAAACACATACCCAGATACGCTTTGTTTTCATAAATTAATCTCCTTTATTATGGTATAATAATAATACCACTTTACTGTCTAATAATACAATATAAACAATTTCATTTTTGCATGTATTTAACCTTAAAAAAATCCAGATTTTGAGGAAACCAGGATGGATCAAGAGCAACTCCGTTATACAGTTCAAAATCATCCAACAATCCGGATCCATTTTGTTCATTATTATCAATGGTAAGATCGTACCAAATAGACATCTTGGAATTAACGTTTCCTTTTTTATATTCATTGATTATATTTTTCATATCATTGTCTGTAAGATATTTTTCAATAAAAATATAATAGTAGTTTATCATATAATCAGGTTTATTTTTCACCGTTAATGGTTCAGCTATTTTAGAAACTGACACCTTACCGTTTTCTTCAAAATAGATTTGACTAAATTCTCCGATTATATTTCCGTCTTCATCCGCCATTTCATTTAAATATATTGAAATGTTTATACCGTCTCTTTTTAATGAAATATCATAATTACCGATTACAATATTGCCGTTATCAAATTCAAACCTGGAAATTTGATAATCACCGGTATATTGAACAGGTATACAAAAATAATATCCTTTTTCATTATTTAAAAGAAATACGGATAACGTATTTTTTAATGAAAAATTATACTGAGAAAAATCATTTTGGCGTATTTTGGCGCAATTCGATAAAGTAATTACTGTAAATAAACCAATAATACATAAATAGACATTAATTCTACTCTTCATATAATTATTATACAACATTTTTCAATTCTTTCAAATAAGCCTTTCTATCCGCCGCTCTCATTAAACTTTCGCCGATTAAAACGGCATCTACGCCGGTTTCTTTTATTGTGCGGATATCATCCGCTGTTTTTATGCCGCTCTCCGCGACAGTCAGTGTTCCCAAAGGAAGTTGTTTTTTTAAGCGCGATGTCAGTCCCGTATCAACGTTAAACGTGGTAAGATCACGGTTGTTAATGCCGATGATACGCGCTCCCGCCGCAAGAGCTTCCTGCGCTTCTTCTTCGCTGTGGATTTCTACAAGACAGTCCAAAGACAGCTCTCTTGCGGTGATAATAAAATCTTTTAATGTTTGTTGTTCCAACAGTGCGCAGATTAATAGTATTGCTTTTGCTCCCCATAATTTTGCTTCGTAAATCTGGTATTGGTCAATAATAAAATCTTTTCTAAGCGTCGGGATTTTAACGGCGGCGGAAATTTCGCGTAAGTATTTATCGCTCCCCAAGAAGAACTCAGGCTCTGTTAAAACGGAAATTGCCGAAGCGCCGCCTTCTTCGTACTCCTTCGCAATTTCCAGCCATGGAAAATTTTCCGCTATTACGCCCTTTGAAGGCGACGCTTTTTTCACCTCACAAATGAATGACAGTCCGGGAGAGGCAATAGCGCATTCAAAGGGCAGGCGGTTTTTATCAATATGTTCAGTTTCAGCTAACTTAATCGCCTGTTCCCGCGCTTCTTCAAAGGAAAGAGTTTCTTTTGCTTTTTCTACGCGGACGAGCGTGCTTGAAGCTATTTTGCCTAAGATAGCGGGCGGAGTTTTCAAGGGAAGAGCCTTCTAAACTGTTTTCTTCTGCGACATAGAAATAAAAGTTTTAAGTTGTTCGTTTGCTTTGCCTGAGTCGATTGCCTCCTCCGCGATAGCGACGGCTTCCTTTATGCTTATTTCCGGTTTGGCAATGTGAATTGCAGCGGCGGAATTAAGAAGCACCGCGCTGCGTCTTGGACCTCTCTCTCCCGCTAAAATACCCCTTGTTATCTGCGCGTTTTCCGCCGGAGTTCCGCCTAGCATGTCTTCTTTTTTACAGCGTTCAAATCCGAATTGTTCAGGTTTAATTTCATAGCTCTTAATAAATCCGTCGCGTAATTCACAGACTGTAGTCGGAGCGCTGAGGGAGATTTCGTCTAACCCGTCCTGACCGTAAACAACCATTCCTCTTTTTACTCCAAGGTTGCACAAAACTTTTGCCATCGGTTCTACCAGATCGTGCTCGTAAACGCCTAACAATTCCATGTTTGCGCCAGCCGGATTTACCAAAGGGCCGAGCATATTAAAAATTGTGCGAATGCCAAGCTCGCGTCTTACCGGAGCTACATATTTCATTGAAATATGATAATTCTGCGCAAAGAGAAAACAAAGATTGATGTTTTTTAAAAGAGCCAAACTTTGTTCAGGAGGGATTGTTATATCGACGCCGAGAGCTTCAAGAACATCCGCCGCTCCTGTTTTGCTTGTCGCCGCGCGGTTGCCGTGTTTTGCGACAGGAAATCCGGCCGCCGAAATAACAATCGCGGAAGTAGTGGATATATTGAAGGAATTGGAATGATCCCCACCTGTGCCGACAATTTCCAGTACGTCCATGTCGTGCAAGATCCTGACGCAGTGCTTGCGCATTCCCGCGGCTGACGCGGTAATTTCATCTATAGTCTCGCCTTTTACGGACATTGCCGCAAGGTAAGCCGCCATCTGTATTTCGCTGGCTTTACCTTCCATAATTTCATTCATAACTGTTTCGGCGCATTCATAAGAAAGATCCTCTCTCTTAGCCGCCTGTATAATCGCTTCTTTTATCATATTTATTCTATACCGCAAATTTAAAAAAATTACAAGCTGAAAACATAATAAAAACTTTACATCTGTTTTCGATTACTTGTATTTTGCTTTTTAGATTGATAGAGTTTAAATATATGACAACGCAGTTATCTCCTTACCGATTGAGCAAGGCGCGGGATGTATACAATTTTTTCAATGTTTTGAACGCTGTTTCCTGGAATCTGCTGGTAGGAATAATTATAACTTTATTTGCCCTCAGGCTGGACGCTTCATCAACCTATATCGGGCTTATGAGCGCCGCTTTTTACATTGCGTTATTTCTGCTTCCGTTTGGCAAATTACTGGCAAAGAGGTTTTCGATAATCGGGATTTTCAGCTTTACATGGATAATGCGGTCAATCTGCATGATACTGGCTGCTGCCGCTCCGTTTGTCGATTACGCCGGTCATAGAAATATCGCTCTTCTTTTAGTTATAATCGGCGTGTTTCTGTTTCATCTTTTCCGTGGCGTTGGAATGATTGGAAATAATCCTGTTTTAAGTTTATTGGCAAGCGGCCCCGATCGCGGCAGTTATATGACGCAGATTCAGATCATTAACAGCGCGATTGGAATGTTCGGAAGTTTTCTGATAGCGATGGTGCTTGGCATGGAGCCGCCGATTTTTATTTTTTCCGTTTTATTATTTATCGGGGTAATTACGGGAGTAATAAGCGGATATGTTATTAAAAAAGTGCCTGAGCCTTCCATTCAGCAGAAAACAGACGGCAGGTTAAAAATAAAGCTTGCGGATATTTTTAAAGACGCTTTTTCCAATGAACATCTGCGGTATTTTTTAATTATTTTCTTTCTTGTCATTCTTGTGTCAGGCGTTACGCGAACATTTGTCGTTGTTTATGCGCGCGAAGTATTTGAGCATAATGACGGCTTAATTTCCCTGTACTCTGTCTTTGGCGGGCTTGGTTATCTTATGGTCGGCTTAATTGTAAAATTTTTGGTAGACCGCGTCGGCGCAAAGCCGCTTTTTCTTGTTTGTGTGATCCTGGGACTTGTAAGTTTAATTCCCGTTGTTTTTATTCCGCAAACGGCGATTGACAATGTAGCGGGTTCCATCCTTTTTCTTGCGTTTTTATTTTTTATGTTGAACTTCGGCTTTCTTGGCTCCGAAGGAATCGCGCAGACTTACTTTTTTGGATTGGTTCCTCCTGAAAAAACGCTTGACATGGGAATTCTCTATTTTTTTATTTTAGGCATTGCGGGCGCAAGCGGCTCTTTTTTAGCCGGGCTTTTCCTTGACTTCTTTCGTTTCATCGGATTCTCTCATTTTCTGGCGTTTAAAATTCTTTTTATTATATTGACAGGTTTAACGGTACTTGCCCTTTCAATGCAAAGAAAAATGAAGTCTTTAGGCTCTCTTCCGCTGTCAAACGCGTTGGAAGTTATTTTCTCTGTCAAGGATCTTCGCGCGATAAGTTTGTTGGGCAAATTAAATAAAGCGGAAGATTCATCACAAGAAAAAATCCTTCTTGGCGAATTACACAATACCCCTTCCCACCTTGCGATTGACGGCATATTAGAACGGGCGTGTTCGCCGAAAATGGCTACGCGCACGGAAGCGATAAGGGCGCTTGAGATGCTTCAAAAACTGAGCAAGAAAGCCGAGAAAGCGTTAGTTGACGACGCTGTTAATAATCCTTACACCACCGCATATATTTCCGCGCGTATTTTAGGAAAGCATAATTGTACCGATGCCATTCCCATGTTACGTGAAATTACCAAATCGGAGGATTATATGCTTGCGGGAGAAGCGATAATCGCCCTTGCAAAAATGAAAGATGAAGATTTCCGTCCCGAAATAGAAAAATTAATTTTAAGTTCAAATAACCCCCGGCTTAAGATCATGGGCGCTGAAGCTCTTGGTTTGTTTCACAATGTTGAATCTGTTCATGTGTTATTGGGTCTTTTGCGCGAAAAAAATCCGCCGCCGTTTTTAAGAGATGAGATTATTCTCGCAATCGCGACAATAATTGACACACAAAAAAAGTTCTACAAAGTTTTAGCCAGGTTTGCGGCGGATAATTCGCTCACCGCGACTCTGGCGGCGGACGAAGCGGAAGAGGCTCTTGAATTTGTCAAAACCGCACTTGGCAAAAAGAAAGCGTCAGAAGATAAAATATCCGTTGTAAAATCCTTCGCTGAGAATTTTCAGAATGCCATAAATGAATATGTAAAAGAAAATGACGGCGCGTCATTATCGCGTTTGATTCTGGAATTGCCTGATGAGTACTTAAAAGCAGGCGAAGTTATAAAATCTGTTTTTTCAGAAGCGGTAATTGATAATGACTTAAGCGGCTATGACAGCCTTCGCTTGTTAATCGTTCACTGGTCTGCGCAGGAATTACGCATTTGGGCGGTTATGTTGAGGTAAATTAACAAAAATGGAAGACAAAGAATTTTACACGAACCACACGAACCAGCACGAACTTTTACTACAAATCTTATTTTAAGAAACTATTATTATCTTTGCCAGCTATAATTATGAATTACAATGTTTCATCAATGGCTTTGAGAATTTTCTTTTTAAGAGCATTTTTTTGATCATGCTGTGATTTCATTGTTTTTAACGCATCTGATTCATCAGTTTTTGAAAATAAATCCGCCGGCTCTATTTTAAGGGCTTTTGCTATCAGATTGAGGGTATCTGCAGAAGGAAACCGCTTCATAATTTCTATTTTTCCTATCAAGGTAGGCGAACAGCCGACTTTTTCCGCCAACTTCATCTGGGAAATTCCCAATATCTCCCGACAACGTTTCATATTTCTAGCCAAGAGAATACGGACATCGGTCATGTTTACCCCTCCAGCAGTATAAAAAATTGTCGTATTTGTATAAAAACAACGAAATAGACTAAAAGTCTTAATAAAAAGAGACTTTTAGTCTTGCAATAAATTTAGATATGTAGTAAAATTTGATAAGAAATCTAGTGACAAATGTTGTTAAGGTGTTTGTTGCTGTTTTAAAAGGAGTTTTCTATACGGAAAATACTAATTATTAGACTTTTTCTATTAACTGGTTATGTTTTTTCTCAAAATTATAAAGTTGAGGTAGAAACAGAAGAAAAAATTGATGGAACAACAACGGTTACAAAAAGTATAAAAATAGCAACTGAAGGCTCAACTTTTCCGAGGACTGAAATTTCAATTTATAATTCAGTAAACGGTAAAAATGTGGAAAACTATTTCATTTTTTCATATCTTGGAAAGGATTGGAGATTTTATTCAATTGTTACATTTAATGTAGATGGGGCTATTTTTACAATTCCTATGCAAAATATGCGTGAGACAGCTAGAGGTAGTGTTATTGAAATTTGTTCCATAAATATTACTCCAGAATTATTAATCGCAATTAAAAAAGCAAAATCAATAAAATATCAAATGACAGCAAGTAAATATGTTGATACAATTCATATCTTGCCTGAAGATGCAATAGAAGCAATAAAAAATATTTTGTAGCAGTTTTTCATCGCTTAATAGGTCGGTAAGTGTACGCCGCTAAAACGGCTAGGCTACGCATAACCCAGTTGGGCTTGCGCCCTTTGTCGGCGGCGCGAAGTGTCTGACACCAGTTTAGCGTAGTGTCGTTACGTGCAACACATACGCTAGATATGGGGCAAGTCGTCTGATACCACTTTTTAAAAAGTGCAGTTAAGATGTATGCCCAATAAATGTTACACAGGCAGGACAAAACTGCGTGATGTAAAAACATCTTCTGTGGGTTCCCTGCCGGAGAGACAACGAAGTTGGCTCGGAGGCAGACTCCCCCAGAGTTTTTACGGCACGCAGTTTTGCCCTGCCTACGGAATAAAATCTTTAGGCATACATTTTGCCCTCACCTAAAAATAAATTGACAAATAATTAACCTCTCTCCCGTTCGTGCTGGTTCGTGTGGTTCGTGGTAGAATTCTTGGTCTTTTTCATGGAAGTTGTTGGTGGTTCATACGCTACTTGTATAATTCCTCAATTTCTGCTATTAAACATACATGTCTGCAAACCAAGACGCCGCCAGCCGGTTAGGCACCGAATCAATCGGAAAATTATTACTACGATTCTCTGTTCCCGCGATAACCGGAATGTTGGTAAACGCGCTCTACAACGTAGTTGACCGTATCTTCGTCGGTCAGGGCGTGAACGAAATTGCCCTTGGCGGACTTTCTCTTGTAATGCCGCTTATGACCATCGGTATGGCTTTTTCCATGCTCTTTGGCATCGGAGCGGCTAACATGATCTCAATGCGTCTTGGTCAGGGACGGCGGCATGATGCGGAAAACGCGCTGGATCACTGTTTTTTCCTGCTGATAGGCATTTCAATTATAATGATGATTGTCGGGTTTTGCTTTCTTGACCCGCTTATTTCTTTGATGGGAGCTGAAGGCAGCGAGGCTATTAGTTACGCCAAAGATTATTTTCGCATAATTCTTTACGGTATGGTTTTTTTCACGGTGAGCTTCGGATTGTCTCATTGCACAAGAGCGCAGGGTTTTCCTACAATTTCAATGCTTTCCATGATCATGGGAGCGGTGCTCAATACAATACTTGATCCAATATTTATTTTTGTGTTTAAGTGGGGAGTAAAAGGAGCGGCATGGGCTACTATCATTTCCCAATTTTCCTCGTTTGTTTTTATTTTTACTTTTATCACAAGTAAAAAAGCTGTTGTAAGACTTAACCCGCGCGCTTTCAAACCTGATTTTTCCGTCGTCTGGCAGATAATGGCTTTTGGTTCCGCTCAATTTTTACTTCAATTTATGATGTCCGCGGTGCAATTTTTGTACAATAAAAGCGTAGGCTGGTACGGGGCCATCGCTCTTGGAGTGGCAAACGGCGACGCTATCGTTCTTTCGGGAATGAATATAAACGGCTCCATTATGATGCTTATACTGATGCCTGTTTTTGGGATTAATCAGGGGGCGCAGCCGATACTTGGCTATAATTACGGGGCAAAATTATTCAACCGCGTGTTACGCGCATATTTGGGCGCGATAGGAGCGGCTACAGCGATCTGTGTTTTTGGGTTTGCCGCGGCTCAATTTTTTGCGCCTCATCTGGTTAGGGTATTTGTGCCGGACGGAAGCGACGCGCTTATGCAATTTGCGCCCCGGGCGATGAGGATAATGATGCTGTTACTGCCGGTTGCCGGCTTTCAGATTGTTTCATCAAATATGTTTATCGTTACAGGCCGCCCGAAAATATCGATATTTCTTTCCATGCTCAGGCAGTGTATTGCCCTCATTCCGTGTATACTCATCTTTGGTAAAATTTGGGGGCTTTGGGGCGTGGTTGCCGCCGCTCCGGTCGCCGACGGCTTTTCCTTTATTATTACGGGGATATTGATTTTATTTGAATTAAGGAAATTAAGGCGCGATCCAGCCATTAATCCCGCGTGATTTGGCTATCTCAAACAAAGGCCGCCTACTTGACTGAAAGCTGCAATTTCTATATTCTATATATATGGGACGTTCTTTTTTTTCCTCGCTGTTCGTTAAATTAATCGCTTTTTTTACCATTTTAATTATAATTATTATGGGTATTGGTCTTGGTTTGTCTCTTGCGTTGACGGCAAATACAAAAAATCAGGAAAATTATATTGAATTGGCTCCTGCGCTTCCGACCAAACTCCTTGATATTAACGATAATGTAATCACCGAATTTGCCTCAGATGAAAAGCGCGAAATGGTTTCCTTAAACGAATTGCCGCGTCATTTGATTCACGCGGTTATATCCCGTGAAGACCCTGATTTTTACAGTCATCACGGTTTTAGTATTCGCGGTATTACGCGCGCCATAATAGGGCAGTTGCTTAAAAGAAGCTGGGGCGGCGGTTCTACAATTACCCAGCAGGTTGCGGGTACGCTGTATTGCGACCGGAATGAACGCACAATAAAGAGGAAAATCAGGGAATTGTGGTGGGCTTTCCAGATGGAAAGGCGTTACACAAAAAATGAGATTTTAGAGATTTATCTTAATTATATGCCGATGGGTCCCGGCACTTATGGGGTGGAAACCGCAAGCAAATATTTTTTCAATCACAGCTCTCGCGATGTAGACCTTGCCGAATCCGCGGTTTTAGCCGTATTGCTTTCGGGTCCAGGCCGTTTTGATCCTTTGAGAAATCCAAATCTTGCAAGAGACAGACAGCACTTTGTTCTTGAGCGCATGATTCAATTTGGTTATGCCGATAAATACGAAGCGGAAGCATCCTTCAGCGCCTTTTGGGATAAGTTTGATTATACAAGACCCGCCCTGTCCGCGTATCTAACCCGTGAAGACAAGGCTCCGTGGTTCAGCGAGTATGTGCGCCGCGAACTTGATGTGATGATGTACGGTACAAGAGATTATTTCCGAGACGGTTATATTGTGCATACAACTTTAAATCTTGCTCATCAAAAAGCCGCGGATGTTTATTTGGCTGAAGGGCTTGAAAAGGCAAATGTTGAATACAAGGCTTTAAACAGAAGAAGCAATGTTCAGGCGGAGCGGGTTTTCCTGCCTATTATAGATCTGCTAACGCTTACTTTTAATCTTGTAGATATTCGCATAGGTACTGCCGGACAAAATGAAACCAGGGCAATTTTGCGTTACACGCGGAATGTTAATCCTGTAATTGATATGGCTGCTTTGCTTTTTGATATCCCTGATTTGAAAGAAATGACCAATTCCGGTTTTGCAAAGCTTAAGACTAATATAGAAGAAAATGTTGTAGAAGGCGCGCTTATTACAATAGAAAATGACACAGGGTTTATTACGGCAATTGGCGGATCAAAATACGACGAATCGAATCAGCTTATTCGCGCGACACAAGCCAGCGTTACGCCGGGTTCTTCGTATAAACCATTGTATTATTCAGCCGCTATAGACAGCAAACAACTTACGGCGGCGACATTAATTTATGACGCGCCAATGGCGTTTCATAATGAGGACGGCACTTACTATGTTCCGAATAATTACGGCGGTAGGTGGAGAGGGCCTTTGCTCCTTTACACCGCGCTTGCGTTATCGTTAAATATTCCCGCGTTAAAAGTACTGGAAACTATCGGCTTTGACGCCGCCATCAGCAGATCCGCCGCTCTTTTGGATATTACTGACCCAAATCAAATACGGCGTATTTTTCCGCGTTATTATCCCATGGGATTGGGAATCATTTCCGTTTCGCCGTTACAAATGGCAAGGGCATTCTCGGTTTTTGCAAATCAGGGGCGTAATGTCACTCCAATTGCAATTCGCTCTGTAGAAGATCGTAATGGCAGGATTGTATTTGATATTGAGAGAGATGTCCGTCAAAGACAGCGGCGGTTAGCGAATAACGGTCAGGTTGTCAGTCCGCAAAACGCCTATGTTATGACCAGATTAATGGAGTTTGTTGTTACCGGCGGCACTCTTTCTTATGGAACCGGCTCGGGATCGAAGTTAACTTACAAGGACAGCGACGGTAAAACATTCAGGATGCCTCTTGCCGGAAAATCCGGAACTACACAAAACTGGTCAGACGCGTGGGTAGTCGGATATACTCCTTATTATACAACTGCAATGTGGTACGGTTTTGACAAACCCGGCAATTCATTGGGAATTTCGCAAACCGGTGAAATGCTGACATCTCCTCTTTGGGGCAACTATATGCGCGATATTCACAACGGTCTTCCGCAAAAAAGTTTTACGCGCCCGTCTGGAGTTGCAGATGCCTCTGTTTGCAGGGCATCGGGGCTTTTACCGACTGGAGCATGTCCACAAACAATTTATCTTCCATTTCTTGCAGGTACTATTCCAAGCCGTTACTGTGACATGCATGGAAGCGGAGCCACAGCGCAAGGAAGGCTCCCTTCTACAACTACTACGCGGCTTAATGAACTTGGCAATATAGACACTTCTTTTCTTGATAATATTCCCAGACCCAAAATACAATTGGATTTATTCCCCGAACTGCAGAATGCTCAACTCCAAAACAACCAAAGAAATAATCCGGATGGCTCCGTAAGATTTGATCCAAATGATTTTGAGGATTTTGACGATGACGATTATTTACCGCCTTGGGATCAGATGGATTGATAGGGATTCTATTTTTTACCACGAACCACACGAACAGAAGATGAAGGTAACCCTGCCAGCCCAAAAAGGACTGTTTTTTTTCAAAAAAATTCGTATATTATTACTATAGTATGGTAGAAAATCTATCACCTAGAGAAAAGGAATTATTTGACTTACTCATTACAGGCGTCTCGCCCAAAGATATAGCATATAAACTCAATCTTAAGCCTTCTACAGTAGATTATTACCGTACCAAATTGTATAACAAGTTAGGTATTCATAGTATTCAGGAACTTTTGGTAAAATACTCAACCAATGGCAAAGAAAACACTCCCGTACTTGCCAAATCAGAACCTCAACCGAGCCTGACCACTGATAAGTGGTCAGGCGTCGAACCAGAGGTTCGCGGTTCCCCTCTTGAAGAAACAATCAATATTCCACAGATAAAAAAGCATAAGAAAATAAAGTTTTTACTTCCTGTTGGGGCGGCGTTTATTGCTTTATCCGTGTTGTTTGGCTGGATATTTATCAAAAAGTCATCAGCTAATCACACGCTAAAAGGGGTAAAAATACCTGTTACCGATTTGGGTTTCTTTCCCACGTCTGACTCGGCTAATGGGGGGAATTCAACATCTGAAATTTTTATAACTCGGGAAAAAATTGACGGAGTAACCGTTGATGTTCTTAATATTAATATAAACCTTGTAAAAAGAGAAAACAGTGATGATGTTTTTGCGAATATGCATACAAATAAACCTGATTTAATGCAACGATTGAGGCAGGCAAACGGAATTCGATTTAAGGCTCGTGGAAACGGAAAACAGTGGGCTATAGATTTTTTTACAAAAGAATCAACGGCGGAAGGTAATTATCCCCATTATTCGTATTTTGCAAATACTGTCATGGATCAGGTTATTGTTGTTGATGTTCTGTATTCTAGTTTATATCTGGCGGAATGGTTTGAAAAATACCGGTTCGATTTTAACAAAGAAACAATAACCGGCATGGCTATTTCCGCAATTAATACACATGGCTACGGCCCATCTTTTTTGAAAATATTCGACTTTGAAATCTTCTGAAAACGGCTTTTTTCACTTGAAACCTCCAAAATTGGGGTATTAGGGAAAAACTAGTTCAAATCATGTAAAAACTAGTATTTTATTTCTTCCTGTAATCTGTACCATGATAATCAGATTTTAGGAGGATTTGTATGAAAAACATGAAATTTAATGTGGGGAGTTTTGCGACAGCAAAACTCCAAGCTAAAATGCGAAGCATTTTAGCAATTATCGCCATTGTAGCGGTAATAGGTTTCTCAATGGTCTCTTGCAAGGACGATGAAGAAGATAAAAAGGGTACTGAGTATACTTTTAAAAATCAATCCAGTTTTGCAATTCAAGTGGATATTGACACTGCATATAAAAACAACTGGAATCCAAATTCTTTTTCTGTTCCTGCTAGTACTGAAAAAACAATGGTAAATAAGGTTCAAACATATGAGGAAAGTAATTTTACTTTTTCTTGGAAACGTACTGATACTAATGATAAAACAGGAGTTATATTTGAGCCACATTATGGATTTGGAATCTTTAAGAACCAATAACGAATTCTAAAAATAAGTATTTTCGAAAAACGTTATTTCATTTGCAATTTATGGAACTATTATTACACATAATCAAAGCCGTACAACGATTAAATATAGTCCAACAGACAAGGTAAAACCTGATGGCGGCGGACCAATGGTTTATTTTCGTAATAAATAAATAACAAGGAGTAAAAGGCAAAAATGCCGCAAGCGACCATTGACCAAATAAACACCAAGTTAAGCGAGATTAAAAACATACTTGACGACTATTCACAATTCATGCTTGAAATTGACAACACACGGCTCAATGAAAAAGAAAACAACAAATTTAATATATTGGAACACGCCAATAAATTAGCATTACAAAACGAAAAGTCTTTTCCGCATTTCCTAACTCTCGAAAGATTTGTAACAGATACAGATTACTTTACGAATTTCCGCAATTTAATTAACTTGTCTAACCAGATACAGGATAAATTATGGGACATGACAAGTAAATCAGCCGAAATCGCACGCAAGGACGACAAGCTTTGAAGTAAAAGTTCGTGTCGGTTCGTGTGGTTCGTGGTAAAATTCTTCGCCTCTCCCCCAATTGACATTTTCCCACTCTTTTATTACATTAATCTCAGGCGCCGTACCCAAGCGGTAAGGGAGCGGTCTGCAAAACCGTTATGCATCGGTTCGATTCCGATCGGCGCCTTTTAATTATGGATAATTCGCACTCATATTATTTAATTCTGGGAATCTCTCTTTTTGTTTTATTGATTCTATCCATGTTTTTTTCAGCGTCTGAAATGGCTTATTCGGCGTTAAACCGTATTAAGCTAAAAAATCTTGCCGCTAAAAGCAAACGGGCGCGGCTTGCATTAAAGCTGCTGGAGGCTTATGACAAAATACTTTCCACGGTGTTAATCGGCAACAATATCGTAAACATCACAGCGTCCGCGCTTGCTACGGCTTTTTTTATAGGAATGTTCGGAGAAGCTAAAGGGGTAAGCATTGCCACTGTAATTATGACGGTTTTTGTGCTGCTTTTTGGCGACATTTCCCCAAAAACGCTGGCAAAGGAAATGCCCGAATTAACCGCCCTCAGGAACGCTCCGCTTTTGCGTCTTTTTGTTTTTATTTTAACGCCATTAAACGCTCTTGTCGGTTTTTGGAAAATATTTCTTTTAAAAATTTTCCCTTCAAAGATAAATCGTTCAACTACAGAAGACGAACTGCTGACGTATGTGGAAGAGGTAAGGCAGGAAGGGGCTATTAATGTTCAAGAAGAGCAGATGATCCGGCAGGTTATTGAATTTGACGATCTGGAAGTTTCTGATATTTTTACTCCGCGCATTGATGTTAAGGCGGTGCCTATTACTTCCTCTGTAGAGGAAATTGACCGTAAATTTATCGAGACAGGATTTTCGCGGATTCCTGTTTATCGGGATACAATCGATAACATAAAAGGTATTATTATATTAAAGGATTTTTATCATCAGGTTATGAAAGGGCAGAAAACGCCGAAGGAGATCATTAAGCCTGTTGTTTTTATTGCAAAGACAATTAAAGTCGGAAAACTTTTAAAAACAATGCAGAAAAAACAGGCTTATATGGCGGTAGTAGTTGATGAGTATGGCGGCACTTTGGGTATTGTCACAATAGAAGATATTGTAGAAGAACTGGTCGGCGAAATCTGGGACGAACATGATGAAGTGGTAGAAAATATTAAAAAAGAAAGCAATGGCAGTTTTACAGTACGGGGCGGGGTAAGTTTTAAAGATATGCTGGAGGCAATTGGAAGGTCTGTGGGAGAAGCGGAAATACCCGACACTACAATCGCAAACTGGATTATGGAAAATCTTGGAAGATTGCCTCAAATTAACGAGATTCTGACATGGCAAAATTTGACAATAAAGGTAATAAAGGTTATAAAACAAAGAGTAATGGAAGTTAATGTTACGGTTGCGTTTGAAAAAAAAGAAAATAATTTTTAGGAGGATAAAGGTTATGAAAAAGAAATGGTATTTTTTACTGGTTGCCTTTTTGTTGGCGGGCGTTTTGTATGCTTCGCCTATCAGGGACGGTTCCAGTATCGGCAGGAGCGGGGAACTTGTTTTACTTCACACTAATGATTTCCACGGTTCGTTGATGGCAAGTGACGGACGTTCAGTCATCGCGGAAATGGCGACTGTTGTTAATGTGGTAAAATCTGTTAATCCGCAGGTTCTTCTTGTTGACGCAGGGGATATTAACACAGGCAGCGCCCTTTCCAATATGTTTGACGCAGAGCCGGTTATTCGCGCGTATAATATGATGGGTTATGACGCGATGGCTTTTGGCAATCATGAATTTGACGGCAGTTTGGACAAACTTAACGCGCAAATTGACCTTGCGGATTTTTCGTTTGTTTCATCCAATATAAAAAAACAGGATGGTTCATATCTTGGCGGTAACAGGTATATTGTAAAACAATACAATAATTTTTCCGTAGGCATATTCGGTATTACAACTTTACGCACGAAAGTTATTGCAAGTCCCGATAAATCTCTTGTGTTTGTTAATGAAATTGACGCCGCCCGCGATGTGGTGGATATTTTGCGTAACACAGAAAATGTAGATATTGTTATCGGTTTGGTGCACATGGGCGATGTGAAAGAAACAGAAGATCATATAACATCTATTGATCTTGCGGCGGCAGTTAAAGGAATAGATATTCTGGTAGACGGTCATTCTCATTCATATTTTGAAAGGCCAAAAAGAACGGGAGACACATGGATTGTGTCCGCAAATGAAATGGGAAAATACATGGGTTTTGGAAGAATTATTGTACGGAACGGAAAGCTTAGCGGTTTTGAATGGATATCAATAGCCGTTAGGCCGGATAAAGACATTTTAGAAATGCTTAAGCCTTATGTCGAAAAAGCGGGAGCCACCTTAAAAGCGGTAATGGGAGAAGCTTCCGACACATTCATATTCGGAAATCGCCTAACGCGGTATCAGGAGACGGCGATTGGCAACATGATTACCGACGCGAATGTGTGGTACTTGCGAAATATAAGCAAACAACAAGTTGATTTTGCGTTTCATAACGGAGGAAATATCCGCGCTGAACTTAAAAAAGGGCCGATAACGCAGGAAGATATTTTAACAGTGCTTCCTTTTGACAACTATCTTTTTGTAGTTTCAATGACAGGTTCGCAAATACTTAAATTGTTTGACTTTATTGCGACAATTCCGCAGGGAAACGGGGGATTTCCGCAAATTTCAGGCGATGTGCGTTTTACAATCGATAAAACTTCAGGCAAAGGCGTGATAAAAGACCTTACTATCGGCGGTAAACCTGTTGATACTAAACGCGTATACCGTTTTTGTACCAATGATTATATTCTTGGCGGCGGAGACGGTTATACGCCGATGTTAGACGCTACAGATCGTTTAAATACTTCTATTTTACTTTCGTATGTTGTATCGGAATACATCAAAGCAAATAAGACAATAAAACCCGAAACCGACGGAAGGATGACAATTTTAGGAGGTGTTAAACCTTAAATTTTATCAGGAAGAATCACACAAAGAACACGAAGGAAGAGAAGAGCACAAAGAAGAGGATCAGGGGTTTATGTCCGCTAACTTATCGTGTAGTTAATGCGAAGATAGCTAACAACACCCCCTTCTTCCCTCTTTGTGATCTTTGTTCCTTTGTGATCTTTGTGAGAATCTCTTCTAATAAATTGTAGTACCGGTAAAGTCTTCGTCATTAAGAATTTTTTTTAAGTTGTCAAGATTTTTTCCGGCGGCGCAAATTACTTTTAAGCCGATTTTTTCCGCATGGCGGCTGGCGATTGGGTCAAAGGGAACATTTTTTCCCGGAACCCATTCGTCACCGACCATAGCTCTAAAATCGATCCATGTTATTTTATCAATCGGGCGCGCATTAGGATCGGTCTTTGGATCCGCCGTGTAAACTTTTTCTATATTTGAAAGGTTTATCAGCATTTGCGCGCCGAAACGTTCAGCTAACAATACAGCGTCGTAATCCGTTGAAAACCCCGGTTTCCAGCCGGCGGCTACAAGCACATGGCCTGTCAGCGGGTCAACCTCACGCGGATTAGTAACCACTTCCTGGGCGCACCACTCGCCCATAATCGCTTTTATTAATTGCGCGTTCAGTCTTGTCGCCATAATCCCTATCCAGTCCGCTTCTTCATCCTTTACGCCGCCCGCAGAAATTTCTCGATAAGCGTTCTGCCATATCCGCGCAGGCCCCCCGCCCCCCACCACAAATATAAAGCGCCTGTTGGAATCCGCTTCTAAAAAAGAACGGATAACGCCTGTAAAATTTTTCAAAAACTCAACATCAACGTCTTTTGGCGCGACAATTGACCCGCCCAACGAAATAACTGTTACCATATTAACTCCTTACTGATAAATACCGCTGATAATAATGTCTCCCCAAAGGCTGGAATACGATTCAAGCCCGCCTACGGATTCTTCCCAAATATTTTGCAGTGAGTATGACTGCGGACGGGAAACAAGCCTGCCGCGGCTTTCAATTTGTAAAAGGACAGGTTCTCCCCTGGAGAACGCTATGCGCTGATTGTCCATGCTGCCAAAGTAAAAGTTTGCCAAATCGCGGGCGGATAATGTTTCGGCATCGGAGCGCGGATTTGCGTTGTCTGTCAACTTAACGGCTCCCGCGCCCATCGCAGGATCAACCGGCAGCCAGCCAAAACCGTCTATCCAGAATTCAGTCCAGTAATGGCGGAATGTTTGTCCGTTTTGATTTATTAAGACGCCTGCAACAGGAATACACGGAACGCCAGCGGCGCGGGTCATTGCGGTATAAAGTATGGCGGCGGTGTATGGATCGCATTGTCTCAGTTCTAGCGCGTAAATAATATCGGCGGAATATACCGACTCCTCAATATGCATATTGTTAATTATCCATTCATATATGGCTTTTGCTTTTGAATACGGGTTTTGTTCCCTGCCAATGATTGAATTAACCGTCGCTTTGATTTTCTGGTTGTTGCTTGGAATTAAATTTGAACTTTGAGTGTGTGTTTTAGAAAGCGCCGTTGTTTCCTGTTTGATGGAAAGGGGCTTTATTCCCGATCCTACGGCGTATACTTCAACTCTGTAGGAGAGATTGACAGATTGATTTGTTCCAGTTCCAAGACTGTCAAGTTTATAAAGACTGACCCCCTTGTGATCCTCCATAAAAGGCTCGATGTTACGTGAAACAAGAATGACATTTCTCTGGGAAGGGGAGACAACGGGTTTTGGTATCCACAAATACAACGTATTCGGTTTTGTTGCTTCTATAACCCTGATATCAACCGAATATGTTATTGTATAACTGCGTTTATCCTTTATTGTTTTAGCGCCGTTTTTTCCGCTGACATCAAAGAAAACGTTTCGCGATTTACCGTGAGGCGTCCTTATTTCAAAATTTCCGCTGACGGCTCCGTCCGGCAGCCGTACCCGTATTTCGCGCGCGCTCCAGTATTCATAGCCCATTTCAGTTTCTGAAACTTCAATAAATTCCGGCTCTCTTACGGCAAAGGGATTATACGCTCCTGATTCATAATCCCATGAAAAGAAAACTCCCGCGCCGGAATCCGGCGAGTTTTCCCGTGATATTCCGAAATTGTTTCCCATAATGGTTATAAGAGTTCCTGGCGCGCCAATCTGCGGGGTAACGGATGTAATTTTAGGTTCAAGCCCCAATTCTTCGCCGTCAACAGGCCGCGGCACTGAATCTGAATTGGAAAAAATCACGCCATTGCTCTTTTTCCCTTTTGCGCGCACATAGACCAGTCCCGATTCGCCTAATTCCGGAACTTTTAAAATTATCAAATTGTCCTGCCATAAATAGTATGATGAGTTTGTCGGCGAGATACCCGCGATCGTAACATAAGACTCATCGCGTGACGCGCCGAAATTGTCTCCGGTAAGCGTAATTATCTCTCCCATTCTGCCGAATTTCGGATCGATAGACGTTATAACAGGAGCTTTTGCGCCGCATGAAACAAGAAGCGCGAATAATGCAGAGAAAAAAATTAAAATCCGGCGCGTTATTTTTATTTGCGGTTGTTTGCGGCGGTATACGGTAAAATATTTTATGTTATTTATCATTTTCTGCAGCGGTTTCTTTATATGGATTTACCGTTAATTTTATTTCTATAGATGAATTTAACGGCGAGGATGCGCCAAGCGGAAAGAAATAAATAGCTTCGTTAAATTTCATGGGAAATGTCTGAATCGACGTATAATAACTTACGCCTTTTTCCGGATCCTTAATCCAAATCTGTCCCTGTGCGACCATTACATTGCCGTCTTTGCGGATGAACGGGGTAAATTGTATCGCTACTATAATATTTGAACCAACAAGACGAATGTCCACAGGAGTTCCCGGTATGGTTATTCTTTGATGAACATCATTCCATATAACTTCTTCATTTTCCAAAGCTCTTGCGTTAATGTCTAAAACCAGCGCCTGCCTTCTGAATTCCGGCGTCATTCCGGAGCCTACCTGTTGAGACTGCGCTTCAATGCAAACGACGGTTGAAAGTATAAATAAAGCGCTTAAAAAAGAAAGACAGCGGTTCATTTTACGGATATCTCCTTGAATAATCAGCGGCTCTGATTATTGCGGGCTCGCCGGATCTGGAAAAATTCTTGCTTTCAGGAAGCTG
>Ga0268262_10000356_pt1 | contig 61477 bp, 46 predicted proteins | sample TergutNc150P3_FD_190354 | JGI IMG/M metagenome (GOLD analysis project Ga0268262, IMG submission 190354) | Nasutitermes corniger P3 segment gut microbial community from laboratory colony in Florida, USA - Nc150 P3 (SPAdes) (version 2) | ecosystem: Host-associated > Arthropoda: Insects >... | reverse complement strand
CCCCCCAGATAGGTGGTATATTACCAATAGGTACGCTATATATAGCGTATGCATACCAGACTTCCAAGACCAGAGAACAACGCAATTTTGCATCACCCCCAAAAGGCGACCAAAATGGCAATGACTAATAATAAGCGTTTACCAAATACATCAAATGGTTTGGGTGTCCTTGGTGTTTTTGGCATTGCTTTGGCTGTAATCGCTGTCCTTACTGTGTTTCTCTATCCTCCCATCGCAAAACTGCCGCAAAAAATGACAGATTTGCATTATGATTTTTCGTGGACCAATACAAACAAAAGCGGCGAGCTGCATTTATTAACGTTTCTAACCGTTCTTGGCATAGGGCTTCTCGCATGGCTTGATGCCAAACGGAAACCTTCCTTGGCTTCCAAAACATCAATGGGGCTTTATTTTGCAATAGTCGCACTTCCCTTGCTCCTGCATTATTTCATTCACGGCCGTTTCCCCTTATTGTTTTTAATTCTTGGCATAATTTTCATCGGCGCGTCTCTCGTTTGCCGGCAACTTGCGCTAAAAGCGGTATTCACTTACACTTTTATTTACTTTGCCTGCGCGGGGGCCATTTCACTTTTTAAAAACGACCATATAACAGAAACAGTTGTAACCGTAGTTTCACTTTTCATTTTTGCTCCTGTTTTTGGGAAGGCATCGGCGGATGAAAAATTATTTGACAAGGCCATGCTCGCCGCCCAAATTTTCATTCCCCTCTGTCTTTGTATATTTTTACGCAATGAATACATAGCAGACGGGGAAATTATTGTTATTCCCTTTCCCAGACTATATACTGGGATTTTTATAGCAATAATAATTGTGTCGATTGCGTATGCTGTAATAAGATTTACAGGCTATCTTTGGCGCGTAAAGGCTGAGAAAGAGGAAGGAGGATTTTCTCTCGACAAATTGATACTTATATCGACACTCTGTGTCATAGCGGCGTACCGCGTGGATATAAATTTATCACGGTTTTTACCTTCCGATTATTGGCATTATGGGGAAAAAGTTATCGCCTGGCAACAGGTAATCGAACTTGGGAAGGTTCCCTACAAAGAATTCTTCCCTCCGTCGGGGCTGTTTTCCATTGTAAACGGGTTTTTCCTTAACACGGTATTTGATGGAACGGCAACAAGCATTTACCCTGCCCTCACTTTTCTACAGGTTTTTAATGCTTTCATAATAATTACAGTGTTATCATTTGCAGTTGGCCCAGCATTATCAGCGCTTTTGCTTTATATACTCCCTATAACTGCATATGAAAGATGGCACTTAATATACCTGTCCTTTGCCATTCTAGCATTGCCTGTGATACGGAAAGACATCAATAAATGGCTTAAAGTGTGGGGACTGCTCGTCGTCGCTAATTTGTTAAATTATGCCTTGTACGGATTGTCTTTGGCGGTCGCCGGGATGCCGTTTGCTCTCAGCGGTATATATATTGCTTTCAAGCGCGGCGAAATTTTTAAGTGGCTTCGAAAACCCGCATTTTATTTGGCATGGATAGCAGTGTTTGCCGCTATTGTTCCTTTTATCCCCTTGATGTTGAGAATTATTACAACATCCGCTATAAGTGGAGCAGCTACAGTACAACGGGATGGCAGAGCCTTATTGACCAATAATCTGGATATTCCGTTTTATTGGCCCAACAGGATTGTTCAGTATACAGTAATATTAACTGTGCTTTCCTTGGCTGTGATGATACCGGCATATATCCTCATGCGCCTTCTAAGGTCATCGGCAATATCGAAGATAGAAGAAAAAGTAGAACACCCTTTGTTTTATTTTTCAACGCTTGGGCTTTTTTTTCTGCCCGCAGCATACACTTTTGCTGTAGTTAGGCTAGACCAGGGTGCTCTTTTTAGGCCCTTGGGCCCGATGGCAATAGTTTTAGTCCTATGCGTCGTAGCAATTGTCAAATACGCACATCCTGTCTTTGCGTTTAAAGAAAGATTATCCTTGTTAGTCATAATATTTTCGTTGGCTTGTCCTTTTGTTTGGAGGCATAATTCATTTCGCTACATTAATAAAATACAAGTGCCGAATAATTATGCGCAGATAAACGATGAGGACAGAAACCGGTTACCTAGACTTGGCAATGGGTTTATACAAAAAGATGATTTGAATGAACTATATCGATGTTACAATTTCATTGAAAAGAATAAATTATGGGAGTATGATTTTTATTTTGGTGATTTTTTAGCTAATTATATTTTTGATATTGGAGCTCCGGGCTCAGCAGGACAATGGATTGCCCATGGCTATGAATTATCTAAATTGTATTATGATGCTTTTAAAGACATGCCATTTGCAGGCGTCAGACTTAATCATTCTCGTTATATCAATTATTGGCTTTTTATTGACAAGGACATTGTCCAGACTCCCGAAGGTTTTTGGGTAAGCCCTGAGCTTGTTAAAGGAAAATATAATCCGGAAGACCTAATAAAACCGGAATTTAGGGCAGACATGGGCCTTTATACAGTTGCTTTTGGGCGCTCAATGAAAAGCCTGCGCCCTATTTTTGAAAGCGTACGATTGGTTGATGCCAATATTTGGGAGCCATGCGCTATTGGAATAAAAGGCACAGACGCTGATTTTATTTATATTGAATTTGATACAGATGCCAAGATTAAAAACAAATATTTTGAAGCATGGGATTTTAACCAATACGGTATACGGTTCTTTTTCAAGCATAACGGGCAATGGGATCGTTATGACCTTCCCTACGGCGATGGGCGCCTTCTTTTGCCTCTTGGCGATGACTCAAGATGGCTATACGAAAATATTGAGGAAATAGTGGTAGAACTTGACAAAGGCTTTTCACCGGATTCACAAGGGAAGATAAAGAAGATGGAGTTGCTGAAACTAAAAAGGTATCGGTGATGATAAAGCAAAGGGGTTTTTATGATCGATGTTAATACATATTCAACAGTAACAAAAGAATCACTATTGGATAAAGTGGCACATAACACACGGGTTAGGATATATAGAATTTTATCTCAAAATATTGACTTAGAAAAAATTAATTCAATAATTGATGTCGGAGTTACGGCCGATAAAACTCAACTTTCATCAAATTTCTTCGAAAATTTATTTCCAATGCCTGAAAAAATAACGGCTTTTTCGAATCAGGATGCAAGTTGGATGGAGAATGAGTATAAAGGATTAAAATTTATACGAGGAACAGCCCTTAATATGCCGTTTAAAGACGATACATTTGAATTAGTTTTTTCATCCGCTGTAATTGAACATGTGGGATCAAGGATTAATCAAAGCAAATTTTTATACGAATGCTTCAGGATATCAAAAAAATATGTTTTTATAACAACCCCGAATAGATACTATCCAATAGAATTACACACAGCCATACCGCTGATACATTGGCTACCCAAAAAAGTATATAGAAAAATGTTACAAATACTGGGAATGAATTTTTTAGCCCTTGAAGAAAATTTGAATCTATTGACAAAAAATGAATTAAAAAAAATGTGTGAAGAAAACGGGATAGATAATATAAAAATAAAAACGGCGCGTCTTTTTGGACTGCCGTCGAATTTGCTGTTAATAATTGAAAAAGTTTAGTTTTGGAGGGTAAAAGGTATCAATGATGGTAAAGTCTGTTAACAATAATGCCACAATTACCCTATTTGGTAAATTTATCAGGTTTCTTGGCATATCTGGTATTGGGTGGATTATTGCGTTTTGTATTTATTGTATTGCTGTTTACGCTTTTCATGTGCCTGTTTTTCAGGCAAACATTTTAGGTGATATGCCGATTGTAACTCTTGTGTTTTTTTCATCAGTGCGTATAGTCTTCGTAAAAAAAAAATCAAATTTCCCTTTGTGGCTGAAATATGCAGCCTATATCTGTTACACCATTATTCTGTTGCTGCTGGTATCAATGATCGGACAATGGGGATATGGAATTATTATGCGTTATGATTTGTTTTCTAGTTTTCGTTCTTTTGCGCCAATTATAGTAAAATGCGGCATCACCGGCATTACCATGCTGTGCAACTTTTTCATGATGAAATTTATTGTGGAGGTAATTTGAATGAAAATTTTAGTAACAGGTGCCGCGGGTTTTATTGGTTCGCAATGTGCTCATCGGCTTTACCTTGAAGGGAAAGAATTAATTTTACTGGATAATTTTTCTTTTGGATCAGAAGACAATTTGATTTTCGAGGATTCTGATTTTAGGAATTGTATCATTCATGGGGATATTAGAAACCGCGAATTACTGGCATCAATTTTTCAAGAAAATGAAATTGATTATGTATACCATTTAGCTGGAATTGCGCCGTTACCGGATAATCAAATAAATCCAGCCAATGCCATTGATGTAAATATCGTCGGTTTTGTAAACATATTGGAGGCGGGACGTTTATATGGCGTAAAAAAAATAATTTTTGCAAGTACTGCTGCAATTTACGAAAACGACCTATTGTTCCCCAGTCGGGAGGAAAACTTTAAGTTACCCAGCCTTATTTACGCAAACACAAAATATGCCGCTGAGCGTTTTGCCCAATCCTATTGTGATACCTATGGGATGAATGTGGCCTGCTTGCGTTTTGCCAATGTTTATGGCCCCCATATTGATTGTCTGCGCAAACATCCGCCTTTTGTTGGCTATGCTATTCGGGAGCTTTATTATAATCGTGTGCCTGTGTTTCATTCCGACGGTCAGCAGAAAAGAGATTATGTGTATGTAGATGATTTGCTGGAATTAGCTATTGCCGTACAGAACAGCGAAGGTTTTGATATTACAAATGTTTCGGCCAATCAAAATTATTCTGTAAAGGAGTTATTCGATATAATGGCAAGGATTATGGGTAAAAATATCGAGCCGCGTTATGCAGATGAATCACATTATTGGGAAAAGTATCCTGAACTATATAATGGAAAATATCCAATAAAGAACGAAGTCTTAATTAAGGAAGTTAATAAATATTCACTTTGTGATAATTCGTATGCGAGAGAGAAATACGGATGGATTCCAAAAACAAATATTGAAGAAGGATTATCGAAAACAGTTCACTTTGCGATAAAAGAGTTAGAGAAGCATGATACAAAATAGCGCAGATAAGGAAAAGATACTTCTTTTTATTCCTGGATATAATTGTGAAAAGCAAATGAGCCGGGTACTTAGACAACTGGACAATGAAATACTGGTTCATATTTCAAAGATCATCATTGTTAATAACCGTAGCACAGATAATACTGAACAATCTGTTATTGATTGGGGACAGCAACATAAAGAAGTAGACCTTGCTTTGCTTCGTAATGATGATAATTACAATCTTGGCGGCAGCCACAAGGTAGCATTCGAGTACGCTATCAGAGGTAATTTTGATTATGTAATTGTGTTACATGGCGATGACCAGGGTAATATTCACGATCTATTGCCTTTTTTACGCAACGGTATGTACATGGATTTTGATTGTTGTCTGGGTTCCCGATTCATGAAAGGTTCCCGGCTATTCGGTTATTCTCATTTGCGTATAATTGCCAATAACTGCTTTAATCTATGGTTTTCCATCGTTACAGGCCGCAATATTTTAGATCTGGGTTCTGGGCTTAATATGTACAAGGTAGATTCCCTTAAAAGCCGGTATTATCTCAAATATCCTGACAGATTATTTTTTAATGACGTGATGTTACTGGGAGCAGTTTATTATAAGCAAAAAATAAATTTTTTCCCAATAAGCTGGAAAGAGGAAGACCAAATATCCAATGTAAAATTGTTTAGCTTTGGGATGGAACTATTGAAGATGACATTCCTGTTTTTATTTCGACGAAAATCGTATATGCAAAGCGACATGAGGCAAAAAGTAATAGAAGAATACACGTATAAAGTCATTTATGAACATCAAAAATCACTTGAGGATCCACAAACATGAGCATCCACTTAATCATGCCAATGGGTGGCAGCGGCTCAAGATTTTCCGAGAGGGGCTTTCCATTCCCCAAACCAATGATCCCAATCCGTGAGCATCCGTTTTTTTATTGGGCAACAGAATCTATCCATAAGTTTACTAACTTACGCAGCCTCACGTTTGTTGTTTTAAGAGAACATGTGGAGCGGTTTCAAATTGACACAATCATCCGTCGTTATTATCCGAACGCTTTTCTGCATATTCTGGATCATGTGCTAAATGGCGCGGTATTGACTTGTCTTGAAGGCGTACAAAGAGTCGGCGACGACGCTCCCGTAGTTTTCAATGATTGCGACCATATTTTTTCCTGTAAAGAATTCTATTCGTTCTGTAACGAGGAACAATTTAACGCTGTGAACGGAGCGTTGCTAACATTTACTTCGACCGATCCTAAATTCAGCTTTATAGAATTGGATAAAGATGGCCTGATTGTGAGGACAGTAGAAAAAAAGGCCGTCAGCAATCAGGCAATTTGTGGGGCCTACTTTTTTCGCAGCCGGAATGTGTTTGAGGAAGCCGCCAAATTATACTTAAACGAATGTACCTATAGAGAATTTTTTATCAGCGGCATTTATAACGTTATGGCTCGACAGGGTATGCGCATCCGTAGCTTTGCAGTGGATTGGCACATCCCGTTTGGAACTCAAGAAGAATATGACATTGCCCTTCAATCGGGTTTATTTGGAGCGTTATTATAACACAGATTCTTTTTTTTGCGGCTATAGGTTTACTTGTTCTCGGTCATATTTTTCGATTATGGCGCTGGAAGCAGCTTATCGGTATTTATGAGAAGCCGACTTCCTCGCTGTTATTATACTCCATAGCCGCAGGTTATATCGTGAATTTTATTATTCCTTTTCGCTTAGGCGACATCGTGCGCGCATTTTTTTCTGGCCGCAGGCTGAAAAACGGAGTTTCATTTACGTTGGCCACTGTTATCTTTGAAGATTTTATTGATATCCTAGTTGTGGGTTTCATTTTTCTGACTATGGCGGTTATTCTACCAAATGCCAGTGTGATGCGTAATAGCGTTATTGTGTATGGAATATTAATGATTATAGTCGTTACCCTCAGCAAAATTGCCATTCAATTCAATCAATATGTAAAAGTCATTCTTAAATCCATTTGTTCTGTCTTTAACGATAGCATAAAATACAGACTTCTTTTCTTTCTGTATAGCCTAATTTCGACATTCAAGAACGTATTTGTAACAATCCCTAAGAAGAAATTTATTTTGTGTACAGGTTGTATGTGGACTATCTATATGCTTTCATATTTTTGCCTGACACAAGCAATTGTTTTTTCAAATACCAATATAAATTTTATGGAAATTTTTTCATTAATATTTTCTCGAGGCGGATTTAACATTTTTAGTTCGCTGACAGAATATGCGCCGTTTTCTTTGTCTAATCAATTATTGTTGATTATATTGCTGTATATCGCAGGAACCCTTTTGCTATTATTGGCATTGTCTGGCCTTCTATGGTTAATTGAACTGAAGGTGAGAGGGAGAAATAACCAAAGCGTAAGTGAGACAATTTGGAATTTGCTTCCGTGGATCAATCAACAAGACAGTCTTCGGTTTCTCGAAGCTTATTTTTCTGCTGGTAAGTCTGACAAACTCAGAAATTTTATAGCGACCAACCGCGATATTCAGATTATTAAGGATTTTTCTGCTGGGTCAAATGCCACCACTATGCTTGCTATGAACGATGCAGGAACATTCTACCGTAAATATGCGTTTGGCAATGACGGGGAAAAATTGTATATGCAATTCAGATGGCTACGCGAGCATGCCGGAGTGCTACCTTTACCTGTTATTGTACGTCATCAATACGATGACGGTTATTGCGTTTATGACATGGAATATAACGCCATGGCAACAGATTTATTTAACTTTATTCACTATACTTCCAGTGAGAGAAGCTGGTCTATACTTGAAAAAGCGCTTGACTGCCTGCGTAATAATCTGCATACAACGAATGTTCGTCCTGCTGATTTGGAGCAAGTAAGCCAATATATACGAGAAAAAGTATATGCCAATATAAATAAGATTGAAACCGCGAGGGAACTCAGAGCACTGCTTGAATACGATACCCTCGTTATCAATGGAGAACAGTACCATAACCTGAAATATCTGGAAAGATGGTTAAACTGCGATTTCCTGACACAGATCTTTTCAAATGACATATATACTGATATCCATGGCGATTTCACAATCGAAAATCTTATATACCTGGAAACGGACCAGAATTACCCGTTTTATTTCATTGACCCGAATCCTGGCGGCGCACATAATACTTTTTCATTGGACTATGCTAAACTATTACAATCCCTGCACGGCAATTACGAGTTTCTCACACACATAAGCAAGGTGCAAGTGAAACAGAATGAGATACAGTTCATTGTTATCGAATCAAAACAGTATGCGGATCTTTACGTAAAATATGAGGATTATCTTAAGCAACACTTCTCGACAGACGAAATTCGCAGCATTTACTTCCATGAAGTTGTGCATTGGCTGCGGCTTATGCCGTATAAAATTGAGAAAGGCAGTTCCTACGCAATAATTTTTTTTACAGGACTTATCAAGGTTTTTAATGATACAGTCAAGCGGTATGGCAATGCGTTACCTGAAAAGGTATATAGAGGTTCAAAGAAATAAGTATATGAAAACAAAACTCGCAATATTCGATTTAGACGGAACATTATTTGACACATACGAAGTAAATTTTTCATCGTATGAAATGGCATTAAAGGAAGAAGGATACACGCTGGACAGAGGGTTTTATAAATCGCGGTGCAATGGCAAACATTACAAAGAATATTTGCCGCTGATTATTGACAAGCCTTCCAATGATTTGATGGAACGTATACATTGCCGTAAAAAAATGCTCTACCCAACATTTTTATCCCATGCAAAGGAAAACAAGCACTTGCTCCTGCTAATACAGTTGATTCGTAGCGATTACCATATTGCGCTTGTTACAACAGCATCAAAAGCAAACTGTATGAGCCTATTGGAATATCACAATATTTCATCTTCTTTCGAACTAATTCTTACGCAAGAAGACGTTACTAATATGAAGCCTGATCCGGAGGGGTTTCTTAAAACAATAAACTATTTCGGAACAACGCCTGAGGATACACTTATATTCGAGGATTCCGATTCTGGAATTGAGGCTGCCAAAAAATGCGGTGCGAGCATATTGTCGGTGTTGGATTTCTCAAATTAATGCCTAGCTGTATGCCATATTTCCACAATGTTTTTCATTTCATGAATATAGCACTTCCGATATAATCACTCAAAGGAAAATAAGTTATATCGTTTTCTTTTGAATATTGTTTAACAGCCCTTTTCACCCATTGAATGTAGAAATATTGTTATAATCATGAACAAATATATAACCACCTTTTTTTAGGCGGTGATAAAAATATTTTAATCCTTCATATGTTGGTTCATACAAATCGGCATCAATATAGTGAAATAATTTAAGTTTCTATAACAAAAACCGACAAATAAAGTATGGCATACAGCATTGATTTTATAAGAAGGGCAATTACTTACAAGCAGAATGGGCATACCTTTGCGCAATTGCGCAAGGCATTTGATATCCCTTCCGCGACATATTACGACTGGGAAACCAAGCTTAATAACGGCCATTTTGATATAATTGTCAAACGCGAGCGCCATCGGAAAATAGACAAGCAAGCGCTTGTAAAGGCAGTAGCAGAAAAACCCGACGCTTTCCTTAAGGAATATGCGGAACAATTCAATTGCACGCCAACTGCCGTCTTCTACGCCCTTGAAAAACTCAACATAACACGAAAAAAAAGACCTTTACCTATTCTGAAAAGCCGGAAAAGGAGCGCGAGGAGTTTGCCGCAAGGCTGAAAAGGGTTCCCAAAGACAAACGCGCCTATGTCGATGAAAGCGGCATAACTGCCAATTTACAACGCGAATATGCCCGCGCTCCCCGAGGGGAAATTATCGGGGAAACAACGCCGGGAGAAAAATTTGACCGGGTAAATGTCATTGGCGCTTTATACAATGGGGAACATTTTGCCATAGAATGCTACCGCCATACGACAGACAGCGCATTTTTTGAAGACTGGTTTGAAAACAAATTGCTTAAAGAATTGCCGAAAGGCTACACGGTAATAATGGACAATGCTACATTCCACAGGAAAAAGGAACTGCGGAAAATAGCCAGGGGGAAAGCACGGCTATTATTCCTGCCTCCGTATTCGCCGGATTACAATCCGATAGAGAAATCCTGGGCAAACATGAAACGTTTTCTTCGCAATAACTTGAAAGACTTTCAATCTGTCGTTTCCGGTATTTATGGTTATTTTGGGTTTGTAGAAAGCTAACTTAAACTACTATACTTACAAAAATATATTCTTCATTTTCCAATCCTATGGTAGTTTGGGGAAAAAATCCCTGTTTCACTATACAATTTTCTGGGTATTTCATCTTTTTCAAAACCATACTAACAGAAGTATTAGAAAAGTCATCATTTACCATTGATAAATTATCTTCTTTTTCAAAATTCTTTTTATCAAAACCTCTAAATGTATCAACCAAATATAATTTTTCGTTTGGAAATAATTGATTAATATATTGTGCGAAGTCTCCTCTGTATACACCTAATTCAGCAACATTACCCTCCGAAAATTTTTCATTTATTTCTTGCGCTACTAACTCTAGGGATGAATAACGAAAATAATCATAACTATATATCCATCTTTCCCGCGGCCTACCTATAGCATGCATCGTTGGGCTAATTATTATTTTAAAAAGTTTGGAACTTATTCTGTTAATACCTGTAAATAAACAATGCAAAAAAGATGCTAAAATTCCTGGCTTAAATCTCATATATACCTCATGCAAAATACTTTATTCAATTTTTTGATTTTTATCAATAGTCCACATTACCTCAGTCCACATTACCTCATGAAAAATATTATAGAAAATAAGTCATGCATTAATTGGTATCAACAGTTAAGAGGAATTCAATTAGCTGAAAAGTTTATGAATTGAACAATTCCAACTCCCCAAAAGCCTCAAGCAAAAACCTGTTTAGAAAGAGAAGGCCCTCTTTTGTAAGGGCGCATTTTTCCCCGGATAAAAGGCCCCGGCTTCGCCATCCGCTTAAGGTTTTGGGTATCACCTCTTCTATTCTTTTGTTAAAACGGCGCAAAAAAGAGTCCTCATCGGGGCCTTCGATGCAGCGAAAACCCATCAGAAGCGTTTCTTTTATCAGGGTAAGGCTGTCCAATCGCTCATTTACGCTTTCCAGCCAGTCACCTGCTTCGGAGGGAAAGGTGTACCTAAAGCCCGTTCCGGTCGCTTCATCGATAATGGTTCCCGACGCTGAAGGCCCCAGGGCAAGCCAGTTCCGCATCCGCCAGTAGCGTATGTTGTGCTTACATTCCATGCCGGGAAGGAAAAAATTTGAGACCTCCTACTGAAAATAGCGGGCCTAGTCAAAATGAACGGCATGGAATACCGCGCAAGCGACATCGTAGTCATGGAGCCGGGCGAAGACACTGATTTCGAGAGCCTGGATGATGGGACTGCAAACGTCGTCGTTAAAATACCAGGAGCGAACGACGACAAGTATCTCACAAAATATAGACATGGATAATATTCGGTATGCGTAGACTTTCTAAAAAAAATGTAGTATATATTTTATTAAATGCCACGTATACTGAAAAATTCATTGGGTTTAAATTTAAACAGACGTTACTCCCCCCCCCCCCCACCAGATAGATGGTATACTACCTAGAGCGACGCTATATATAGCGTGCCCACAGATTCTCAAAACCACAGAACAACATATTTTTTCGCCATCCCCAAAAGGCGGGCAAAAAGGCAATGAGTAATAATAAGCGTTTACCAAATACGTCAAATGGCTTGAGTATCCTTGGCGTCTTTGGCATTGCTTTGGCCATAATCGCTGTCCTTGCCCTGTTTCTTTATCCTCCAATCGCAAAACTGCCGCAAAAAATGACAGATTTGTACTATGATTTTTCGTGGACCAATACAAACAAAAGCGGCGAGCTGCATTTGTCAACATTTTTAACAGTTCTTGGCATAGGGCTAATCGCCTGGCTTGATGCCAAACGAAAACCTTCTTTGCCTTCCGAAATGGATTCCGAAACGTCGATTGGTCTGTATTTTGCAATAGTCGCCCTTCCCTTGCTCCTGCATTATTTCATTCACGGCAGTTTCCCTTTATTGTTTTTAATTCTTGGCATAATTTTCATCGGCACGTCTCTCGTTTGCCGGCAACTTGCGCTAAAAGCGGTATTCACTTACGCTTTTATTTACTTTGCCTGCGCAGGGGTCATTTCACTTTTTAAAAACGACCATATAACAGAAACATTTGTAACCGTAGTTTCACTTTTCATTTTTGCGCCTGTTTTACGGAAGGCGACGGCAGATGAAAAATTATTTGACAAGGCCATGCTCGCCGCCCAAATTTTCATTCCCCTCTGTCTTTATATATTTTTACGCAATGAATACATCGCAGACGGGGAAACTATTGTTGTCCACTTTCCCGGACGATATACTGCGATTTTTTTAGCAATAATAGGTGTATCGATGGTATATGCTGTAATAAGATTTACAGGCTATCTTAGGCGTGTAAAGAAAGAGGGAGGAAGGGTTTCTCTCGACAAATTGATACTTATTTCGACACTCTGTGCTTTAGCAGCATTTCACGTAAATATAAATATATCGCAATTTCTACCTAACGATTTTTGGAGATGGGGAGAAAGTGTAATCAGTTGGCAGCAGGTAATAGAACTTGGGAAGGTTCCCTACAAGGAATACTTTCCTTCCTCGGGGCTGTGGCCCATTGTAAACGGGTTTTTCCTTAACACGGTATTTGATGGAAAGGCAACAAGCATTTACTCTGCCCTTACTTTTGTGCAGGTTTTTTACGCTTTCCTAATTACCGCCGTACTGACATTAGCATCTGGCCCGGCCCTAACAACAGTCTTGGTGATGTTTATACTCCCAATAACTGCATACGAGAGATACCACTTAATATACCTGTCCTTCGCCATTCTCGCATTGCCTGTAATTTGGAAAGACATTAACAAATGGCTCAAAGTGTGGGGACTGCTTGTCGTCGCTAATTTGTTGAATTATCCGTTGTTCGGATTGTCTTTAGCGGTCGCCGGGATGCCGTTTGCTCTTAGCGGTATATATCTTGCTTTCAAGCGCGGCAAAATTTTTAAATGGCTTAGAAAACCAGCATTTTATTTGGCTTGGATAGCCGTGTTCGCTGCTATTATTCCTTTTATCCCCTTGATGTTGCGAATGATTACAACATCGGCGTTATTTTCAACAATGGATGTACAACATAATGCCAGAGCCTTATTGACCAATCTTCTTAACATTCCTGTTTACTGGCCCAACAGAATTGTTCAGTATACAGCAATACTAACCGCGATTTCCCTGGCCGTGATGATACCGGCATATATCCTCATGCGCCTTCTAAAGTCGCCAGCAATATCATGGAGAAAAAAAATAAAACACCCTTTGTTTTATTTTTCAACGCTTGGGCTTTTTTTTCTGCCAGTAGCATATAAAAATGCTTTGGTTCGAATGGATTACGGCAGCCTTAACAGAGCTGTTGGGCCAGTAGCGGTAGTTCTGGCACTATGCGTCATCGCAATTGTCAAATACGCTCATCCTGTCTTTGCGTTTAAAGAAAAATTATCCTTGTTGGTCATAATATTCTCGTTGGCCTGTCCTTTTGTTTGGAGAAATTCTTATAGAGAAAGCTATTTCCCGTCCATACCGTACATAAATAAAATACAAGTGCCTAAAGATTATGCGCTGATAAGCGATGAGGACAAAATGAAGATGCCGCGAATTGGCAACGGCTTTATCCATAAAAATAATCTGAATGAATTACGCCGATATTACGATTTCCTGGAGAAGAATAAATTATGGGAGTACAATTTTCATATTGGAGCTTATTTGCCTTACTATATTTTAAATATTGGAGCTCCGGGTGCAGCGGCACATTGGGTTGCCCATGACCATGAATTATCTAAATTGTATTATGATGCTTTTAAAGACAAGCCATTTGCATTCGCTAATAGAGGTGTGAGCCGGTATATCAATTATTGGCTTGTCATTGACAAGGGCTTTGTTCAGACTCCGGAAGGGTTTTGGGTGAGCCCTGAGCTCGTTGAAGGAAAATACAATCCAGGAGATCTAAAAAAACCGGAATTTAGGCCAGACATGGGCCTTTATACAGTTGCTTTTGGGCGCTCAATGAAAAGCCTGCGCCCTATTTTTGAAAGCGTACGATTGATTGATGCCAATATTGGCGAGCCATGCGCTATTGGAATAAAAGGCACAGACGCTGATTTTATTTATATTGAATTTGATACAGATGCCAAGATTAAAAACAAATATTTCGAAGCATGGGATTTTAACCAATACAGAATACAGCTTTTTTTCAAGCATAACGGCAATTGGGATAATTATGACCTTCCTTACGGCGACGGACACCTTCTTTTGCCTGTTGGCGATGACTCAAGGTGGCTGTTTGAAAACATTGAAGAAATAAGAGTTTTACTTGATAAAGGTTTTTCTCCAAATTCACAAGGGAAGATAAAGAAGATGGAGTTGCTGAAACTAAAAAGGTATCGCTGATGAAAAGACCTACAGACAACGGGGTTGGTTTTCATAACGGAATATATTTTTCATGAGATATATCTTTTATATTATTGGAGATTTGCTTTCATGAACTTATCAATTTCGAATATTGCATGGGATGCTAAACACGACGAGGAAATGTACGAATTTTTGCACACAAACGCAATTCATGGACTTGAGATAGCCCCAACACGCCTATTTCCATCTCGACCTTACGATAATATACCACAGGTAAAAGCATTTGGCACCGAGCTAAAAAAAAAATACAACCTTGCGGTATCGTCTATTCAGTCCATTTGGTATGGACTGTCAGAAAATATATTCGAATCGGATGCCAGCCGAAAAATGCTTGTTGACTATACAAAAAAAGCAATTGATTTCGCTTGTGCGCTGGAATGCGGTAATATAGTCTTTGGCTGTCCAAAGAATCGTACTATACCGTCAAGTATGTCTGCCAATATATATTTGCCAATAGCGTATGATTTTTTTAAACAAATAGGCGATTACGCGAATGCAAGAGGGACATGCATATCTATTGAGCCGAACCCTGTCATATATAACACGAACTTTATCAATACCACAGCGGAAGCATTTGATATATGCCGAAAGATAAACAATCCCGGCATCAAGGTTAATGTTGATATTGGAACTATTGTTTATTATGATGAACACATTGATATAATATTAGAAGATAATATCTACCTGCTAAACCATATTCATATTTCAGAACCGCATCTTGTACCTATTGAAAGAAGGGAATTACACGTTACCCAGATAAAAAAGTTGCGAAGTTTAAATTATTCGGGTTTTTTTTCTATAGAAATGGCAAACCAAGACAACATTGATTTGATAAAGCATACCATTTTGTATGTAAAGGAACTTTTACAATGACGTATAGCAATATTCAGGGAGTACCTGATTTCGAGTGCAATGAATACGACCACAAAAAAACGAAGTATTGCTTGTTGATCCCAGTTATCAATGAGGGTAACCGTATACTGAATGAATTGCATCGCGCAAAAACAGCGGATATTAATACACTTATTGATATAATTATCTGTGATGGTGGTTCTTCCGACGGTTGGACTAGCGCAGATATTCACAGGCAGTTTGGTGTAAACACCTTGCTAATCAAGGCCGGCACAGGGAAGCAAGGCGCTCAGATGAGAATGGGTTTTTGGTGGGCGCTTGGACGCGGTTATGAAGGTTTTGTTACTATTGACGGCAACAACAAGGACAGCGTCGAAGATGTACCTGCATTTATAGAAAAGCTTGATGAAGGTTACGACTTTGTACAGGGTAGCCGTTTTATAAAAGGCGGCAAGGCCGTCAATACGCCGTTTATCCGTTGGGTCGCTGTTAGGTTGATCCATGCCCCTATTATTTCGTTCATAGCAAAAAGGCGCTTCACGGATACCACCAATGCGTATCGCGCCTACTCAAAGAAGTATATTACACACCCTGCTGTTCAGCCATTCCGTGATATTTTTATTACTTATGAGCTGCTCGCGTATTTGTCTGTAAAGGCAGGCCATTTGGGGTTTATGATATGCGAAATCCCCGTGACAAGAGAATATCCCAAAAATGAGAAAATACCGACCAAGATAAAAGGTTTTAGTGGCAACACTCATTTGCTGAAAATACTGTTTGAGACTGCGAGAGGGAAATATGATGTTTGACAAAATAATTGTTGGTGCTGGTTTATACGGGCTGTACGCCGCGTTGTTTTGTGGAAAAAGAGATGAAAAAATACTTGTTTTGGAACACGATGGTTCCCCCTTTGAAAGAGCTACCTATATTAGTCAAGCGCGTGTACATATGGGTTATCATTATCCGCGTTCCATATCCACCGCTTTTAAATCACGAAATTATTTTGACAGATTTAACGAGGATTACGGTTTTTGCGTAAACGAAAAATTTGACCAGATTTATGCCACAAGCGCAAATTTCAGTTGGACAAATGCTTCGCAGTTTAAGAAATTTTGCAAGGATGCCGATATCCGTTGTGATGAAGTGCCTACAGAAACTTATTTTAAACCAGATATGTGTGATGGCGCGTTTATAACAACTGAATACACCTTCGATGCACACATACTAAAAAATTGGTTTATTGCCGAAATACAGAAATTTCCTGATATTATAATTGTCTATAACGCCAGAATTAGGAAGATTGAAAACAAAGGCCAATATTATGCATTTACATTGGAAAACAACGAAACGTATCAGACAGGTTTCGTCCTTAACGCCGCTTATGCAGGTATTAACCAGATTCATGCAATGCTTGGACTTCCCGAATTTAAAATAAAATACGAATTATGCGAAGTTATCATCTGTAAGCCAAAAGGCAAGCTTGTAAACATTGGAATAACAGTAATGGATGGGGCTTTTTTTTCTATTATGCCATTTGGGAAAACGGGCTACCATTCGCTGACTTCAGTTACTTTTACGCCGCACATCACAAGTTACAATAATATGCCAACATTTGATTGTCAGCTCCGTTCAGGCGGGTACTGTTCACCGCAAAGGTTGGGAAATTGTAACACTTGCCCAGTAAAGCCAGACAGTGCATGGGAATTCATGGGGCATTTGGCAAAGAAATATATAAAGGAAGACTATGATTTTGATTATGTTAAATCGCTCTTTTCTATAAAGCCTATACTCAAAGCTTCAGAAATAGACGATTCCAGGCCAACCGTCATACGCAAGCATGGTGACAATCCGCGTTTCGTCAGCGTTTTATCCGGAAAAATTAATACAGTTTACGAATTAGATAAGGAGTTGCTTCAATGAGTATAAAACAGAAAACTTTTGTTTCCGCAGTAGTATATGTCTGCGATTCTGAAATCGTATTAAGCAGCTTCTTAAAAAGGTTATACAGCGTACTTGATGATAACTTTGAAAAATTCGAAATTATTTGCGTTAACGATGCATCCACAGACAATGGGAGAGAGGTAATAAAGAATTTAGCAAGAGAATTAAAAAGCAATATGTTAAGTGTTATTAACATGAGTTACTGGCAGGGCTTGGAAAGGGCGATGTGCGCAGGAGTTGACCTTGCAATCGGTGATTTTGTTTTTGAGTTTGATGGTACTGTGATGGATTATGAATGCAACTTAATAATGCAAATATACAACCGTTCGCTTGAAGGTTATGATATTGTTTCTTGCGGCAAGGGGTATTTAAATACCTTATCAAAATTGTTTTACTCAATTTATAACAAATACTCCGGAACACAATACAAACTAAAAAGTGAAACCTTTCGAATACTTTCGCGCCGCGCTATTAACAGAGTACATTCTTTGAGTACGAGTCTTCCGTATCGGAAGGCATTATATTCAAACTGTGGTTTAAAAACAGATTATGTTTATTATAAGCCAATTGGGACAGTGGCGATCCCAAAACGCATGCTAAAGAGCTCCTACGATACGGCAATAACCGCATTAATACTGTTTACCAATATAGCCTATAAGTCAACAGTGGCATTAACTTTCATAATGATGCTTTTAACCTTAACGGCGGCTGTTTATGTCATAACAAGATATTTGAAGGGTGTTACTGTTCCGGGTTACACAACTACAATGCTTTTATCGTCAGGCGCATTTTTTGCAGTGTTTGCTGTTTTGACTATAATAATTAAGTATCTTTCGATTATTCTTGGCATCATTTTTAACAGGCAAAAATATGCCATCGAATCAATCGAAAAAATAAATCTGTAGTTTTGGAACGGAGGCATATAAATGGGCAAAGAGATGGTTTCAGTGAAGAACAAGGTTATGCTTATCTACCCACCTGGTAAATTATACCAACGTGGGGAAGATCGTTGTCAGATTAGTATAGAAGATTCGACCAGCAACGCCATGCGTGCCTGTAATGACTTAGGGTATTGTGCAGCCGTTTTAGAAAAAAAAGGTTATAAGATTTTCTTGATGGATTATCAAACTGAAAAAAAGTTATTCGATGACGTACATCAGGATATAGACCGATTTCAGCCTGATTTAATAATGATTAGTGTGACTAACGCAACAATTTTTGGCGATATCACATTCGCGGATTCCTTACACGACCTTTGTGATGCCGTTATTGTTTTAAAGGGCGCAATCTTTTATGCTCCTCCCCCAGAATTTTTGAGTCTGCTTGATTTAAAGAACATAGATTATTTAATTGGTGGAGAAGCAGAAACCTGTATTGTAGGAATAGTGGATTATTCATTAAGGAACGAAGGAACAATTGAAGATGCCAATAATATTTTTTATAAAGATAGTAACGGTAATTTTGTTTCCACGAGATTCCATTGCTGGATGGAAAATTTAGACGGAATTCCCTTTCCGGCCCGCCAATATATGAATAACAAACTTTATACGCGCCCCGATACGAACGAACCTATGGCTACGATTCAAACATCAAGAGGATGCGCCGCTTCTTGCATATATTGTTTATCCCCGCAAATTTCTGGCAAGAATGTCCGCTATCGGTCGCCTGAAAATGTATATGCAGAAATAGAAGAATGCTATTATAAATTTAACATTCGTAACTTTTTTTTCAAAGCGGATACTTTCACGCTTAATGCCAAGTGGACTAATCAATTATGTCAAATGATCATATCTTCCCCATTGTATAAAAAGATTCATTTTACTGCAAACTCACGAACAAACCCCATTAGTTACGAAACATTGTTGCTAATGAAAAAGGCTGGTTGTTTTGCCATTGCTTTTGGTTTTGAATCGGGCAGTGATGAGACCATGGAGAGAATAAAAAAAGGGGCCATGGTAAAACATAATTTACAAGCTGCTCAATGGGCTAGAGAAGCCGGGCTACCAATATTTGGTTTTTTTATTATTGGGTTTCCCTGGGAAACAAAGGAACACTTGGAACTTACTCGCAAGCATATTTTCGATATTATGCCTGATTTTCTTGAAGTGGCTATTGCATTACCTTATCATGGAACGGAACTATATAAACTTTGTAAAGACAGTGGAACATTAGAAAATGGTTCGCTAGGGACCGATATTTATCTGAAATCGGGTGTCAATGGAACTTGTTACTTATCACAGAAAGAATTACTGGCTTACCGAAATTGGCTGTTAAAGGCGTATTGCCTTCGTCCTTCTTATATATTGCGGCGTTTAAAGGATTGTATTTATAACCCCTTGATTTTACTAAACTATGCCAAGTACGGTTTGCGAATGATTAAAAATACGAATAGGTAAATACTATATGGATATTATTGTCGGTTATACCGGTTTTGTCGGGTCGAATTTATATCGGCAGCACAAATTTGACGGAGCATTTAACTCAAGAAACATCGCAGAGTCTTTTGGAAGTAATCCGGATTTATGCGTCTACGCAGGAGTCCGCGCAGAGAAATTTGTCGCGGATAAATTTCCTCAAGAGGATTTGGCCCATATAAACGAAACACTCAGTAATATCCGAAATATCAATCCCAAAAAAATCATCCTTATTTCGACGGTTGACGTTATACCATTTCCACAAGATAAAAATATTTATGAAGATACACAATATAATACGGATAGGCTTACTCCATACGGACAAAATCGGTTGTATCTCGAAAATGAGGTACGAAAACTGTATCCTGCTGTACTTGTTATACGACTTCCCTCTTTATTTGGTGAAGGACTAAAGAAAAACTTTATATATGATATGATTAATTTCATTCCGGCAATGTTAAAAGGGGCAAAATTTAAGGAACTATGTACGAGAGCACCGCAACTCAGCGAGTTTTACAAAGAGGATGAAAATGGATTCTTCCGCCTTATAGAAAGTGTTATGAATGGTGAAAGATCAAACCTAAAAGTACTGTTTGAAAAACTTGGCTTTTCTGCTCTTAACTTCACGGATTCGCGCTCCAGATTCGCGTTTTATAACTTAAAATACCTTTGGGCTCATGTAGAAATACTTTCAAATAATGAAATAAAACTTGGACATATGGCGACGGAACCAGTTTTGGCGGGTGAGATATATCAGGCAGTTTATGGCAGGGATTATGTAAATGAAACTATGTCGCAACCGTTTGATTATACTTTTTTCAAAACAAGGCACGCAGAGTTATTGTATGGGCGAAAAGGTTATGTTTTTGATAAATATAGAGTTGTTTCGGAAATATTAGATTTCATAAACAACAAGGTACGAAAACTATATGACGCGTAATTTGATTTGTGATAATACATCTGGTTATGTATTCGTCAATTTAAACGAAATGATGCCGTTTTGCTTTGTTGTTTCAATAAGCGAGTACAGACAGCAGAAACTATCTGGCTTGCCAGTACCTTGAAAAAAATAATTCCTTCAGCCTAAAAACAATCATACGATGTTTTCACAGGCATTGATATCAGTAATATGCGATAGATTATTCCTGATGCCTCATATTATTTTAATCTATAATATCACTGCTCCAAAACCTTAACCGAAAATTCCAACTCCCCAAAAGCCTCAAGCAAAAACCTGTTCAGAAAGAGAAGGCCCCCTTTTGTAAGGGCGCATTTTTCCCCGGATAAAAGGCCCCGGCTTCGCCATCCGCTTAAGGTTTTGGGTATCACCTCTTCTATTCTTTTGTTAAAACGGCGCAAAAAAGAGTCCTCATCGGGGCCTTCGATGCAGCGAAAACCCATCAGAAGCGTTTCTTTTATCAGGGTAAGGCTGTCCAATCGCTCATTTACGCTTTCCAGCCAGTTACTTGCATCGGAGGGAAAGGTGTACCTAAAACCCGTTCCGGTCGCGTCATCAATTATGGTTCCCGACGCTGAAGGCCCCAGGGCAAGCCAGTTCCGCATCCGCCAGTAGCGTATGTTGTGCTTACATTCCATGCCGGGAAGGCAGAAATTTGAGACCTCGTACTGAAAATAGCCGGATTTTTCAAGGGCGTCTCTACCGCAAAGCCAAAGCTCGTCCGCTTCGTCACCCGCCGTTTTTTTGCCGCTAAGGGCGTAAAGCGAAATATGCGCCGGCTTGTAACTTGCCGCTCCGGCTATGTCGTCAAGAAGGACGCTTTTGCTTTGAAAAGGAAGGCCCGACATCAAATCCACGGAAAAAGCGTCCGGGAAAAAAGCTAAAACAAGGGCAAGGCGGCCGGGCAAAACGGCCTCGTCCCCTGCCCTATGCACGGCTTTTCGGGAAGGGCCGTAAAAGCTCTGAACGCCCAGGGAAAGCCGTGTAACACCTTCTTCGCGGATTGCCGCTAGCATTGCTTCGTCCGCCGATTCGGGATTGGCCTCTACGGTTACTTCCTGGGGCGGCGGCGAAAAACGCCCTATCAAGCCGAGAATTCCCTTTAATAAACGGCGCATAAGGACGGGGCCCAAAACAGAAGGAGTGCCGCCGCCAATAAAGACCGTGGGGACGTTGGTTACCGGATATTTGGAATGTTTATCGAAGAGCTTTTCGGCTTCGGCAAGCACGGTATCCACAAAAAAACCCGCCCGCCTGTCAAAAGGGCCAAGGGGCACGGAATAAAAATCGCAGTAATCACACTTGCCTGCGCAAAAGGGGACATGTATGTAAAGGGACGCTTCCATACGCCTCAAATGGGGCCGACGCGGGTAAAGGGCCAGTAACGGAACAAGGCCCTGCCGAAGATATTATTCAGAGGAACCGGACCCCAGGTACGGGAATCGTTGGTATTGTTTCTGTCGTCGGACAGAACAAAGCACTCGTTCTCTCCCAATACAACCGTTTCCATATTTCCTGAGAACGGAATGGACGAATCCCAAAGAGCCGGTATATTGGGTATATTTGGGGTATAACTAAATTCGGTAACTTCAAATTCGGTAAGGCTGTAGGCGCTTCCCTTAACCTTAACGCGGATTACAAAATTAGTCATTGAAATTTCATCGCCCGGAAGCCCGATTATCCTTTTTACAAAAAGGTGTTCTTCCCTGTCAAGCAAACTAACGCGCTGAGCCGTAAAAATACGCGCCAGACCATCCACAATTCTGTAAAAAATCCCCGGCGGTTTTTCCCTGAACATATCCACAAGAACGACACTGCCGCGGCGCAGCGGCATAGGGCCTTTTTCCAAATTAAAGCCGGGTATCAGCGAATATAAACTGTAGGAAGAAAAGATGAACCTTTCACCTTTGCGAAGGTTAGGAGACATTCCGTTGTTTTCCAAAACCCTCATTGAAAAAAACAGCGAAGTAAAAGAGACATAAAAGACAATCAGGGCCAGGACTAACAATACTTTCCCTCGGGACTTGTATCGCTGGATCTTTTGATCCGAATAAGAAAAGTTCCGCCGCATATCCGTCTATTTTATAAAGCCCAGGCGCTCGAAAGACGCGAAACGCCGGAGACCGAAATCGCCGGGCCAATGAATCATGGAACCTTTGCCCAGAATTTTGGAAACTTTCACGGGGCCGAAGTAACGACCGTCCCTGGAATTGTCCCTGTTGTCTCCCAGCGGAAGTATTCTCGACTCAGGCACATAATAACCCTGATTGTGCCTTGCCAGAAGAACTGAGTAACGGCTTTCATGCGGAAACGCCCCCCGTAGGACTTCCAGGCGGGATTTTTCGTGGGCAAGATAGTCAGGGTACCTTATCGAGCCTGCCCTTGTCGCCAGAGTCTCCAGGGAAGAAGGAATGGATAAGCCCAGATCGTTGTAAGCGGTAGCCCTCCCCGCCGCCTCCAGGGCAGGGTAGGAGCTTTCGTCCATAAGCCGGCTCAGGTTATGTTTAAATCCCCTTTGAGCGTTGAATTCCGTTTCATTCATCCACCTGTCGTCCCCTGCCGGGCGAATGCGTAAATTGCCCCGTTCCTGAACAAACCTGTCGCCCCCCATGCCTACGGCGCGTTTTATCAGAAAGTGGGCCTTTGGCTCGCCGTTTTCATCCCTGTCGATATCGATAAAAGAAAGGGTGAGCATGTAGACAATTCGCTGGACCACGTCAAAAACCGTCCCGCGCGAAATGTACGAAGGATTCTCAAAAATTATTACATCGTTTCTTTTTGGCTTAATTGGGCTTGGCAGTTTAAGAAAACCCGGAAGCAATTCGGGGCCGTAAACAATCTTGTTCACAAAAATCCGGTCGCCTACAAGTAGGGTGTCGATCATTGAACCGGAAGGTATCTGGTATGCCTGAAAGAGGTATTGATTAATGAGCAGCACCATGCCGGCGGCCCAGATAAAAGCCTCTATCGTATCAAGTATAAAGCCCTTTTCTTTCTGTTTTTCTTTTATTAACTGCTTTTTCCTGTTACGGTAGCTAAGGTATTTTTCCGTAACAAGCTGGATGCGGTCAAAAAAATCAGGGGTTGTATGTTTACCTAGCATTTGTAGAAAAGATAACATGAAGGCCCATTGATAGCAAGATGGAGTAAAAAACCAAATTTATCTGAATAAAACATACTTAGCTCGAAGCCGCGACGCAAAGCCTTGCCGCGAGCTTGACGGTCGTGGCCTTCATTTACGCACGTTTTGACGTGGCCTTTACTCTCGCACGCCGTAGGCTCGCGGCAAGGCTTTGCGTCGCGGCTTCAGACAAGTCAAGATTAATTCGAATAAAAAGGGGTTTACATTCAGTAATGTTTTGCATTTCACCCTACTAAAGCAGGCAAAATCACTTGGCTTGATGATATGACTAAAAAAGCAAAGGTAGAATTTTTTCCTCACTAGTGCTGCAAAGACCTAATTTGCCATGCTCTCACTGCATTGATTGACGGAATAAAACTGCATATGGGCGGGCGTGGGCAGGGCAGGGCATGACCTTTTGCGACAGGCGAGGAAATGGGGGTTGTACAAACCCCCGCTTTCGCGTCCAGCAAGCCGCAGGCTTGCGCGCGAAGGCGTTCAGTAAAGAATTGGAGCAAAGAGAATGCCCTGCCCTGCCCACGCCCGCCCGTTGGAGTTTGTTTATTTGGGCTTTTTAATGCGATAGGCTTCGCGCTAATTAAGGTTTCCTAAGTTCCGTTGACACATGGCAGTCGCTTTCTTATAATGCCGTCTATGCCCGATAAGAGCGATAAACCAGATTTACCCGACTACAATGTCAAGCTAAAGCCTATCCTGGGTGTTAGGCCCGGTGTTTACCTGGCCTGTATCTACGGGATTGTCCTGCTTGCTATCCTCTTCTTTATATTTCTGTATCCAGCTCTCTCTAATCCGGGCAGCCTCATCGTTGTAAAATCCGAACCCTGGGGGGCCGCTGTTCTGGTTGACGACGTCTACAGGGGAGCCGCCCCATGCGAAGCATTTGTTTCACCCGGAAAGCACAAGCTGGAACTGCGCTTAAGCGGCTTTGTTCCGGCGCGGACAGAAATAGTAACAGGAAAGAGGCTCTTCGCCTCAGTTTTTTTCCCGCTTAAAACGGCAATCTTCCAAAAACTGGAATCAAACGATCCTGCCGGAGCGTTTATTAGCGAAGCTGAGGATTACGCCGCCTGGAGTTTTACAGGCGAAAGCAGCGCGGCTTACCAGGTTCCCCTTAGCCTTTCAGAAGCAGCTTACAGGTTTGGCCCTTACGCCGCGGATCCGGCTTTGCGTAAATCCATGGAAGACACCGTTGTTTCTTCAAGCCGCTTTGCCATTACCAGAGCCGGCCTTCGCGACCTAATCAGGGCAAAGACCCTGCTTGATAACCAGGGGCTTTCTCCCTCACCCTTAAGCATCCTTGGCTCCGCCGAAGACGTAATTGACTTTCTAAGCGATAACCCCCAGGCGGCGCTCTGGCTTGGCGCTCTCCTCACAGGGGAGGCTCAATCCGCTGTTACCGCTTCCGCCTGGTACAAAGAAGCTTCGCAAAAACTGGAAAGCCAGCCGCGAAGTGTCAGAGCGCCCCGCTTTGAGAGCGTTCAAATCGGCGGCCTTACCTTCCGCATGGTACAGGGCGGCCTTCCGCTTTTGGGAACCAATTTCCCCCAAGGCACTACGGTTGATACCTTTTACATTTCACAGGATCCGATAAGCCCCGCCGCCTGGCGCGCTTTTACCGCGCAGGAACCAAAGTGGAAAAAGGAAAATATGGACGCCCTTATTAAGGAAGGGCTTGTAAATGAAGGATACATGGAAGACTTTTACGACGCCCCTGACAACGTTTCAGGAATTTCCTGGCACGCCGCCGTGGCATTTTGCGGTTGGCTTAATTCCTCGCTGCCTCCCCAGCTGGTTTCCGCTTCGTATGAGGCGCACTTGCCCACGGAAGCCGAATGGGAATACGCCGCCTCTTCCGGCGCGATTGAATACGGAAACTTTTGGGAGTGGTGCGAAGAGCCCTTCGTTCCATTAATCTTCCTTTCAGTCCCGCACGAAGCGCCGCAGTTTTCGCCTGAAAGGCCGGTCAGGGGAGGCTCATGGAGAAATCAGCCTGGTTCAGTAAACAGTGAAACAAGGGGCTTTCTTCATCCTTCTTTCTGCTCCCCCTTCGTATCCGCAAGACCTGTCATCGTCTTAAAAAGGAACGTGCCGTGAGCGAAGGCGTCAAGATCATCGCGATTAACCGCAAGGCCCGGCACGACTACTCCGTCGACGAAACCTACGAATGCGGCATAGAGCTTTTGGGAACCGAAGTAAAATCCTTCAGGGACGGAAAAATATCTTTTCCCGACGCGTGGGCAGAGGTGATAAACAGGGAAGTCTGGCTTCATTCCCTTAGAATCGCGGAGAACCCTTTTTCGTCAATTTTTAACCACGACCCCGACAGGAAAAAGAAATTACTTTTAAACCGCGATGAAATAAAGCGCATAACGCGAAAAACCGAAGAAAAGGGTTATACGCTTATTCCCCTTTCGTTTTATTTCAAAAAAAGCAGGGTAAAAGTTGAGCTTGGACTCTGCAAAGGGAAAAAACAATACGACAAAAGAGCGGACATAAAAGAGAACGACATAAAACGCGATATGGAAAGGGAATTCCGCCATAAAAACGTGAGGCTGTGATTCCGGAGCAACAGAATTTACTCTGAAACGCCGAAAGCTTTATTAACTTGATGAGGGAGAAGGCTCGGCAATTGGCGCAGCCGCTAATTTCCCATGCAGGTATCTGGCAAAAAGTACAACACATATCGTCAACAGGCAAACAATTCCTTCCACTACAAAAACACTTTTTATCCCGCCTGTTTGAAATATCACGGCGGGAATATCAATTATCGCATGAAAAACTATTGCCAAAGGATACAGCCACGCCTTGTTCCTGCCGAATACCGCGTAAAAAACAACCACCGACAATGACAATTGCACGGCTATCGCCAGCAAGCGCTCGAATCCGCCGACTAAAAACATATACGGAGCTGTGGCAGCCAAAGCAGCTAAGCGATTGTTGACTGTCGCAAGCGTTTCTCCCTGGAGTTTGCCTGTTATGGTTTCAATATTTCCAGTGTTAATAATGATACTGGTCGCAATTGAATTGATCATTGCCAGTCCCGCAAGCAAAATCGATTCGATTCCACCGTGGCCGATTCCGTAAGAAATAGCGGTTGCTATGCCTTCATACTTTCGCTTTAGGATCTTAAAGGCGATAAACCTGGCGGTTTCTTCAAATATACCGGCCATGAAAGCTCCGTAAATAATATACAAAACCTTATTGCTTACCGATACAAACCTACCAATAACAATTCTATGAATTATAGATTCCAGGACGAGGGCAAAAATAACAAACCCCGCCACGCCAAAAAGCATGGGAACAACTTTTGCTTTGTACTTTTTTCCGGCAAAAATGAACAGGCAAACAGGGACGCCTATCGCCAGTATTGCAGATAGTGCCATAAATACAATTGAAAGAACAGGTACATTCATGACTATCCATCCTTTTCTTACAGAACGCTTTGTAAAAATTGTCTTGTTCTGTCATTTTTCGGATTGCCGAACAATTCTTCCGGCTTTCCTTCCTCAAGAAAAATCCCGCCGCTCATAAAGACAACGCGATCCGCCGCTTCTCTTGCGAAGCCCATCTCGTGGGTGACCACCAGCATAGTCATGCCGTCGTTGGCCAGCTGCTTCATGACGGCTAACACCTCGCCTACCAGTTCCGGATCCAGGGCGCTGGTGGGCTCGTCGAAAAGCATTATCTTTGGTTCCATCGCAAGCGCCCTCGCGATGGCTACCCGCTGCTGCTGGCCGCCGGAGAGCTGGGAAGGAAACGTGTTCAGTTTGTCCCCAAGGCCCACCCGTTCCAGAATCTTCTCCGATCTTGCACGGGCTTCCTCAACCGACAGTTTTCGCACGTTTATAGGGGCAAGCATCACGTTTTCCAGGGCGGTTTTGTGCGGGAAAAGGTTGAAGCGCTGGAAAACCATGCCAACTTCAAGCAAGATTTTGTTGCGTTCGTCGTGGTGCATTTTAACGCTGTTAATTCCCTTGCGGCAGTCAAAAAGAAGTTTGTCTTCAATATAGATCTGCCCTTCGTCTATTGTTTCAAGCCTGTTAAGAGTACGCAGGTAAGTGGACTTTCCGGAACCAGAAGGGCCGATGATGCACACCACTTCCTTCTGTTCCACCGTCAAAGACACATCTTTAAGCACTTCCAGCGGCCCGTGCCCGTCCCTGCCGTGGAAGGTCTTGTACAGTCCGACTGTTTTTATCATCGACATGAAGTTACCCCGCTCGTATTCTTACTCATAAATCGAATACTTCTTTTCAAGCTTGTGAAATACAAATGAAAAAGCCCATGTGATAATGAGGTACAGGATCATTGCCGGTATATAAACAAGCGCCGAACGGGTTGAGCCTTCGATGCTTCTTGTCGCCTTGGTAATGTCAATCAGGGCTATCATGGATACCAGGGAAGTGTCTTTCAATATCAAAATAAATTCGTTTCCCACCGGTGGGATGAGCCGCCTGATGGACTGGGGAATTATCACTAACCGCATGGTTTGGGCGTACGACATGCCCAGCGCGCGTGACGCTTCAAGCTGCCCCTTGTCGATGCTCTGGATCGCGGCCCGGACTATTTCCGCGGAGTAAGCGCCTACATTGAGGGCATAGGCGATAAACGCGTAAATAAAGCGATCCATTTCCGCATAGCCTGTATTAATCAGAAAGGCCCTGGACATCATGGGCATCGCGTAGTAAATGAAGTAAAGTTGCATTAAAAGGGGAGTTCCCCGAAAAAAGAAAATATATGCGCTGCAGAATTTGTTTATTACTACCTGCTTTGACATCTTTCCCAAAGCAAGGAAGACGCTTAAAAAAATCCCTGCGGACACAGAAGTAATTGTCAGTAAAATAGTTATCCTGGCTCCCCCCAGCAAGGGAGGAATCCACGATATTATTTTTCGCAGGGTTTCCATTTGCTTTATTGCTAAACGGCTATTGCCAACGGCCTATGGCCGTACAGGGCTTACCATATCAACGTTCAGGTTCTGCATTGAAATTTTGCGCATGGTTCCATCGGCAAAGAGTTCGTCCAGGGCTTTGTCTATAGCCGCTTTCAAAGCGTCGTTGCCCTTCCTGATGCAAATGCCGAAGAACTCATCGGGCTCTCCAAGCCAGGTAATTTCAAATTGGCTATCGGATTCGGCAGTATAATCTAGCGCCACTACACCGTCTGTAACTATCGCGTCAATCCTTTTTAGGCCAAGTTCGTCAAAGCAGCCCATCACGGTATCGTATTCATACTGGTTATACCTAAGCCCTCCTTCCACAAGCTTGGCCATAAAAAATTTGGCGGTGGTTTCCGCCTGATACGAAACGCTTAAGCCCGACAATTCCTGGGGAGTGCGGGGCTTAACCGCCGCGTCCTTGCGTACAACTATTGCCATGGCATTGCCGATATAGGGCTTTGAAAAATTATGCGCCGTAAGCCGTTCAGGAGTGATGGTAACCGCGGACATAATGCAGTCATACCTGCGTGTTTCCACACCGGCAAAAATCCCGTCCCAGGCGGTGTCTACAAACTCAACCTTTAGCCCCATTTTGGCGGCTATGGCTTTTCCCATGTCCACGTCAAAACCTACCGGGGTTTTCCCGTCATCGGCGTAATATTCCATCGGAGGATATTCTATACTCATACCGATAGTCAAAGTCCCTGACCGAATGGTCATGCCGGAATCCTTGCTCTTACACGCGCAGATCGACACGCCCAAAATGACGGCAACCATCATTAAAGCAATCTTTGTTTTCTTATTCATCTTTGCCCTCCAGAATTTGGTCGAAAGCCGGTACAAAAACGGCTTAAGATCACAATATGGAAGAGTTTCACATATTCTGTTTCCAAGTGTCAATCTGGTCTACAAATTAACCAGCAATTTTACATTTACTATTTTTTTTCTTTTTAACCACGAACCAACACGAACCAAACTAACCTTTGCTTCGATAGTTTATCCTAAAACCTCAAATTTCATCATAATTCAGGGATTTAGAAGGTTAAGTGATTATTTCAAACAAAAAGTTCGTGGTGGTTAGTGGTTAGATTATTAAGATTATGCTGTTAAATGTAAAATTGCTGTCCAGTTATTCAATACACTTGACACTTGGAAAAAATCTACTCCAGTGCTATACTTTCATTATCTGTACTAAAACAATTTACCAAGGAGAAAAAAATGAAACAACTTACAGGTATTTATCTTTGCGCGGCTTTTTTTATGCCGGCACTCGTATTTGTGTCATGCGCCGACGGGGCGTCATTCAAGAGTGGGAGCGGCGCGGAGTTTAAGGATGTGCAGGGAAAAGAATGGACGCTTCTGGAAATCAAAAGCCAGGGGAAGACGGTAAGCATAGACCGAAAAAAGCTCGAGGCCGGCAATATGGGCAGCGCTTTTACCATAAACTTTGCAGAAGACAGAGTGAACGGTGTGGGAGCGCCCAACCGTTACTTCGGCCCTTATACCGTTGACAGCAATAACACGCTCAGTATCGGACTGTTGGCCAGTACCATGATGGCGGCGCTTTTTGAGCCGGAAGGACTAAAAGAAAACGAATTCCTTGACTACCTGTCAAAAGCAAAGCACTGGGATATTCGATCAAAAAAATTGCGGCTTTACAGCGTAAACAGCGCGGGGGCGGATACCGTTCTGATATTTGGACAAAAGTGACAACAACTAACTTATGACCAAATTCTGTTTTACCGCAGTATCTTGATTGATAACGTACACTTTCGGCTTCCATTCTTGCGTAAAGTTTTCAGGCCGGAGGCGTATTGGATATTGCCGCTGATTACACTATCGATACACAAAAGAATAAAACCCCCTCTACTACAAAAGTTGATGGAAAACCGCAGCAACGGCAACAACAAACTGACAATTGGCAATAATAAGAAAGCATCAACGTTTGCAATTATGGATAAAGTCCCTGTCAGTGAAGGAGTTACTACGGAAAATTCTCTTGCTAAATATTTGAACTACTGTATTGACATAAAAATCGCAGTTAATTAGCATAGAGTTGTAACAAAAAAAACGGCGGCATCAGCCCTGCGGGCTGGTGCCGAGCAGAATTGTATTTAAGGCGCCGCCAGTCGGCGTCGCGGCGGCATAGCTCAGTTGGTAGAGCAAACGGCTCATATCCGTTCGGTCATAGGTCCGAGTCCTATTGCCGCTAATTAGCGTTTATCCTTGCGGTCAATATACCCCTAAATAAGCCTATGCTCCCTGGCCGCCTGATACAAAGCCTTGTTCCATCGGGGCAGGCCAAGGAACGCCTGTTTTATTTCCACATCGTCTATTTTACCGGCGCGGCGCTGAAGCCGCTTGAACGCCATGCTTACGACCGTGTTCAGATCCACCTGCGTTGCCGGTGAGTCCCTGCGATTCAGGGAATCGGTGAGCATGCGAAACCAGGCGTAAAAATAGAGCGTGTCACTGGGATCGGTGTCAGGCAGAAGTTCATCCCGCATAAAACGCTGCATCTTGCCCAAAATTTCTTTGCGCGTTTCGACAGACGGATTAAGGGCGCATTGGGCCATGGATCTGTATATCTGTACCAGCCTTGTCCCCGGATTTTCCTCGCTTTGAAACATATATTCGCACTGGCAAAAACCGCTTCTCCAGTCCGGCTGCTCGGTGAAAATGAAATTATCCGCCGTGCTAGTTGCGGATGACAGAAACTTCTCCGCCAAAGCTTCGACTCTTCTGTAATCGTAAGAAAAGTAGGCCGCTTCTATTTCAAAGATTTTGGCATCGGTCCCGGATAATTTGACGTTTTCCTTCGTAGACGAAAAAAAGCCGGAAAAATTCCTGGTTCTGTAGATCCATGCCTCAACGGTACGTCCCATCTCAGTCCCGCCTTCATAAGAGATGGTTTCAAAGATCTCCAGGGCCTCACTGTAGCGGCCCATCTCAAAATAAAGCCTGGCGCGAAGAAACCTTGCCCTCATGCCCCAGTTTACATATTCAATGGAAAACGCGGTTTCTTCAGCCCTCTCGGCAAAGCGCAGAGATCTGGACAAATTCCCATTGAGCAAATGGATACAGGAAGCAAAATAACAGGAAAGAACTATTTCTTCCTGTTGTCCGGCTTTTTCGGCCTGCTCCAGAGCAAAAGAAATATATTCCATGGCATCGTCAATACGCTGCCTTGATAAATTTAAAAGAGAAAAAAGCCTGTAGGCCGGAACCTTGTCATCTTTCAGATCGCGGTTCAGAAGCAGAGCCCCTCGGACAATTTCCGAAGCAGCGTCAATTTCCCGGCTGCCGATATAAAAAGCCGCCAGGTTAGTCTGCATTTGAGCGCGGCATCCTATGTAACAAGACTCTCCCTCCGCCGTTGTTACGGACAGGGCATCATCCCGAAAAACCTGCCTGATCCCGGCGCTTTCGCCCCAAACCAGCGCTTTGAGCGTTTTATAAATGCAAGCAAGAAGCGGAGCGTTTCTGCCGCCCACAATTGAAGCAAAGCAGTCTTCCGCTATCGCCCGTTCAATTCCCTTCCATGTCCCGCCCAGAACATCCCTCTTTATGCATTTTAATACCAGCGCGTCTCCTGCATATCCCCCAAGGTCGAAAAGAATCCTTAGAAGATTAAAACACGGCTTTAGCTTGCCCGAATGTACCCAGGAAAGAATCAAACTTCTTACTTTTAAGTGGACTTTCTCCATCTGTTCTTCCGAGAGATTATTCGAAAGATTAATTGAATGTGTTTCAAAAACAGAGACGCCCATGACCGACAATATTTGCAGCGCCCTGTTATACACATCCGGATCAAGACCGATCTCTCCGGAAAGCTGCGGAAATAAAGAGGATGGAAAATAACGCGCAAAAAGAGAAATGCAGTAGGAAAGCTCCAAAAGATCGCCCGGAAGGTTTTTCCGCAGTTTATCCCAGGAAGATTCCGATAAAAAATCATCATCCGCATTGTCTTCGGGGGTATACTCTAAAATTCTGTCGAATAATCCTTCCCAATCCTTAATTCTTTTTTTTGATATGTTGTCATATCCAAAAATCAATGTCTTTTCTTTGCCTTTTTCATTTGAAGACAAAACATAAAAATAAGCGTCTATAAAAATCCCGGCTGATTCTTGCGCGAGGGAAAGGTCTTCCAGAATCAACACCGCCTTTGGCCCTTTAACTCCCGCTGCCGTAATATACGAGGCCAAAAGTGATTGAACAAAAACACGGCCCAACGCCATTATGCCGGGCGGCCATTCATCCCTGAGGCGTTCCTTGAAAAGCCGCCCGTGAAGATCATCCAGTTCTTTAAGCCTCTCCCCGGAGAGCGCGGCGGGCGCAGCAGCGGCAATAAAGGACCTAAGCTCCGGAGTATAAGCGTCCACAAAACACACGAGGGGATGAACGCCGCTTCCGAAACGAATCACAAGCGGAGGGTTATCTCCACGAATACCGGCGCAATAATTATAAACGCCGTCTTTTATACCGGAAAATTCCTGACCCAAAAGCAAAGTATTTTTTCTTTTGTCCTGCGACAGGGCTTTTTTTATTCTTTCCCTATGCGGGAATTTTTTTCCGTAATTCTCAAACGGCATGAAACCCCGGATTCTTCTGAAACCGGCCGGAGTGGAACCGCTGTTCCTGAACATGATGCCTGCTACCGGCTCGGCGGAGTATACGAAACTTCCATTCTTATTGTTGACCAAACGGCCAAAAACCAAATAAAATTTCAGGGCGTCCGTTATATCTTCGGAGCACCAGATCCCGCTAAGCTCCCGGCTGTCCCTTCCATCGGAAAAGTGGCAAAGCTTCCGTGCAGCCGCTTCGGTAATATCCCGTCCAAGTACAAGGGCGTAACCGTAGAGTTCCGGAACAGCTTCCTCAAGGGCCGCGCAGGCTTTTTCCAGAAAAACAACCATATCAAGCCAGAAGCCTATCGAGTTTTCGTCAAAAGAAGCGCCTAAAGCTTTACGCCCGTTTTCAACAACCCCTCCGGCAGAGACGGCGGAAGAAGCCACCGCATTTTCCAGGGAAACAATTAATTCAGGCTTTGTGCGCCTCAACTGAGCCCTGAACTGAATATGAAAAACCATTTTTATCATTGCGTTTACTCTATAATATCCATAGCATATAAATCAACAATCCCACTCTTAAGGACTAAACTTGACCCATAAATTTCCAAAATCCAGGCAAAGGGATGGCAGCGGAGCGGCAAAAAAGCTGGATGAATCTATCTCCACAGCCCCGTCCGGCTTCTTTTTATGCAACCAGGCGTTTCATAATTTTGCAAATAAATGCCATCTTCAAATTTATCATGCCGGACGCCATTACTGCACTTTAGGTTTATGTTTTGTTCTCTGGTCTGTTACGACAGAGAACTCCAGAAATTTTTTGCCACTCCGCTGCCCTCCCTTTGCCAGCCTGCTATAAAAAATTATGGGTCAAGTTTAGTACAAAAGGCGGAATATTAATCCAGTAAACGCAAAAAACACAGGAAGGTGCGGGCGAACGCCGCGCCAAAACAATGTGGAATTCTCCGGCTTTGAAGACGAGGGAGAAAATGCTTGTCTATAAAGTGGGATAGAAGCCCTGCACTTAAAGTAAGGAAAATGTATTTTTAGTCTGTGCTTTATGCTTTAAGTGCTGGGCGGCTTCGTAAGCCGGGTTCAACACGCGTTTTGGCCGCGGCGCTCGCCCGCACCTTTATTGAGTTTCATTGTGTAACCTAGTGCAGCATCCTTAAAAGCGCGCGCAGCTCAGGATCGGATGGAAGAACAGCGGCGGAGGGGCTGTCCTTTTTCTCCGGTATCAAAAACACCTCGTCTCCCGGAGTTATACGGTCGAAAAAACCGCTTCTGGCCAGACGTCCTGCCGACACTTCCTCGTCGGCTTTTTCAATGGTGATCTTTCCTACAACGTCATCGGGAGCAAAGACAAGTCCTATACCCTCATTAAGGAGCCCGGTTCTTCCCTTCAGAATAACGTCAAAAACAGCGCCGTCTTTTACCCCGTCCGCGCGGCCCTTGTCAAGCAGGCCCTGATCCTGCCGGCGCAGGATAAGTTCGGCGCGAAACGGCAGGGCGCTTGAGAGCTGATCCACTATACCGCGGGCGGCGTAGCGCAGGCGGTCGGAGCCGGTGCGGAAAGCGTTAAAGACAGCCGCCTGGGATCCTGTACGGGCCACAAACAACTCGCCCTTGATGGAAATGTCCCTTTCGTTTTCGGAGACGGAAACCATAAGAAAATAATCCGCGTTCATTTCCCGCGCCGTACGGAAAGCCGCGGAAAAAGACGGCTGCCTGAGTTCCACATCCATAGGAATAATGTTGCGCTCGTGCACAAGCAGGTCTTTTATGTAAGATGAGGCTCCGGCCCCGGCGTCGGCGTGGTAAAAAGTTGACTGCGAGGTAAGGGAAAAAACCGCCAGCTTCCAGTGGGGTTTTGAGATCATAACGGGATCCACATCCCAACGCCTGAAAAGCGCGTTTGAAAGAAGGGCGTTGTAGGATTCCACCGCGTCGTTCAGGGATTTGTCAGCCAGCCCGAGGTCCTGCAAAAACTTCAGCTCTTCCAGGTAACGGGCCGGGTAACCCTGCAGCCTGAGCAGCTCCGCGTATTCACGGCGATCCCGCGCGTAGGGGTTAAGCCTGAGTCCCCGCATGTATTCAAAAAGGGCCTGTTCAAGCTGATTGCCTGTACGGAAGGCCCTGGCCCTGGCGAAGTGCCAGGATGCCCAGCGGCTGCGCGCGGGATCTTCAATTCTCGTTCTGGTTATTAAAAGCTCTTCCAGCGCGGTTCTGATGAATTCATCATCACTGTCAATATTCGCGGCTGTGGAAAGCACGGATTGGGCTTCCGAAAACCGGCCCATTCTGATATATGAAACGCCCTTTAAGTACCAGGAGAGGGAATCGTCCCGATTTATATTGATAAGCTCATCCGCAAGCATGGCGGCTTCCTCGTACCGTCCCTGCCGGTAGCGCAGGGACGCCAGCAAAAAACGGGCCTGTACGAAGCCGGGCTTGTAATAAAGGGAATTGATCGCGTAGGTAACCGCCTCGGCGAGGCGCCCCGCCTGGGATGCCAGGTAAGCGGCGTAATAATGCACCCTGTAATCTCCGGGGTGGGCAAGCAGGGCGCGCTCTATGTAGGAGCGGGCGTTGTCCGTATCTCCCAAGGAACCAAGCACCAGGGCAAGCGAAACCAAAAGCCGCCTGTCGTCCGGGTAACGGTTCACCGCTGAGCGGTAACGGATAACCGCGTCTCCCGCCCTGCCGCGGGCTATGTCCAGCTCCGCCGCGGCGAAAAGAGCTTCCTTGTTATACGGTTCTCTCTGAAGCACCTGGTTTACAATGGTCGAAGCTTCATCAAGCCGGCCCAAGGCAATCAGGATAAAAGCTTCAAGGTTAGTGAGGGAAGTGTCGTTCCTTGAAAGAGTTCTGGCTTTGCGTACCCATACCAGAGCCTGGTCGAATTCGCCAAGCTCGTAGTAGCAGTCCGCCAGAGCAGAGGTCGCGTCCGCATGGGCAGGGTTAAGGCGGAGACATTCGATAAAATGTTCCGTAGCGGCGTACCAATTCTCTTCCACCATGGACTGGCGTCCCCTCTCGTAAAGGGCGGAAGCGCTGCTCTGAGCGAACAAAAACCCGCTTGACCAGAATAAAATTAATATCCACGCCTTATACTGCTTTTTCATACCCCTCCCACAGTTAGAACCGTTGATTAATCAAAATAATCAGTACTTCCTTAGCTACAAATATTATTCCTCTTTCTCGCTAAGGATTATCTTTACCGTATTAATCTTGTGACCCTCCACATCCTGTATGATAAAATCATGGCCTTCCCAAACGGCCTTCTCATCTTTTACCGGTATTTTCCCGAAGAGGTCAAAGACAAAGCCGCCCAGGGTATCGAATTTATCCGCCGGTAGTTCTATTCCTGTGCGATCGTAAAGATCTTCCAGGTTGATCCGCGTATCACAGAGCCATCCTCCGTCATCAAGTTTCAGAACATCCTCATTTTCATTATCGAACTCATCCTGAATATCTCCAATGATTTCTTCAAGAATATTTTCCATGCAGACAATGCCCGAAACACCGCCGTACTCGTCCACGACTACCGCGATATGCACTTTGCGCCGGCGCAGCTCCCGCAAGAGGTCGTCGATGCGTTTTGATTCGGGAACAAAAAAAGCATTGCGAACCAGATTCTTTATGTCAAACGGATTTTTATCTTCTTCAACCAGATTTTTTAGCACGTCTTTTACATAGAGTATGCCGATAACCTTGTCGATTGTTTCTTCGTAAACCGGAAAGCGAGAGTGCCCGCTTTCAACTATTTTTGCAAGGAGCTCTTCCCGGCTTATCCCGGCGGAAATAAAATCAACGTCAATCCGCGGAACCATAACTTCCTTTACGGTTGTATCCGAAAGCTCGACGACTCCCTGGATCATCTCCTTTATGTCCGTCTCCAGGGACTCATAGGTTTTTCTGCTTATTTCCCTGTTTCTGGCCAACAAAGAGACAATATACGTTTTAAGGCTCATAACACTTTCTCCGTAAACTGGGCGAGGAGCGCTTCCTGCGTTTCGAGCATCGGTTCTTTGCCGTTGTTGGTATCATGATCCCCGCCGGACAGGTGAAGTATTCCGTGGATCAAAAGACGGCGCAGCTCTTCATCCTGAGTAACATTGAAGTACCTTGAGTTTTCCTCAAGAGCGTCAAGGGAGATAACAATGTCCCCGGCGAGGTACTGGCCGGCGGGGCTCGTCTCCCCCAAAGGAAACGAAAGAACGTCGGTAGGTTCGTCCTTATTCCGGTATTGGGCGTTCAGTTTTTTTATGTACCGGTTATCGCAAAAAAGCACCGATAATTCCCAGTTTTTTAAATTTAGTTTTCGTAAGACGGATTTAATAAAGCTCCCCGCGGCCCCAGTCCAGGGCGGCAGTGGAATTTCTTCAGAGCTGAAAAAAACCCTGTTCATTCCGTAACGGCCCTTCCGGCAGCGGGGGAGTCATCGTCGCTGTTTTCTGATTTAGGGTCAACATTGATATTTTCTGATTTAGCGTCAATTGGAAGGTTGATTTTGGGATATTCGATCCGTGAATGGAAGTAACTCACCATTACCCTGACAAAAGCGTTTTCAATTATTTCAAGTTCCCGGAATGTCAGCTCCGACTGCGAGAGCTGTCCGTATTCTACTTTCTTCGCTATAAGCTCCTTGATAAACTTTTCAATTTTAACCGCGTTGGGCTTGCTTATTGAGCGAACCGCGGCTTCGCTGACATCCGCCAGCATTACCACGGCGCTCTCCCGCGAATGAGGCGGGTTCCCCGGATAGCGGTAGTCTTCGATGTTTACAGTGGGGTTCTTCGCGTTATCCTGCTTAAGGGCCTTGCTGTAAAACCAGGTAATAACCGAATTACCGTGGTGCTCGGCGATTATATTGATTACATCACCCGGAAGCCCCAACTGCCTCGCTTTTTCAACACCCAGCTTTACGTGGCTGCGAATCACAGTCGCCGAAAGCTTGGGGGGCATGTCGTCATGGGGATTATAATCGGTCTGATTTTCCACAAAGTAGCCGGGATTTTCCATTTTCCCTATGTCGTGGTAATAGGCCCCAACCCTGGCAAGAATGGAATTGGCTCCGATGTCCTGGCAGGCCGTCTCAGCCAAATTGGCCACCATGATGGAATGGCTGTAGGTACCCGGGGCCGAGGTAAAGAGCTTCCGTAAAATCGGCGCGTTAAGATCCGAAAGCTCAATCAGCCTGAAGGTTGTCGCCGCGTTCAGAAAATGCTCAAGGGGAGAGAGCAAACCAAGAACAAGCATACCGGACGCTATTCCGTTAAATGCCGCCCAAAACAAAGACTGCGGGTAAACACCGGCCGCCGCGTACTGCCACAGCAATACCGCCGTCATTACAACCAGATTGGCGGCCGCTATGATAAGGCCGGCCTTGACAAGGTCCATTCGCTTTTTGGCGTTCTGAAGCGAATAAGCGGCAACTACTCCGGAAACAATGGCGAAAACAAAGGAAGGAGTATTGAAGGATCCGGTGAAAAAAGCGCCCAGCGGAAGGGTCATTGCCAGCATCAGGGCAAGCCTGGGGTGTATCAAAATGGAAATAAGCATCATAACCAGCGCAGTGGGAATCATCACGGATACGGGCATAAATTCAATCTGAATATTTCTGATCAAAACGGAACCGGCTATATACAGGGCAGAAATACCGGCAACAAGGTACGTTTCGTTGTCTGTAAGTTTCCGCTCAATGATCCTGCTTCCCGAAAAAAACATGAGCAGGCCAAAAAGCATAAAAAGGAAGAGCAGATTCGCGAATGTTTTGGGAAGATTATTTCCTTTCAAAGACATTTGCAGCGCTCTGAGTTCATCCATCTCTTCCTCGGTTACGACAAAGCCCTTTCTGATTATCTGTTTTCCCTGTTTAATGTTCCGCATAACCGGTTCTATGCCGGATCGGACATCACTTACACGCCTGGCTGTATCATCGGGAGAATAAAAAACATTTTCTTTCAGGAAAGGCCTAAGCAGATCGTTCGCAAAAGCGGCAAGTTCGGGAATAAAGGAGCCGGCGGCAATATAGGAATTTACGGAAACGGCGGCGAAATTTTCGGTTACAATTGCCCAAAAGGGAATTTTCTCCTGCTCAATTCTTGAGTCAGTCTGGCGGATAAGCTCCACAACATCCTTGTTCAAATGCTCAAGTTCCGCCCCGGGCACGGAATAAATTCCTTTTTCCAGCACGGCGTTAAGGACAAGCTCGCAGTCCGCCAGGATTTCCTGCCGGTCTTCGTTTCTGTACAGAAGGCCAAGAACCTGATCGGAAAACTCGCCGGGAAACTCGGAGCGAAGCTCAAGCGTAAACGCCTGGGCGGAATTAACTTCGGTAAAAAGCCTTCTTGCCAAAGAAGCAAAATAATTCCACCTGGCCTTTAACTCCCCGGTTACCTTGCCTGAATATTGAAACACAGCGGGAACAAGCCGTTCCTGGGCTTCAATCTTTTCCGCCGTTGCCTTCTCGTCCACAAAGCTGATGTCGTATTCCGCGACTAAATCCCTGTCCGCGACTTTGCCGGCTTCAAATTCCTCAATGCCTTTTCTGATACTGTCGTTTGAGTTTCCGCTCAGAAGTATAACCACAAGGCAGAAAAGGAACGCTCCAGTCCAGGCCAGAACAGACCTGTTCCTTAAGGAAACCAGAAACAGTTTACTAAAAGGTTTCCGTTCTTTACGCGCCATTATTTGAAATCTCATAGGCCTGGATTATCTTTTTTACCAGAGGATTGCGAACCACATCCGTTGTATGAAGATATGAAAAGTACAATCCCTCTACACCTGAAAGTATTGAAACTGCGTGCAGAAGGCCTGAATCATTCCGTCTGGGCAGGTCAATTTGGGTTACATCCCCCGTAACCACGGCCCTTGCGCCCTGCCCGATTCTGGTGAGAAACATTTTCATCTGCTCTTTAGTGGTATTTTGCGCTTCATCAAGGATGACCACGCAGTCGTTGAGGCTCCTGCCGCGCATATAAGCCAGGGGCGCAATCTCAATTGTCCTGTTCTCTTCCATCCGGTGGATTATATCGTAGGGGACAAGGGATTCCATTGCGTCGTAAAGGGGTCTGAGGTAAGGGTTTATTTTTTGGGCAAGGTCCCCGGGAAGAAAACCAAGGCTCTCCCCCGCTTCCACTACCGGACGGGTCAGAACCAGCTTTCTCATCTTCTTGGACAGCACCAGGCTCAAAGCCTGGGCAATCGCGAGGTAGGTTTTGCCCGTCCCCGCCGGCCCTATACCAAAACTTATATCAAACTTCCTCATCCCCCGAATATAAGCGGCCTGGTTTTTACTTTTTGGATAGACCCGCCCAAATCCGTTAGGAATATGAATAAACGCTTCTTCTTCAACTTCAACAGATTCCCCGACAGAACTACCGGCTCCGGTAAAAGCGCGGACATATTCGGGGGAAGGATACTCGCCTTCTTTAACCATGGTTATCAGATTGTCCATAAGCATCCTGAACCGCCTGATCCCGTCATCGTCCGCCCCTTCCAGGCGAATCTCATTGCCCCTTGCGGCGATACGTCCCCCCAGAGAGCCTTCTATCGCTTTGAGATTTCCGTCATTGGCGCCGCAGATACCGGAAAGAATATCCCGGTTATCCAGCACAATAGTTATACTATCGTCCAAGTATACTCCGACAACAATATTTAGTGTAATTTTCCTATCCATAGAAGTCAAGGCTCATATAGTACCCTGCCTACCCTTGTTAAACCCGCCAATTGTAGTAATATTTAATAGGATCCCATATCTTTTAGAGATTCAGTAAAAACAGAATTCGAGGAGCTTACTATGAACAAAAAGTGTCTTTTAGCATTGGTTTTCGGATTAATGCTGTCGTTTAGCGTATATGCCCAGTCAGAATCAAAGGCCCAGTCAGATTCAGATTCAAAAGGAAGCTTTTTCTTCTCGGTCGGTATTTATAACGGGTTTTTTACAAACGGCCCTATAACTTTATTTTCCAACTTTGAGGTAAAAAAGTTATTCTCCGGAATAGTAAGCGGGAACTATGAGTTTCCCATGGGGCCGGGGAACGTTGCTCTTGGGCTGGAACTCGGGTATAGTTCAGGCTCCAGATTCGGGGGCAAAGGCGGCGTGGATTTCCTCCCGATTGGCATAAACGCGGCTTATGTTTTCCCCTTAACCGATTTCCTTTACGCCGGCCCCAGACTAAAGATAGGCGGTCTAGGCCTATTGGGCCCCGACTGGAGTAAGGTGATACCATTGGCAGGAGCAAGGCTTGAAGCAGAGCTTCGTTCCGTAAATTTCCCCTTGGGCTTGTTTGTGGCGGGTGGAGTTAATATATTCCCGTTTGCGCCTCAATTAGCCGCAATCCCGCTTGTGGAAGCGGGTATACGCTTCCCCCGCGGAAAATTAACACTGCCAGGTTTCTCAAGCGCCGCAAAAAATAAAGAACCGGCAGAAACAAATACCGTCGTAGTCGCACCCGCTCCGGTCACGCCTGCTCCTGCTACGCCAGCTCCCGTTACGCCAGCTCCTGTTGTGCCTCCCCCTGCTACGCCAACACCTGCCGCGCCAGCTCCTGTTGGGCCGCCCCCTGCTACGCCAACTCCTGCCGCGCCCACTCCTGTTGTGCCGCCCCCTGCTACGCCAACTCCTGCCGCACCCGCTCCTGTTGTGCCTCCCCCTGCTACGCCAACTCCTGTCGCGCCAGCTCCTGTTGTACCTCCTCCTGCTACGCCAACACCTGCCGCGCCAGCTCCAGTCGCCCCAGTTCCTGTAGCGCCAGTTCCCGTCACTCCTGCCCCTGCCGCACCCGCTCCTGTCGCGCCGCCTCCAGCCCCTGTTGTAGTCGCCCCTGCTATACCCGCTCCTGTTGTACCCGTACCCGCTCCAATCGCGCCCGGAATACCAGGCCGGAACATAATTCTTGAAAACGGAACCCCTGGAATTCTTAATTCAATATATTTTGAACCTGACACCGCCGTTCTTATTGAGACTTACAGACCGGTTCTGGAAATGGTCGGAAGACAGCTGGCGGCAGATCCCAGTTTTAAACTGCTAATAAGGGCTTACGCCGCTGACTTTGGCACTTCCGAAGGCAGATACATCGTTAGCGTGGACCGGGCCAGATTCAGCAGGGATTACTTTGCCGAACAATACGGTATTTCCTCAAGCCGGTTCAGCATAGAAGCCTGGGGCTCGGACAAAACGCCAATATACGCAACGGAGGACTGGGTATCTCACAGGTGCGTGGAGCTAATACTTCTCAAAGATTAAGAGAATCTCCGGTTCGCGGGGACAGCGCGGATCTGTCCTCGCGAACTGAAGGCTCGATACCGCCAATAATTCAAGCATCAAGTTGACGATCATGCGTTAAAATGGTATCCTCAAAAATCAATTAAGCAGAAAGTTTCCCGCTGTTTGGCTGTGAAACACGCTTATTTTAGGGAGATTATTATGGCATCCAAAGAAAAAAAACAGGGTGAAAAGGCTGACGGCAAGGCTGCCAACTCTGATATATCCGAAATAATGCATCGTTTGAAGACCCATCCGTTTCTATTTATAGGTACATTGGTAGTTCTTCTGATAGTGATAATAGCTTTTGTGCTTGTACCGGCGATAGTACCGGGCGAAGCGGGAAGCGCAGGGGAACTAATCTTTGGTTATTACAATAAAACCCCAATCAAATACGTTACCAATAATTATTTTTACCAGGTACAGCAGTCGCTTTACCAGAACGAAAGACCAAACCCCGAGGACCCGAATTTCATGAATGTAATGATGAGTATCTGGAGGAAGGCTTTTGAGGAGGCAGCGGTACGCATTGGGATTCTGGACGAAATGAAGCAGACCGGGTTCATTGCTCCCGAAAATGTGGTAGACAGGGAAATGGCGGAGCTGCCCATATTTCAGGAGAACGGCCGTTTTTCGTCAGTCAGATACCGCTCTATGGATAACAACTCCCGCATGAATCTGTGGAAACAGGTCCAGGAAAATTACATTGTGCAGACTTATATCTCAGATTTGGAAAATATCATATCAGCATCCAACGAAGCTTCTTTTATCGCTTCCATGGCGTCTCCAAGACGCAGTTTTGATCTGGCGGTTTTCCCGTTAAGTTCTTATCCTGATTCCGAAGTTGAGGCTTACATTCGATCCAATCCGGACAAATTCTACGTTATCAATCTTTCAAAGATCACAATAAATTCAAGCGAGAGAGAAGGCCGCCAGATACTTGATTCGATAAAAAACGGCGCTACAACCTTCGAGGAAGCGGCGAGAAACTATTCACAGGATTGGGCTGCCGAAAGGGGCGGCGAGATGGGAACAATGATGGCCTATGAACTTGATTACGAGATTACAGACGAAAAAACCAGAGCCGGCATCGTCAATCTGCCTAAGGGAGAACTCAGCGAGCTTATTAAAAATAATTCAGGCTGGGCCATATACAGGGCTAATGAAGCGGTTCGTCCGGTAGACTTTAATGACACATCCGAGAAAAGCAAAGTAAGGACCTACATGATGGGCTTTCTTCGCGGTGTGACCGAAGACTGGGTTATTTCGAACGCTGAAAAATTTCGCAGCCAGGTAAGGGAAACAGGCTTTGACGCCGCCATTGCCGCCGCCGGGCTGACCAAGAAAAGTTTCGGCCCTCTTCCGCTGAATTATGGGAATTTCGCTCTCCTGGGTTCTATTCGTTCAAGCGGAATTCCGGAATTGGAAAACGCAGGCAACAACCAGTTTTTCTGGAAAGCGGCCTTTTCCACTCCGCTCAATTCCCCATCCACTCCTCTTGTTATTGGCGACAACATAATAGTCCTTTTCCCGCTGGAAGAAATTTTTGAGGATGAAGACGAAAAGGAGTTTATCAAGGCCTACTATTCATATTGGGTGGAATCCTTAACTAATAACAATTTCCGTAATTATTTCCTGCTCAACAAAAAAATGGATGACCGTTTCTTTGATACATTCTTTTCCCTCTGGGGATATTAATCCAAAGGAAATTCCGGCCGGGCGGGGTTTTTCGGTTTCTTATCTGGGGAAAACCCTGCTGTCAAAGATCGATCCTGTCGCACAGGCTGAACGCCTGGCGGCGGGCATTGATCTGAAAGAAAGCGCGCTTTACATCTGTCCATCTCCCCTTTACGGGTACGGCCTTCCGCTTCTCCTCGAAAAGCTGCCGGTTAATTCGGCGATCCTCTGTGTTGAAGCAGATGAAAAACTTTTTGAGCTGTCCAAAAAAGCCATCGGGATAGACGCCGGATTATTGGGCGCTTTGCCCAAAGACAGAACGATAAAGGCGATTTCTTTGGTTCAGGCGAAAACCGCGGAAAAAACCTGCGCGCTTGTCAGAGAGATCTGGGGGGAGAGGGTTTTCCGCCGCGTGGAGCTAATCAGGCTGACAGGAGGGTGGCAGCTCTACCCCAGGTTTTACGATGAAATTGAAACGACCCTCAGGCGTGAAATTGCGGTGGAATGGAGCAACGCCATGACTTTGATACGCCTGGGCCGCCTTTATTCCAAAAACTTAATCAACAACCTTCCCTGTCTTGCCTTTGCGGATACGGATAAGCCGGATTGGAGTTCCACGGGGATTCTGGTACTTGGTGCAGGTCTGTCCCTTGATCCTATTTTAAGCGAGCTCTCGGGCCTTTACGGAGGAAAGATACCGGAGCCGGGGAAAAGACGCTTTAAAATAATATGTGTTGATACCTGCCTTCCCGCTCTCGCCGATTGGGGCGTCCCGCCAGACCTTGTGGTAATACTGGAGAGCCAGCACTGGAATTTAAGGTGTCTTATTGGCCTGCAAGGCAGGAAGATCGACGCGGCAATTGACCTTTCGGCACTGCCTGCTTCGGCCCGCGTGCTGAAAGGGAACCGGTATTTCTTCGCCACCGTGTGGTCAAACATCGCGTTTCTGTCGCGGTTTAAAGAAGGCGGCCTTTTACCGAAAGCTTTCCCGCCTATGGGCTCGGTCGGGCTCAGCGCCGTGGCTCTGGCCCTGAAAATCACTACCGGCCCCGTTGTCACAGGGGGTATAGATTTCTCGTTTTCTATGGATGCCAGCCATGCGCGCTCCACACCCCGGCGCCGTGATCTTGAAAACAGGCAAACCCGTTTCAGAAGCCTAATAGACACCGACGCCGGATTAAGGGGTGGAACCAGCGCTGCCGTTTCCAAAACGGGAAAGCAGGTGCGCAGTAATCCCGCGATGCGGAAATACCGCGATCTCTTTGAGCAGGAATTCGGCGGAAATCCCAGGCTTCTGGATATAATGGGGCCGGGCCTTCCGCTGGGGGTAAAAACCGTTACAGCCGCGGAAGCCTTTGCCGTCCTGAACGGCGCCTGGGATTTGCCCATAACGCAAAAGCCCGCTACAAGCGGCGGAAAGAAATTACCGTCCGGCCAAATTATTGCCTTCGCCAAACGTGAGGCGGACACTTTAAGAGAACTAAAAGATACGCTTACAGGAACCATTGCTGTTGAGCCTGAGAAACTGGAAGCCCTGCTGGACGCGGCGGATTATCTCTGGGCACACTTCCCCGAATGCGCCGGTGCGTGCGGCAGGCGTCCGCCTGCCACAGACATTAGCTTTCTGAAACGTGTCCGCGCCGAGATCGACCCATTTCTAAAACTCTGGGAAATTACACTGGAAGAGTTAAAAAACCAAACAGGCCCTATTCATCTTTAGGCTTGTCATTCTCCTGCTCATTTTTCGGACCGGTTTTGAAATAGTTGTTGCAGTACTCTTTAATCAGTAAACCGATGGATTCGGAAAAATCTTCGACAATAATATTTTCGCCCTGAGTGCTTAATTTTGATAGGGGAAGAAAAAATTTGTATGGCTCTACATTTAGCGCTTTTGCGAGTTTTGCTATTGTTTCGTCCGAAACAAATTTCTTTTCGTTTTCTATATCGTTGATAAAGTTATGGGCTAACCCCGAGACAGAGGCCAAATCCATTTGAGATATTTTTAAGAGTTCCCGAATCCTCTTTACGTTCTTTGCAAAAAGGTTTCTTACATAGACCCCGTCAATAACGGTTTCATCCGCATACATACAATTGATGAGTACCTTATTTCCGGAGTTATTACAAATAACCGCAGGCGACAAAGTATACGCTTACAGGGTTTTGAGGTTCTAGCGCAGCTTGTTCCGCAGCTTCCGCCGCTTGTTTCTTTCCGCGGCTTTTTCATCGGGAGAGGCCTGCTGCTTTGCCGAAGGCAAAGCAGCTTGGCTTTGCCTTTCACTGCTATAGACACGCACAGGTTCCCGATCTTTTAAGCGGGATGCAAAGAGCGCCCAGGCAAGCCCCACAAGGATCATCGCAAAGCAGAGGATCTGGCCGGTGGAAAAATTCAAAGCGGGATGGCTTAAAGCGGGAGGCAGGTCCGTTTTTGAAAATTTGAGCCGATAGCCAAGATCGGCGTCGGGTTCCCTGAAGTACTCTATAAAAAAGCGTACAAGGCCGTAACCGGAAAGGTACAGGGTAATCAGAAAACCCTTGAATGGCTTTCTGTTTCTGAAAAACCAGATAAAGGCCCAAAGCACTATGCCTTCAAAAAACATTTCATAAAGCTGGGAAGGATGGCGGGGATAATTCAAGACGCCGCCTATTCCGTTAATTGCGGTGAGGCCCATTTTTTCCGCGCCTTCGCGGATAACGGCGAAATTCCTGTCTATCGGCGATATACCCCCATCAGGAAAAACCATTCCAAGGGGGCTAGCGGTAATGCGGCCGAATAACTCGCCGTTGATAAAGTTCCCCAGCCTGCCGAAGGTATAGCCCAGTGGAATGCTGGCAGAGAACATATCCCCTATTTCGCGGTAATCGAATTTCTTTACTTTTGAGTAAATAATTATCGCTGTAATTCCACCGATAACACCGCCGTGGTAGCTCATGCCCTGATAGCCGGTAAACTTGCCGTTTCTGAACGGCCAGAAAATAAGCCAGGGCTCGCGGATGTAGATACCGCCGGGTTCGTAAACCAGAGTGGAAAAAACGCGGGCGCCCAAAACCAAAGCCAGGATTCCCCAGGTAAAAAGCCCCGAAAGCTCATCCTCGGTCATGGGGAAGTTCCGCTCCTTTACCTGCCTGCGGTAAAGCAGAAAAGCCGTGGCGAAAGCCACAGCGTACATAAGCCCGTACCAGCGGAAGGGCAAGCCGGGAATAACTTCCGGTTTCAGCCATGAAGGAAAGGGAATGGTAAGAAGCATATTATTTCATCCTTTGTTAGTTATTCGAATTCGGGAACCAGGGGCTTTTCTTTTATTCTGCCCGATTCGCGGTCAAAATAAAAAATCACCTGACTTCGTTTTTGCTGAACTTCATAATACCTGTTGTGGCTTTCTATCACCACCCCGGGAAAAACCGTACCCCGGCAGCGAATTTCAGATTCGGCGTGTTCCTCAAATTTTTCCCTCAGGTTAAATACCTTAAGGTTTTCCTGCTCCAAAAGCTTTACCAGCCTTATTTTTTCTATCCTTAAATCTTCGGGAAGGCCCTGCTTTTTATTTCGAAGCTCGGTTATCTTTTCTTCCAGTTCTGAGAGGGCGCTTTTGATCTTTGCAATTTCTTCTTCACAGTTGCCTATCTGTTCCTTTATGAAATAATCCTGACCAAATGATAACTCAGTACGAAGGCCTCTTTCCGATCCGATATCGGCGGCGTCTATTCCCTGCCTCGCCTGGCAGACTCCGCCTGAGAGTTTCCCGTTCTCTGAGGCGATAACAAGCTTCCCGTTTGTCTTAATGCTTGAAAGAATGGAACCCTTGTTGAGCTGTACGTCTCCCAACGCCGCCGCCGATGCTCTTTCTACAAACGCGGCGGAAATGCCGGCTCTGGCTTTCAGAACCCCTCTTCCGCCGCCCTTAAAGCCCATTGTAACCGTGGCTTTGCCGCCCGAAGAAATCAGCGCCTCTTCGGCATACCCGTCCACGGTTACATGAGAAGCTCCCACAACAACGCCGCCTGAAAGCACGTTCCCCGTGATCTTTATCTCGCCTGAAAATTTAATCTTTCCGGTTTCCTGATTTACGTCGCCCTGTATGGTCTTGGTGGAAAGGATTTTCAGCGTCTTCCCGTCAAAGCCAAGCTCTCCTGAGCGGGCGGCAAGGAGGCGCTTTCCCTTTCCGGCCGCTACTTCCCGAACGGAGCCGTCATGTTCAATGGAAAGGCCCTTCGCCTTTTCGATGGGGATTTCCTTTCCCGTCACATCAAAACCGGGCCTGCCCTCCGGCACGGCTTCGGATAATAAAGCTATCGGAACTCCGGCTTTTACCTGCACGCTTTTACTTCCCGAAACGGCGGCGTCCGGCAGTTCAAGGGGAATTAGCCATTTAACCGCGGAGCCTCCTTTGGCTATGGGGCTCTCTCCCCTGGCAACAAGATGACCCAGTATGCTCCCATGTTCACGGGTATAGGCGCAGGCTTTTTCCAGGCCCATCCAGTCAATGCCCTTTTTAATCCCGTAAGAAGCTATTACTTTTTTTATGTTCTCGATTGATATGGGAATTCCTGGTCCCGTTTCACGGAAAAAATCCCCTCTTACTTCCATCGCGTCCTCGGAAATGTGAATCCCTATTTTTCCGTCCTGGTAGTCAATCACCTCGCCAAGGAAACTTTTTTCAGAGGCATGAAAAAGGAGGAGCCCGTCTCTTGCGGCCCTGATTGCCGAGTCGCGCAGTTCCAGCCCGTTGAAAAGCTTAATCTCGGGGTCATTACCCGGAAGGCCAGGGATAACATTGCCGAATATATCCTTCCCGTCTTTTCCGCCGGATCCCTCGCTGACCCTGGCAATCTCCTGAGCATTTTCCACTAACGAAAGATCAGGCGCTTCATCAAGAGCCAATCCCGGCGCTTCCAAAGCGTTACGGCTGAACCAGTCTTTGAGCCGAGCTATAACCGGTTTTTTTTCTTCCTCAGAAAAAACCTTCGCGGTTACCTTGACTTCCCGATCTTTTCCCCGTGTTGAAGAAGCTCCCTCAACAAGAACATATTCGGGAAGTACCAGCTCCTTACTCTCCATAAAATCATGAATGGCGGTTTTGAGCTTTTCGGCATCAAAGCCATGGACGCCTGATTCTTTTATCACCTGGCTGATGGCTTTCATTTCCAGAGGTTCCGCCCCCGCCACGCCTTTGCGAAGGTAAAGCACAGCCCTGGTTTTATCCGGGTTTATATCAACCCTGGCTTCCGCCTGCTGGGGATTAAAAAGCGCGAACGCTTCAATCGGCGCGCCGGTTGTTATTGCTTCGTTAATTGCTTTGTCCAGTTCCACGGCGCTGACAAGGTTCTCTTCCTTGGCTCCCATCGCGGCTGCATCCGCGAGGATTTGCTCTCCCTTGGGGGGGGCAAAGCGTTTATCACCGGGCTCAAAGCCAAGAAAAAGCGTCAAACCGTCCGCGCCTGTACTGATCTTGAAGGAATGTTTTGCAAGCGGAACCAGATCCGCCCACTTGTCGCCAATCCGTATGAACCCCGACGCCTGGGCGGTAAGATCGCTTTTCCCCCTGGCAATGCCGTTTCCCAATAAAAAGGCCGCGTCTTCCATTGATTTAGGAGAAATCGGCCGCCCGAAAATACTTTTTCCGTTCTTGCCGGGAACCGGAGGGGTTACGGTTCCCAGTACCGTCCCCTTTTCCGCGTACTTAACTTCAAGGACTTCCGCGTTCACCGTTACTTTTTCGCGGTTTTCTTTTTTTTCCCATGTGACGGAGATCTCTTCCTTGCCGGGAATAAGGGAATGAGGTTTTTTTACCGTGCTTTCGTGCTTTATCTTTTCTACAGTTACGCGAAAGACTTGCGGCGGCCCTGCTTTTTTCAGCGCATCTTCCTGGTAAGCTGCCATATCGGCAGGCACAGGCAAAGCGGCCCAGTTCACTTTCTCCGCGACGGGGTCTTCAGGCGGTATTCCCTGGGCGTAAACCATCTCCATCGGTTCGGATTTTTTAGCCCTGCCGGCCTTTGACAGAAACGTTTCAACGGCTTTCTGATCGGGATTGGCGCCAAGGTTATTTTCGGCGGCCAATTTATTTACCGCAGCCGTATCCCAGGCGTCGCCGTTCGGATCCGGAGTAAACAAAAGCCGGGCTTCTGTTTCATTGGAATTGACGGATATAGAAGCGCTTCCTGTCGCCAATACTGCCATAAAAATCAGGATCCTTTTAAGGCTCAAACCCCTTTGCTATGGCCTTTGAAAGTTTTAGTTTTATAAAGTTATTTTCTTTTTTCAGTTTTGAAATTTCAAACTGCTGGGATTTTATGGTTTCAATAAGATCCCCCTGGGAAAGCGCCCCCGAATGTAAAAGATCTTCCACATAATCTATCTTTGTCTCAAAGTCAATTTCCGCTTCCATCCCGGCTTCCTGGAAACTGTCCTCAATTTCCTTATCGCTAAGGGCGAAGCTGTCTTCTTCGGTCTGAAGAATCTTATCCGCTATACGGTAAATAGCCTGGGACAAAACCGATTGGGGCTTATAAAGTACAATCGGCAGCCTCGAAGAAAGCGCGGTATCCTGCATTGAATCCCGGTAGATTATCCCGAGGTGTTCGATTCTCAAATCAAGGTATTCTTCACAGGAACGGCGGATCTTAAATGCCACGTCCGCGTCTTTCGGATCGTCGATCATGTTCATTATTAAACGGGGATGAAAATGTTCAATGCGTTTCATAAAATTATCATAAGATTCGGGATCTATTTTTTTTATTTCAGGCAGCATTTTGGGAATGTAAAGCCTATGATGGCCGGAACCGTCCTTGCGGGACTTTTCCAGATAAGCGGTGGCCGCGCTGCTTTTTCCAAAAACCGTAAACATCAGGCGGAACACGGTATTTTTCAGAAACACATACGCGTTAAGTACGGCGGTAACTATCGGCGCCGAAACTACGATGCCCTGCCCGGAAAGAAGAAAAAAGTCCAGGATAGACTGGTGAGTTCCGGCTCCCAGGTCAAGAATGAGAATATCCGCCTCATCCTTTAATGCCAGAAAACGACTTACAAGGGCTTTTAATTGAAAGGCTTTAAGGTTTGCCGTACCCGGAATTTCCGTATCGCCCGGGATAAACCTGAGCCCCCTTATATCCGTGTCCGTGATAACATCGTTGAAATCCGACTTGGTATCGTTCAGAAATGTCCCGATTCCCGTCTTTGGCGATTGATGCCCAAGAACCAGATGAAGGTTTGAGGCTCCCAGGTCAAGATCAGCCAGTATTACCCGCTGCCCTGCCTGCGCGAAAGCCACGCCAAGATTTGCCGCGACAAGAGACTTACCCACGCCGCCCTTTCCGCTTGCTATTGGAATAATCCGCATTACTTACCTCCGCTTTCGGGAGCCGGCGCTTCCCGGTACTTTTTGTTAATCGCCCAGGCTCCCCATACCGAAAGTATGTCCGCCAGACCAATTAAAGCGCCGCCGCCAAAAAGAACAATGTTTTTAATAAAATTCTCATCGCGATTTAAATCACGCAGAGTGAAAATTTCCCATGAGTAAAACGAAACCAAAGAGACTATCTTTCCCGCCATGTAAAGCGTTATGTAATTTCTGTATTCTTCCGGTCTAAGCCAGATAAACAGAGCCATAAGGGGGAAAAGGGCGTTGGAACTCATATACACGGCATAAGAACCGCCGGATGCGCTCTCAAAAGCCGCCACAAGCAGAAAAAACACAAGCATCAGGAGGCGCAAACACTCATAGAAGAAAAGCCCGGCCCCCAGCGGCTTATAAAAGTCCATAATAGAAATTTATGGTTTATCGGATTTATAATCAAGGGGGGGGAACTGCCAGACCGCTCTTCAACTGTCGAAACGTTTACTTTCTTCAAATAATTGTGGTAAAATAGCCAATTATGAAGCAAAAAAATACGCAGGACGTTGAAGCTAACTATGCCGAGCAGGAACTCATGATAAATGCCCTAAACAGTATGCGCAGGATTTTCCTGGATGGGAAACCGCATATTAAGGAATACTATAAAATCCGGGATATGCACAGCGAAATTGTCGATACGATGGTTCAATATTATGAAGAGGGCAAATTTAAACAAAAAGTAGAGAAAAACCTTGTTTCAAAACCAAATCCTGTAGTAACAGTGCATTTGCTGGAAACCAGCTTCGATTTAACAACAAGGGAAGGGGCGCAGGGTTTTTATGATATCCTGATATACAAACCGGCCTCCAATATTAGCTGTATCACCGAGGATTTCATCATGGATCACCGTTATAAAAAACCAGAGAAAACAGAGTTTTTGCAAAGCATGCTGAATTCAAAGCTGGGTTTATTTGAGGTTACCGGAACAGACATGACGGAAGGGTACGCTTATATAAAAGACGTGTTCACAGGCGTAGAATACACATTAACTGACATAGGATTAAGCGGCCAGCCAAATTTTGAGGATTTTTACTTCTATACAAGGATTATTTCATTTCATGGCATAAATTTTGGTACCGGCTTAAATTTAATCTTCACTAAAACAGACAAGTTTGTCAAAAACCATATACAGGCGCATAAAAAGGATTTCCACCCTGACGGAGAATTTGAAAGATTCACTCAATTATTTAACCATTATTCCAAACATCCTGATAATATCAAGATTGTAACCAATAATCCGTCAAAAGCCAGAAAATAGGGACTAGGACTTAACTTGACCCGCAGATTTGTAAAAATCAGGCAAAGGGATGGCAGCGGTACGGCAAAAAAGCTGGCTACAGAACCGAAGGTAGGAACCTATCGCAACAGCCCCGTCCGGCCTTTCTATTTACAACTAAGTATTTTCTGATTTTATAGGCAGTGCCATCATCATGTTTTTTATGCCGGACGCCATTATTGCACTTTAGGTCTTTGCTTTTTCCCCTGGTCTGTTTCGATAGAGAATCTTCCGCCGAGCCCGTAGGGCGAGGTTCCCCTCCGGTACTCCAGAAATTTTTTGCGTCCCGCTGCCATACCTTCGGTTCTGTAGCCCTTTGCCAGGCTGCTTCGATAAATTGTGGGTCATGTTTAGCCCAGAGGGGGGTATGGAACCATCGTCACGAATGAAGAACCGCAGAGCAAAGCTCTGCGGTATCTTCTTTAGTATAGGAAATTTATTGTACTGGCGGGTTCATACCCCGATAACAAAAATACTAATCCACATATTCACTGGTGATACATTTCCGGAGCAGAGCTCCGGGGTATGAAGCCCGCCTTCTAATCAGCAATTCTAAATTTAGGGAAAAGAATGCAAGTTTACCCTACTCCCTCATTGCCCGCGCCGCCAGTTCCTCAAGGCTAAGTTCTCTGACTTCGTTGGTTACGTTCACCGCGCTGCCTGAACGGAGGTAGTAAAGCCAGAGCGATACGGGTTTGCAGAAAATATCGCCCGCCGCGCGGTAATATGCCGCAAGCTGGCAGTAGTGGTCTTCGGGGTTTTCAATTCTGTCGGTTTTAAAATCCAGCACCACCACTTCATCGTCTTCTTCAAAAAGGAGGTCTATTTGCCCGGTAATGGCGACGGCCTTCCCTTCGACATCGGCGGCAGTAATAACAGAAAATTCCGACTGCGAAAAATTTCGCCCGCTTTGAGCGGAAGCCCAACGCTTACCCAATGCCGAGGCCAGAAAAGAATCCGCCATTGATCCGGCAAGGGCCAGAAGGTTATGACTGGCCTTTTCATCGGGGTGGAAACGGATTTTAAGCGGTATTTCACAAGGCAGGCCTTTAAGGCGGCTTTCAAGTAGAGCGTGAACCAGGCTGCCGAAATCCGCGGGCGTAAGGCCGGCTTTTTCAAGAAGAAGATCAAGAGCTGCACCATCAGAGCCGCTTCTTAATGGTTCCTTGCCGCGGCCCTCCGGCCTGTAACAGAGTTTGCTCGCCGTCAGGTAGGGCTGGGCTGCCCTGCCCTCGCAAAGAAGCTCCACGCCGTTGTTATAGAAGCTTTCGGCTGCAAGCGCCGCTTCTTTCCGGCTATTGCCCAGTTTTAGCCTGTCCGTGCTTTCCCTTCCCTCGTAAGCGGCTTTTTTTATTTCATCCCTGGTCAAGAGCGGAATCTCCTCCAGGGCGCAAAGCGAAGGAGGACTGTCGTGAAGAATGCCGGCAAGGAGTTTTAAAAAAGTATCCCGCCTGCCTTCTGATTTTTCGTCCAGTTGGGCAAGGCGGCGGCGTATAGTTCCATTGGTGAATTCCTCAGCCGCCATGTCCCACCCTTCTTTTTCCCTGAGGGTCTGTCTTGGTAACGTAAAGGTAAGGAAGACTTTGTACTCAGCTCTGGTCATGGCGACGTAAAGGAGGCGTCTAAGCTCCGCAGTGTCTTTTGCCCTTTCCTCTTCTTCCATGATCCGGCGAAAATAATTTCCGCCCAAAGGAAGTTCCTCCGCCTGGGGTATGTTGAGGATAAGACCGTTTTGCGTGTGGTAACTTATTAAGTCCGCCGAGCGCCTGGCGTTTCCGGCATGGCTAGAGTCGTAGATGAACACCACGGGGAATTCCAGGCCCTTGCTCTTGTGGATGGACATGATCCTCACACCGCCCTTTCCTTCACCGGGTATGTCCTTGTCGTCGGGCTTTTCCTCCCGGTTCATCAGGTCTTCCAGGTATTCGATAAAGTCCGCCAGGCTCTTGCCCTTCGCGTCACATTCGGCGGCAAGGCTGAAAAAAAGGTCGAAGAGGCTTTCGTAAACCTGGGCGGATTCCGTCCACAGGGTTTCGCAGCGGTAGCCTTCCTCGAACCAGAGTTTTGTAAGAAGCTCGGTAACCGGAAGCGTGCGGCTCGCCTCGTGTAACAATTGATAGCGTTCCCTTGCGCGGCGGTAAAGGACAAGCTCGTCTCCGGGGATAAGCGCTTCGTTTTCCTCCGCAAACGGCTCATGGTTTTTGCCCGGCGTTTTCAGGGCAAGCATACACACCGCGAGGCTGAGATCGCTTAAGCGCATGAAGGGGGAGCGGATCAACGCCGCGTAAGCGATACGATCTTCGGGATAAACCAGAAGCCTCAGAAAAGCCCTGATGTCCAGAATGGGCGCGTCGTTAAAAAGTCCGCTTGGACGATCCGTGTTATAGGGAATTCCGAATTCACGAAAATGTTTTTCCAGCGTGCTTTGATGATTATAGGAACGTTCCAAAACCGCGAAATCACTCCATGTACATTTAACCCATCCGGTTTTCGTTCCGTCACACCTGGGAATTTCTTCCCCGTTCCGCACCATGTCCCTGATCCTGGCGGCGATAAAAACGGCTTCCAGGTCCTGGGATTTTAAGCCCGCCGTGTCGTCTTTAGGCAACGCTTCCCCGTTCAAAAAACAAAAATGCGCTAATGGAGTTTCATCTTTACCGTCCGCGGATTCAGAGGGCTTCATTGAACCGTAGGCGGCCTCATAATCCGGCACACCCGGGCCCGGCGGTAAAAAGACATCGCGAAAAATATAATTGAACGAGGCGATAAGATCTGGTTGTGAACGGTAATTGTGGATTAGGTCTATGCTTCCTTCGAGGCCAATAGTCCGCCCAAGGCTCCTGAAAACCGCGACATCAGCTCCCCGAAAACGGTAGATCGACTGTTTTTCGTCGCCCACAAAAAACATGCGGTTGTTTTCCAGCTCTTCCGCCTGAGCTATGCCTTTTTCGTTCCTGCCGGGATTTTCCGCAAGAAGATAAATCAGGTCGCGCTGAATAGCGTTGTTGTCCTGGAATTCGTCGATCATGATCATGCCGAGTGAATCTTTGTAAGCTTTGCGAATGTCGGGATGATCCTTCAACGCGTCAACCGCAAGGCGTGCAATATCGTTGAAGCTTAAGAAACCGGTTTCCCTTTTTTTCGCGTTAAACTCACCCTGGAATTTTTTTATAAGGTCGAAGATTCCGGCGCAGAGGCCGAAGTTAAACGCGTAATTGGCGATAGCCTCCAGCTCATGGTAAAGGCCGTCGCCGTCATTTCCCTTTAGAATCCTGAAATTTTCGACTAACGGCGTGTAGGCGTCTCCGTACCTCCCCGGAATGCGGGCCGCGACGATGGCGGAATAATAATCGAAGTATTTTTTTATCGCAAGCCGCGTTCCGGATGGAGGCAGTTCGGCGTCCCAATCGTTATCCGCCGTAACGCCTGTTTCCAACAGAGGGCTTATATCCGGCAGGGGCGGCGGCGGGCTTTCAAGCAGAATGTCCCCCAGCGATTTTGTTAAACCGATGCTTTTCTTTAATTCGGCAAGGGTACGCAGCGCGCCGGTAATAAAGCCTGTGATCTTTGTAATTTCCCGAACTTTGTCATGCCATGCCCTGATTATTTCTTCCTTTTGGGATGCAAGATCTTTATCCAGATCCAGAGGACTTGAAATGGGACTGTAATTAAGAACTACCTCCGCGAAAATTTCTTCCGCGAGTGTTTTAATTTTGTGATCCACAAGGAGCTGGCGTATAGCGGGCGTTTCCCGGTGATCAAGGACAAAACGCAGGGCCGCTTCCCGCGCAAGGTCGCGTAACGCCGTGTCGTCGCTTGAAAAATCGGGACTGATACCGTAACGTGCCGCCGCCGTTCTGGCAACATTCGCGGAAAAGGAATCCAGGGTGCTGATCCTTGCCTTGTGAAAATTTTTCAGCGCGTTAGCGGCCTCTGTATCAGGCTGATCCAATAGATAGCGGTAGATGCGGCTGTACATCTCGCTCACCGCTTTGTTCGTAAAGGTGAGGGTTAAGATTTCCTCAGGCTTGAGTTTTTTTTCCATAACAAGCCACGCATAGCGGCTTGCCAGAACCTTGGTTTTACCCGAGCCGGCCCCGGCCGCTACCACGCCGTTTGTTTCCAGGGTGACGGCTTTTATCTGCTCATTATCTAAACCGCTTAGCAAATCTTCAACTGACAATCGAGCTCTCCTAATACACCGTTCTGCATACGGTTTTGTACGCGCAGCCCAGGCAGTCCCTGATCCGTATTTCACGCGGGGTGAAGTCAAGGGCTTTCACCTTCCGGCCAAATTCTTCGATTTGTTTTTCCGCCGCTTCCAGGAATGGTTCGTACTCTTCGCGGCCCGGCGCTTTGCTTCTTCCGCCCGCCGTCTCCCCCACCACGGCCTTGATCCTCCTGCCGTTCACGCTGTAGAAAAAAGCGCCCTGTACTTTACGGTTAGTTTCTTTATGGGAAGCTTCTTTTGCAGCCGTTATCTCCTCGTAAAGTTTTATATAAAGCGGCATCTGAAATTCCGATAGAGGGACTTCCGGCAGGTCTTCCGCCGCAGTCTGCTCAGGAAGGTAATTCGTCTTGTAATCGATAATGACGGGCTCACCGTCAGGCGAAACCGAAACCCGGTCGATAACCCCGTTGATTAGAAGATCGCCTGCTTTATGATTGACACGAAGCTCCAATTCGGAAACCTCATAGCCGTTGAAATTATTTGCTTCTAGTTCCAAAAGGCGCTCTATTTTTTTTGACATCCCGGCCGCCTGGGGAAAAACCAGGGGAACTGCCAGGGGCCCTTTAAACGCCGGATGCTCCTTGATGGCTTCTCTTGTAATCTCCAAGGCCCAATTCTTATAGACATCCAGGCGGCCTGAAACAAATACGCGATCTTCGTTTTTAATCTTCGCAAAAATTTCTTCTAGGATTTTATGATAAAGAATACCAAGGGATGTGTCGTCAAGAAGCGCCGCTTCAAGTGAAAACTCTTCCGCCCCGAAGACCCTGTCGTAAAGCCAGAACAGCGAACAGTTGTAATACACGTTGAGATCCCTGGTGGGCGTAACTGTAAGGCAGCCGTCGCCGCCCAGCATGGCGCTTTCAAGAAGTTCCCTTACAGCGCCTGTACCGTCTTTTTTTGCCGAGACTGGGGAAACAAAAAACGAAAAATTATTTTCCTTTTGAACGAGGGTGTCCTTCCAGCGTTCGTAGGAGCTTTTTTGCAGGGGGAAAATTTTCAGGAGCGCAGTCCCTTCCCTCCAAAAGCGGCGCTCTTCGGCGTAAGGGTCAGTAAAGCCTTCAGGCGGCTCAACGGTTTTTCCCTGGGCAAAAAAACTGTGGGGTATCGCCCAGCCTGAAAAGGTCTGCTCCGAAGCGCTTATTCTGGCGTAAGTTTGAAAGCCCTTGTTTTTTCCGGTATCACATCCTGTATCGCAGAGAAGAAAAAAAGCGCCTGAGGCGTCGGCGTCATCAAGGCCCAGGGCCTTTCGCTTGTCCTGGCGCAAAAACTTTAAAGGCCGGTAAAGCACAGACGCGGCGCTCTGGGACGCGTTAAGCACGAAGTGGCAGGCAAAGGGAGCCGCCGCCGCTACCCGCCACCTGAAAATATTAACCCCGCTTTTCTGCCCCGCCCTTACATACTCTTTCCCGCTCAGGTACGAAAGGAAAAACCCAAAAGGCGAGGAAGGAACAAGGGCCGCGTCGTTAAACTTTTCTTCAAGCTCGATAAGAGAGCCGAGCTCGGCAATACAGCGGCTCAATATGGCGTCATCTTCAACTGTTATTTTTTTCATGTCAAGAAGGCTTCCGCGAAAGGCAAAATAGTATTTTCTTATATCAGAAAAATTTTTTGATCCGGCAATTTGCTTAACGCTATTCTTTAAATCACGGTAATAATTCTGCAATTCCCTGCCGCCGTCGCTGTACGCCTTTTTAAAAGCTTCTTCCCAGATGTCAACGGTGTTCCCGTCCTGGACGTAACTTAAAACGCAGTTGTACTTTATGCCGAAGCTAATCAGGGCTTTGTTTTTTTCGGATTCCTTCCAGGGAATGTGATCGTTCAGGATAAGGGCCTTGAGGCTGTTAAAAGAAAAGCCGGAAGCGGCGCATTCGTTTACAAGAACGAAAAGCCTGCCCGCGCCCGTCTCTCCAAGTTTCTTCCCTGCCCTGCGGGTAGCCGGAACCTGCCTGAGGAAAAATTCCTTCAACAACTCGGCTTCCATTTCTTCTAGTTCCGGCACACTTACCGCCATATCCTCGTAGGGGACACCTTCTTCCTCGTGAAGCCTGCGGAGTTCCATTACAGCGTCCCGAATCTCGGCCTTCGCGGACTTATAGTAAAGTAAGCTCTGAGCGCCGGATTCCGCGTGATCCAAATTCCTTGCCAATACGCGAATAAATCGCGGCTCCAAAAGTAAAGCGTCGTATTCGGCGAAGTCTTCGATAAGCTCCGGAAAGAAAATAACGTAACGCGTTTGTCCTTCATGGGTTTTTAGCTCTTCCCAGGAAGGCTCAAAAAGATCAAACCGTTCAAGAAAAGCCCCGTATTCTTTTTTTACAGTTTCGTAGTCTTCGTCTTCATCGTCATTCCGGCGGTTGGGAAATTTTCCCATCAGCGTTTCCCAATACTTCAGGGAAGGGAGAAGCCGGGCTATAAAAGGGGCAAAGATCCCCCCGTTGCCGGAATATTCAGGCGGTATGAGGGATCCTAAAAAAGCCTTATTGGAATTTTTTCTCGCGAGGGCGTCCGCAAAAAGATCGCGCATTACCGCCGTTGCAGGCTTGCGCTTCGTTTCCTTCTCCTGGATTGCTTCTCTTTTAAAATCGTCCCAGGCAAGAAAGCGGTCTTTCGCGACAGAGCGGGCTATTCCCAGGGTGCAGGTTTTTCGGGCCCAAAGGTCGGAAGCAATCTGGGAAGGAAACACAAAGCGTACGTTCAGGTCTGCGATGTGTTCTCTCAGTGTTTGGATGACAATGTTCATCGATATAATATAAGCCTACACAGAAATTTTCCGGTTACGCGCCCCGACTTCCCAATAATCGGAGCGCTTGCCGTTTTTTACCACCACAACGCCGGGATACAGGGCCGAGGTTGGGCATATATGGGTTGGAAGGATAAAGAGTATTTTCCCGATTGGCGGCGGCTCTTTCCCCTCAAGAGTCCAGACCCAGTGTTCCTCGCTTTGAAAAACAGGCTTCGCTTCAGGCAAATCGGCGATAACTCCCCGGTCGGCGGGGTCTGTGGCAATGGCTTTGCTGCCCGTATCCAGGGTGAAAAGGCCGTCGTTTGGATGGCTTACAACGCGGCTTAGGATAGCCGCACCCGGGGTAAAAGCGAGGTCGGTGTATTTTGAAGAATAACCGTAGTCTTGCAGGAAGAAAGTGCCGGGCGAAAGGAAGACGCCCTCCGTTTCCCTGTGGCAGGAAAAAGTAGGAGTCCCGCCCATCACAACAACCGGAATTTCATAGCCCTGTTTCTCCAGGGATACTTTTACTTTCTGAAAATAAGCGGAGGCGGAAGAAGCCGCCGTGCGGCGCTCGTTCAGGTCTTTTATGGTCAGGTGGCCGTCGTAGCAGTGAAAGCCTTTTATAACGAGTCCCTCTGTCTTAACCGCGTTAAGGTAGAACTCTTCCAGTTTTTCTGGCAATACCCCCGTCCTGTTCATTCCAAGATTTACGTCAATAAGCGTGTCGATCGGGGTTTGGTTTCTTGAAAGCGCCGCTTTGCCCAAGAGCCCAAGCTGCTGTAAATCGTCGCCAATGGCCCAGAAAGTAGCCGCGGGGTATTTTTCCCTCAGCTTTACAAAGCGCCCAATGGCTGGCCCCACCAGAGGATAGGCCACCATGGCGTGCGTTCCCCCCGAGATGGCGCATAACTCGGCCTCGGCAATGGTCGCGCACTTGAAGCGCACTATACCGCGCTCAATCTGCATTTTTAAAAGGGCGGAAGTTTTATGCGTTTTCATGTGGGGCCAGAGCCTGTCGGCGCTTCCGGCAAGAGTAATGGCTTTGTTTAAGTTCTCCTCGATCACGTCCTGGTAATAAACAAGAGAGGGAGAGTCAATTTCTTCTTCGCCTGCAAAATGATAGTTCATAGGCTAAAATTGTAAGTCCTTACGGGCCGTTTGTCGAGAGTTGCAGGATGAACGTCATGGCTTATCAAACTTGCCATTGTAATCTCCAAGCGTAACATCGGAATTCAAGTTGTAACAGGGGCAGTAATATCTGTTTTCCGGGTATTTTCGGCTGAACGGGCTGTCTCGTCTTCCCGGATAAGACACATTTCGTCATATTCGCGCAATCTTGCCTCGGAAATCGCCCCTACCTCAAAATCTGCTGTTGCATCCTGATGCATAACTTTATAAATTTCGCTTTTATATTTCATATTAGGCCCCCTAAAG
>Ga0268262_10000354_pt1 | contig 61559 bp, 55 predicted proteins | sample TergutNc150P3_FD_190354 | JGI IMG/M metagenome (GOLD analysis project Ga0268262, IMG submission 190354) | Nasutitermes corniger P3 segment gut microbial community from laboratory colony in Florida, USA - Nc150 P3 (SPAdes) (version 2) | ecosystem: Host-associated > Arthropoda: Insects >... | reverse complement strand
CCCCCCCCCTATTGTCTGAACCAGAATTCACAGAATTTAAGAATTTCCAGAATAAAACTGAAAATGAAATTTTCCATTCATCCCTCAACCATAGGAGAAAAACCATGAGGACAATCATCACAAAAGCAATAGCATTGCTTATCGCGTTCAGCACAGCCACCCTTGCTCAGGAGAAAGGTTCTTTCACCGACCCCAGAGACAAGAAAAAGTACAAAACCGTCAAAATCGGCGAGCAGGTTTGGATGGCGGAAAACTTGAACTATAATGCAGATAGTTCAAAGTGCTACGGTGAAAGCGGGGTTTACAACTCAAAAGGAAATGTAGATAAATTGCCAAAGGTTCAAACACAAGCCAACTGCACTAAATACGGCAAACTATATAATTGGGAAACGGCTATAAAAGCCTGCCCTGCTGGTTGGCACTTGCCTTTCAAGACAGAGTTAGAAAAGCTATTACGCTTTGCGGATAGCACTAGCAAAGAGGTAGGCAGCAAGCTTTTAACTAGCAAAGAGGCTGGCAATCGTTTGAAATCTAAAAGTGGTTGGAATAAAAATGGCAACGGAACGGACAACTTCGGCTTTTCCGCCCTGCCTGGCGGTTTACAAACCGCAAACGTTTCCAACAATGTCGGTGAATACGGCGGTTGGTGGGGTGCCACAGATGTATCAATTGTAGGAGGAGGAACTCCGGGATATCTGATTTACATTAATAATTATGAAGCAGGGTTAGGGCGTGACGCTAAGAGTAACCTATATAGTATCCGTTGCATTCAGGGCGATGAAGCAGAAGCAGCAAAGGCAGAAGCTGAAGAAAATGCAGCAAAAGAAAAAGCGGAGGCAGAAGCAAAGGCAGCAAAGGAAAAAGCAGACGCGGAAGCACTAGAAGCAATAAGAAAAGTCAATGGCGGAACATTCACCGACACAAGAGACAAAAAAACCTACAAAACCATAAAAATCAACGGACAGGTTTGGTTAGCGGAAAACTTGAACTACGCCGCCGAAAATTCCAAATGCTACGACAACAAACCCGAAAACTGCACAAAATACGGCAAACTATACAACTGGGAAACAGCTATGAAATCCTGCCCTGCTGGCTGGCATTTACCCAAAAACGCAGAATGGGACAAACTATACCATTCCGCAGACGGCACAAGCGGAACCGAAAGCCCTTACAAAAGCAAAACGGCTGGCAAATATCTTAAATTTACTAGCGGTTGGGATAGAAATGGAAATGGCACGGATAAGTTCGGCTTTTCAGCTTTGCCTGGCGGTTTCGCTTACGAAGATTTGCAGTCCAATATCCGTTTCCGCTTTATCGGCACCGATGGCAATTGGTGGAGTAGTACCAGCAATAATGATAATGTTTACTGGACTACGATAAACAACAGAGATGATTATACCAATTTCCAAGAGGATAAGAAAGGCTCGTATATGAGCGTCCGTTGTATCAAAGATTAAGTTCCCACATTTAGGGCAACCGCAAGGGTTGCCCCTCGCTATGCGGTTGCTGGGCGGGTTTGTTTGTCTTGCTTACTAATTAAGACAAACCCAGCTTTTTTTCGGCTTCGTCCACAGAATAGCCTTGGCGCCAAAGGGAGAAAACTTTATTCATACCATCCGTCAAAGCTCCATCTATCCTAGACTTATTATCACGCCACTCCTTCAAACGAGCCTCATAAAGCATACGGTTATAGTCGTCTGCACTGACCTCAGTCAAAACATCTACTGCTTTCTCAAACACTGGACTTTTTTCTGCAAATTCCATAAATTCCTCTTTGCTCTCAGTTTTAATAAACCTCAGCCACTCACGCAAACTCTCATTATCTAATTTAGATAATTTTTCCAAGCAAAGAACGTGAATTTCCTCCAAATCATTGAAGGGAAAATGCTCGTCTTTTTCCAGTGTTTGAAAAACCGTATGGCACTTCTCTGATTCAGGGATAAAATCAAAATCAGCCACTATTATAGATTTAGCTGGCTTTAGCTTTGAATACGGGTCTCCCGTACCTAGCTGCTCGGTAAGCAGATGCGATCTGTAATACGATATTCTGCCTCTTACGTCAGGAACGCTGTGTGCCTGCATCTCAATGTCTATGATATTCCCGTTAGAGAGCTTGGCTTTCACATCCAAAATCCCCAGCTTGTCGTCCATACTCTCCCTTTTCAGGTGGGTATCATAAAAGAAAATGTTTTCCAATTCGCCGTCTTTGTAGCCTAAGACTGCGCTTATGAAGCTGATTGTCAGGTCTTTGTTCCGCTCATCGCCGAACAATAATTTGAATATGATATCCACTTTCGGGGAAAGCAGCTCAGGTAGGTTGTCTTCTTTCATAGAATTTCTCCGTTTTTTTCTTCCTAATTACTTAGACGTAAAAAAACGGAAAAAAAATCCTAAAAAGTGAATTTTGTCAACAAGTGTTGACAAAAATGTGCATTTTTATTAAAAAAACCAAAAAATGAGGTTAATTCTGATTTTTTTCTATATTCCCTTTAACCTCATTTTTAGGAGACTAATATGGCAGCAAAAGGTACCGCCTCCAAAAAGCAAGCAGCTGAAGAATCTGTTGGTGATGTTGCGGATTTGGAAAGCTCAAAAAAGGCATTCGTAGAATCTTTCAATATGCACTTGCACCATACGCTCGCTCGCGACCGTTATGAAGCTGCCGATTACGAAAAATTCCAGGCAATAGCCTATGCGGTGCGTGACCGGCTTATTGACCGCTGGATAAAAACGCAGCAAACGTATTACAAGCAGAATGTAAAGCGCATTTACTATTTATCACTTGAGTTTTTAATGGGGCGCTCGCTTGGCAACGCCGTTTTGAACATAGATGTGGAAAAAGAAGTAGCCGAGGCTATTGAAGAACTGGGCATGAATTTAGAGGAAGTTAGAGATATTGAACGCGATGCTGGGCTTGGCAATGGAGGCTTGGGGCGTTTGGCTGCTTGTTTTTTGGATTCAATGGCTTCTATGGAATTGCCAGCTATGGGTATGGGGCTTCGCTATGAATTTGGAATGTTCAATCAAAAAATTGAAAACGGTCAGCAAAAAGAATACCCAGACGAATGGCTTCGCTATCCAAACCCTTGGGAGTTTGCCCGCACAGCAGGCGTTATGCAGGTTAGGTTCGGAGGCTCTGTGGAAACTTATAACGTAAATGGCGAGACCCGCCACTATTGGCATGCCGCCGAGAGCGTGGAAGCCATGCCCTACGATACCCCAATTCCGGGCTACAAAAACAATACGGTAAATACGCTTCGCTTGTGGAGCGCGCAGTCAAACAATTTCAATTTGCAAACTTTCAACGAAGGCAGATATGTGGATGCAACCGCTAAAATGGAAGAATGGGAATCCATAACAAAAGTATTGTATCCAAATGATTCCTCTGTGAACGGAAAGAAACTCCGCTTAAAACAGCAATATTTCCTCTGTGCGGCTTCGCTTCAAGATATTATCCGCCGCTATGAACGTGGCAATGATGTCCAAGAGGCTATTGAAAAATTGGCAAAAGTGAACAAGGTTTCTTCTTCTGGCTTAACACTGCTCAATCTTGAGTATGCTGAACGCAGAAAACTCCTCGCCAATCTTCCAAAGAAAGTTGCAATACAGTTAAACGATACCCATCCTGCAATAGCAATTCCAGAACTTATGCGTTTATTGGTTGATATTTACAAACTTTCGTGGTCAGATTCTTGGAGCATAACCACTGAGATTTTTGCCTATACAAATCACACCCTTATGCCAGAGGCTCTGGAAAAATGGTCGGTTCATCTATTTGAGGAATTATTGCCTCGCCACCTGCAAATTATTTATGAAATCAATGCGAAATTCCTTGAATCTGTTTGGGCAAAATGGCCCGGCGAAAGCGATCGCGTTAGCCGCATGTCTATAATCCAAGAAGGCGAAGAAAAAATGGTTCGCATGGGCTATCTCTCTGTGATAGGCTCGCACAGCGTTAATGGAGTTGCCGCTCTTCACAGCGAACTTCTAAAAACAAACTTGTTCAAAGATTTTTACGAGTTGTGGCCCGAACGCTTTAACAACAAAACAAATGGCGTAACTCCGCGTCGCTGGGTTGCAAAGGCAAACCCCGCTATGTCGCTTGCCATCAGCAAAAAAATAGGAGATTCCTGGATTGGCGATTTGAGCAAGATAAAAAAAATAGAGAATTATATAAACGATGCAGCCTTTCAGGACAGTTTTGTTCAAGCCAAAATAGAGAACAAAAAGAAACTGATAAGCACCATAAAAAATGTTCAAGGAATAGAGATAATAAATCCAGATTCCATTTTTGATGTTCAGGTAAAGCGCATTCACGAATACAAAAGGCAGCTTTTAAACATAATGCATGCAATTTACCTGCTCAAGCGTCTTCAAAAAGGTCAGGCTGTTCAGCCCAGAACAATTTTAATAGGCGGAAAATCTGCGCCAGGATATTGGATGGCAAAACAGATAATTTGGCTTATAAATGTTGTAGCCGACAGAATAAAGGAAGAGCCACACGCAAAGGGTGTTTTACAGCTTTTGTTCCTTGAGAATTACCGCGTTTCTTATGCGGAAAAAATAATTCCAGCAGCAGACCTTTCCGAGCAAATTTCAACAGCAGGCACAGAAGCAAGCGGCACAGGCAATATGAAGTTTGCCCTTAACGGTGCGCTCACCATAGGCACTATGGATGGCGCAAATGTTGAAATGTGCGAGGCTGTTGGGCACGAAAATATATACATATTTGGAAAAACGGTTGAAGAAGTTCAGCGAATAGTTTCACAAGGCTACAATCCAAGGGAATACTATGAATCTTCCAGCGACATTCGCGAGGTTTTGGATTTTATTCGCACGCTTAATTACCCGGAATGTCCGTTTGCGCCGGTAGTTGAGAGTTTGCTTTTCAAAGACCAATATTTGCTCCTTGCTGATTTCCCCTCTTATGTAGAAACTCAAGATTTGGTTTCCAACGAATATTCAAATAAAAATATTTGGACACGCAAAGCCATTTTAAATGTTGCGCGCATGGGAGAATTCAGTTCCGACCGTACCATAAAACAATATAACGATGAGATTTGGCATGTACCAGAAGTGAAAATAGGGTAGGGAATGAAAAAATCCGTTTTGTTAATAGCCACCTGTGTTTTGCTTGTGCTCGCTTACAGAGTCCAAAAGGGAGATACCCTTTGGGACTTGAGTGAGGAGTTCTTGAAAGACCCATTTCTGTGGCCCGATTTATGGCATGTAAATCCGCATATCAAAGACCCACATTGGATTTATCCAGGAGATTCTATATGCATACCAGGTGATGCCCCTTGCCCTGAAACTATTGGAAGAGGAAGGGATAGAAATTCTGGCAAAGATTATAATAGCAATAGCAATTATGATAAGATTTATGATGGAAATAAGAAAACCTTGAAAGGCAATGCGGAAAAATATACTTATAAAGAAGTTAGCAATGAATACAGAAAGCAAGAAAAGCCTCGTGTTTTCAACTCCTATTACCAAAGATTGATGCCCATACTGGAACCTGTGAGCAACAACAGCAGCGGTGGTAAATCAAGTTGGTACGAAATATTAAACGATGAGGCTAACAAACCAATTTACCACTCCTTGGAACACGAAATACTCCTTGGATATGGAAAGAGATATTATCAAAAATTAAAAGCTGGCGATATTGCAGAACTTTGGAGCAACGAAAAGGTTTCCATTCCAAATGCCGCTGGAACATCCGATGAATATATTGTGCATCGCCTGGCTGCTCTTGCGAAGATAACCAGTGTGGGCAATGTTAATTCTAGGGCAATTATAGTGCAGTCTTTTGAGGTGCTTTCTTTAGAAACGGCTCATTGCCGTCCGCAAATGCCCGTTAAAACCATTTCCGTGGATTCTTATGTTCCCGTTAAGCATGCAAGGGCAGAAGAAATGTCTGAGGTTCTTTTGATTTTAGATAAGAACATAGTAGCAGGTCTTTATTCTTATGCTTTGATAAGCGAGGGAAAAAGGCATAAGTATGTACCGGGTAGCGCGGTGGCTTTTTGGGGTTTTGACAAAAGAGATAATACTTTGCCGCCAAAGCTTTTGGGCAGGGGTTTGGTGGTGTATTCCGATGATTATCACGCAACTGTTTTGATAAGAGAAATTTATAGCGCAAATCAGCGAATAGATATTGGAACACCAGTTTCTTTAACCCATCAACCTGCGAAGTAACACCTGTGAAAAATTCCATCCCTTTCCGTTTAATGGCAATTTTCTTTTTCTTGGGACTGTGTACCTGCACAATACTTTTTGCCGGTGTGCTTGTATTTCTAAATTTTCCTGATGCGGGTATATGGTTCGCAGAATTGCTTCGTTAGCGGTTCCGCTCAAATTGCTTTTGTTTTTAGCTGGCATTTTGCTTGCGACTATGGCACTTGCTTTTATAGGTTATGGGCGCATTAAAAATGAAGAATGGATAGCAGAAAAAAATTACGAAAGCGCAAAAACAAACCTTAAAAATTCCGTTATGGAAACTTTTAAAAAAGAAGAAGAAAAATTGGTTGAAAAGATTAAAATATTTGTGGGCAATGAAGATTTTTTGCAAGATTCTTTGCCATCTGGAATAATTTCCATATATGTTTTTGAAGATGGAATTCTGCGTTACCCAAAACTAAATGAAGAAAACTCAGATGAAATTTATTTGTTAGAAAAAAAAGAGGCTCTTGCACTAAAGGAATTTTTAGATTTGCAAAAAGCTAAAATGTTTGCAGAAGCAGGAGAATATGCTTTGCAACGAGTTGATTCTTTTTTGCGAAACCCTACCCTTGTACATTTGGATTGGAATGGTTATTTTTTTGAAAGAATGTTGAATGATATTCTTTCTGGAGAAAATTTGAGCAAGGTGGAGCGGGAAAAATTCTGGAAAAAATTGAGCGAAACAGAGAGGCTTTTGCAAAATTTAAGCACTTATCGGGAACACAGAGATTTTTTGCTCGCCTTTGGGAATTATGCTTCTTATTCAAATGAGAGATATTTTTTTATTAAGGATAAAGCTGATTTTTTTTTGGTGATTTCTTATTTGGATATAACGCTTAAAAATGCAATAATAGCAAAAGTGGATTCAGCTTATTATACTAAAAAAATTAGTGAGTTGATTAAAGAAACGGCAAAGGAATGGAGTTATATTCCATATTTTCTCTCTGGCGAATATCCTTTTGGGCAGTGGGAAATTTTAATTGACGAAGAAAGAGCTTCTGTTAGAAAGGAATCTAAAAAATGGATAAATTTTCTCTATTTGATACTCGTTTTTTCCTTGATAATTCCGGTGATTGGAGTTGTGGTTGTGTATAGGGGATTTTCTCAAGAGAGACGGCTGAGGTTTATGAAAGATAATTTTCTCTCCACCATTTCTCACGAACTTAAAACACCTTTGACTTCCATAAAAATGTATTCCGAGCTTATGAACAGCGGTCGCGTTAATAAGCCAGAAAAAATAGTTTCTCACACAGGTGTTATATTAAAAGAAACTTCTCGCCTTGAAAGCCTTATAGATGCAATTTTGAATTATACCAGAATGGAAAGCGGCAAACAGGTTTTTCGCTGGGAAATTTTGAATTTATCGGAGTGTGTTAACAAGGTTTGTGATTCTCTTGATGTTATTGGAAAGAGCAAAGGTTTGGAAATAAAAAGGGAAATAGAAGAAAATTTGAATATAACAGGGGACTATTCGTCAATTTACAGCCTTATTCAAAACTTGGTGGACAATGCCATTAAATATACCGCACAAGGATATGTTGTTGTTAGATTGCAAGCGGTTTCGCAGGGAATTTCTCTTTCTGTTGAAGACACAGGCAAAGGTATTCCTGCAAATGAACAGAAAAATATATTTGAAGGTTTTTACAGAGTTGGAGATGAATCAACAAGAGAAACCAAAGGCTCAGGCCTTGGGCTTGCCATTGTGAAACGCACCGCTGATGCCCACAAAGCCTCCATAGTATTAAAAAGCTCCCCTGGAAAGGGGAGCACGTTTACGGTGGTGTTTAAGAGTTAGAATTTAATGGCAGCATCTATGCCAATGATGGTATTGTATGGCTCGTTGCCAGATTTTTCACCAAAGTCCATGCCAACGCTGGTTCCCAAAGCCAAATTACCTATATCAGCTTTATAACCTAAGGTAGGTGATATTTTAAGACCTTTGCCAGAATCAGATGCTTTTGCTTTGTTGCTGTCTTCGCTTAAGCCAGTGCTGAGGTCAAGTCGAGTCCATAATATGCTTTGACCAGTAGTCAAAGCCAACTCAGCACCAATTTTAAAATACATCACATCGGTGTATTCATTTCTGGGGTCTTCTGTGGATATTGTGAATTCAGCATTGCTGCCTAGTTCCAAGGCACTTGTTAAAGGCGTTGAAAACTGAACATTTGGGGTAAAGTGCCATACCGGATTTGGAATTGGCAAGCCAATATCGATACCAGCACTTATGGTAGGCATAATTTGATAGCGCGTGCCAAGAATATAACCAAGCCTAGAAAGCAATTCAAAATTAGCTATAGGGCTGTAACGAATTTTGAAATCCTGTCGTCCTCTATCTCCAGGCGTATATCCTCGTCGGCTTTCATAAAAGGCTATTTCAGCTTCTCCTTTACCCTCTCCAATTACTGGAAAATAATCCCAAGCGGCGAAAGTTGATACAATGCAAGCAAGAATAGTTGCTAGAACTTTTTTCATAAAACCCCTCCTAGTTTAATTTTATGTTCTATAAAAATAGAAAATTAGAATTTGATAGAAGCATCTAAGCCAATAACAGTTACAAACTTGTCATGACCAGCATTTTCACCAAACTTCATGCCAACACTTGTTCCCAAAGATAGATTGCCAACGGCAGCTACATAGCCAAGGGCAGGTACTATTTCAGTACCTCTATCATCGTCTTTAGCCTTTATTTTGGTACCATTCTTTTTGCTATCGGTTAAACCAGTGTTGAAATCGCAGCTAACCCATATTGTGCTTTTACCCATAGTAATATCTAATTCAAATCCGGCACTTAAATCAAGACCGTTGGAATTTTTACCAGCATCTTCGGTATTGATGGTAACTTGTACATTGCTACCCAGCGCGAGTGCTTCTGTTAAATTCGTTGAGAACTGAACATTAGGGGTAAAGCTCCAAGCGGTGCCTGGAATGGGAAAGCCAATATCAAGTCCAGCACTCAAAACAGGTATAATTTGGTAGCGGGCACCGAAAGTGTAGCCGAGCTGAGATAGCAATTCCAAATTTTCCAGAGGACTATAGCGGATTTTAAAGTCATGGTCTTCGTTCGGCTCCGCATTATTTCCTTTACGACCTTGTTCGAAACTGAATTTGGCTTCTCCTTTGCCATATTCAATTACAGGAAAATAATCCCATGCTGCAAAACTGGATGCTGCGCAAATAAGGGCTGATGCTAGAACTTTTTTCATAAAAAACTCCTTTGTGTTAAATTTTTACGTTAACAAATATAGAAAATTAATACAATTATCAAAAATTTTCTATTTTTCCCCTAAATGTATATTATTATTGTATTCTTATCGTTTTTTGCTTCTTTTGTGCTTGCAGCACCGAGTTACAATGAGATTTTAAGAAAAATACAGGCTGGTGATTTTGCGGGTGCAAATACCGGACTAGAAACTTTTGTAAAGGAACGCTGGAAGGCTGGCGAACAAGAAAAAGCGGTGGTGCTTTACATTGAGAGCAGCCTTCGCCTTGGCAAAACAAACGAGGTTGTGCGTTATGCTAATCAGTTTTTGGATTTTTTCCCAAAAAGCCAATACCGTGCCCGCGTTGAAACTGCCTTGGCTGTTTCAAGCGTTTTGGAAAGAAACCCATACATAGGGGCAGAAACGCTCCGCCGTGTTTTAGCCTACACAAAAAATCCTGCCGCAATATTGCAAGCGCGTGATTTGCTTTCGCAGATTTTTTCTGCAGATTTGCTATCTGTAAATGAGTTGCAAAGCCTGCTGGAAAGGGGTATAATAGATAAAATGTCAAGAGGGTTTGCTCAATTAAGCCTTGGGCAGAGAATGCAAAAAGAAGGTCGCTACAAAGCTGCGGGCTATTGGTATAACGAAGCTAAAAAGAACAATCCCGATTTAACGGAAAAAGCCGAAAGGTTTAAAAGCGCGTTGGAAGGCAGAGGTGCAGGCTATCCAGTAATTTTGGTTTTGGCGCCGCTTTCTGGAAGCCACTCTGAACTCGGAAATTATATGGTGGAAGGAGTTTTGCTTTATGCAGACAGCTTGAAAAACAAGGTGAAAATTCAAATTGCAAACGACAGAGCAGACCCTTCAACCGCGCTTTCCAAAGTTAAACTAGCTCTTTACCAAGATTCCATTATAGCGGTGATAGGACCTTTGCTCTCGGCAAGCGCCGCCACTGTGGCAGCTTGGATGAGTGAAAAATATCCGTATATTCCTGTGATAACTCCAACAGCCACAGATGATGGCATTGCCGAAATGGGAAAAAATATTTTCCAGTTGAACGTAAGTTCGGCTCGCCTTGCTTATACCATAGCAGATTATGCAATAAATTGCTTAAAGATAAACGAGTTTGGCATAATGGCTCCTTTAGGTGATTATGGCTCTTTGATGGCAGACGAATTTCAACGAGTAGTGGAACGCAAAGGTGGAACAATTATTATGACACAGAATTATGCGGAAGGATTGCCAGATTATCAAAATGAATTCAAGCTTTTGAGAGACCGCAAGCTAAAACTGGATACTCGCCGCATGAATATGAACAAAGGGAGCAGCAATGTTTCTTTTCTTCCAAAAAGAGAATCTTGGCTTGAAGATTCCACTATGCATTTTCCAGCAATTTTTATACCCAGCTCAAACCCTGCCGATGCAGGATTAATGGCTGCTCAAGTTGCCTTTAATAAATTAAGAGTTGGTAATTTGCTCGGTACTTCTGGATGGTATGGCAGAGAATTTTTGGTTAATGCAAAAAAACAAGCAGAAGGTTCCGTGTTTAGCATAGCTTTTTATTCAGACGGAAATGAGCAAAAATCCTTTACCGAAAAATTCAAAAACAAATGGCAAAGAGACCCAGACGAAAATAAGGTTGCAGGTCTCAGCTACGATGCAATACGCATTGTGAATCAGGCTTTGCAAAGCCTTGCGCAAAGCGAAAGTCCGCAATCTCTGTCAGCAGAAATTTTGCAAAAAAAAGAATATAAGGGTGTTTATGGAAAAATAGTTTGGGCAGACAATGGAGCGAACAAAAACACAGGGTTAATATCAGTGGAGCAGGGAAAGCTGGTGGAAAAATCTCCTAAATGCGAAGTTAATCCTTGACAAAGAGTTGAAAAATGTTTTTAGACGAAAAAAAAATTGAAGTTGTTTCTGGCAGGGGTGGTGGAGGTATTTGCAGTTTTCGCAGGGAAAAGCACGTTCCGTTGGGAGGTCCAGATGGCGGCGATGGTGGCGATGGCGGCAGCATTTATTTGCGAGCAAATGAGCAATACACCACGCTTTTGGATATGGGAAATATTTACAGATATGCGGCAGAAGCTGGAGCAACAGGTGAAACGGCAAACAGAACAGGAAAAAGCGGAAAAGATGTTTATGTGGATGTTCCTATGGGAACAATAGTTCGCGATGGCGAAGGCAGAATTTTAACGGATTTAACAGAGGCTGGCGCAACTTGGATGGCGGCAAGAGGTGGAACGGGAGGTCTTGGAAATTCCAGATTTTCTTCTGCAACAAATAGAGCACCTAGGCAACATACCAGCGGCAAACCGGGCGAAAAACGAATTTTGAATTTAGAGCTTAAACTGATGGCAGATGTGGGTTTGGTTGGTTTTCCAAATGCTGGAAAATCCTCTCTTGTCCGCAAAATTTCAAGCGCAAAACCAAAAGTGGCAGACTACCCTTTCACAACAATAGAACCCGTGCTCGGCATTGTGAAGATAAAAAACAGGAGTTTTGTGGTTGCAGATATCCCCGGCTTAATTGAAGGCGCAAGCGAGGGCAAGGGTTTGGGGCATCGTTTTTTAAGGCATATAGAAAGAACCAAGGCTTTGCTTTTTGTCATAGATGGTTTTGAAGAAAATACTTGGAAATCTTATTGCATGTTAAAAAAAGAATTGGAGGCTTTTCACCCAAAACTGCTAGAGAAAAAATTTATAGTTGCCCTTAATAAAAGCGATTTGGATATTTCAAAAGCGAAAAAGGAATTTGCTAAACACAAGCAAAAAGTTATAGAAACCTGTGCTTTAAACGGAGATGGTTGCCATGCTCTAACTGCTGCTCTCGGTGATATTGTTTTTGTGGGTCAAGCAAAGAAATGGTGATTTGCTCAGAGCTGCTCGATATTTCTTTGCTCCTGGCATTCCGTGAAAAAGCCCCATCAAATGTTTTGTAAGCAGGTTAATGGGAGTACCTTTTTTTAACTGCATTTCTGCATAAGGTAAATATTTTTCGATAGCTTCAAATTTATCTTTGCAAACTGCTTCTGCACCAAAAATCTCCGAATCTGCATCGGCTAAAATCCAAGGCGTATCATAGGCTGCTCTGCCAATCATAATGCTATCTGCTTTTTGTGTTAGCAAAATTTCTTTTGCCTCGGCTAAATTTTTAATTCCGCCATTCAATGAAATTTGAAATTCAGGATGAATTTCCTTTAACTTAAAAACCCACTCATAATTCAATGGCGGTATAGTGCGGTTTTCTTTTGGTGAAAGCCCACTCAGCCACGCTTTGCGGGCGTGTATAATCAAATTTTTGCAAGCGATTCTTTCCACAAAATTCAAAAAAAACTCCCAGCTATCATCGTTGTCTATGCCTATTCTGGTTTTAACGCTAACAGGAATTTTCACGGCATTTTGCATAGCCGCTACGCACTCCGCAACCAAGTTGGCTTCTCTCATCAAACAAGCCCCAAAACTGCCGCTTTGCACACGTTCGCTTGGGCAACCGCAATTCAAATTTATCTCATCGTAACCAAAATCTTCGCCAATTTTCGCACACTCCGCCAAATCCTTAGGCGAACTCCCGCCGAGCTGCAAAGCCACCGGATGTTCCACTTCATTGTATTCCAAAAACTTTTCTGGTTTATTGTGCAAAATAGCCCCAGTAGAAACCATTTCTGTATAAAGCAGAGTTTGTTTTGTCAAAATACGCGCAAAATATCTGAAGTGCCTATTCGTAGAATCCAGCATTGGGGCTATTGATAGTTTTTGCATAGCTCAAAATTCAAGTGCAGAAATAGGAATAATAGTTACGCTATCCAAACCCATTTTGCTAGCAGCTCCAACTATGCTAACTTTGAATGAATCGGGATTAAAATATTTTGCGGTCATTGCCCTAACTTGTTCTTTGGTTACCGCTTTTACTTTTTCGGGATATTCCCTGTAATGCTCCAAACTGCGACCATTGAATTCAGATACGGCAAAGGTATTCGCTGTTGTTTCTGCGTTTTCAAACATAGCGGGCATGGATTCTATCAGAGATTTTTTTGCAAAATTAAGTTCTTCATCGCTTGGTCCTTCTTTGCCGAGTTTCAACACCTCTTCCCTTATCAATTGCAAAGCGGTTTTGGCAGATTCCACCTTTGTTTGCAAACTTACTCCAGAGAGAGCAACGTCTTCGTAATCGGATTTGGCAAAACTGTAAATGGAATATGCAAGCCCGTTTTGGGTTCTAACGGTGTTTGTTAGTCTGGAAGAAAATGAGCTGCCTCCTAAAATGTAGCTGGCAATGGCGGTTTGGTAATAGTCGGGGTGTGGACGTTTGACAAAGGGCATTACCATAGTTATATTTGCTTGGCTGATATCTTTTTCGCTTACAAAAATTCCAGTATGCTTATTGTATTCAACTTCAGAGAATTTCCTTTCGCCTTTTTTTGGTTTTTTCCAGTTTGAGAATAATTTTGTCAATGTGTTTTTCAGGGAATCAGTGTTAAAATCTCCAGCGGCGGCTATTATCACTCTTTGAGGCACAAAAAATTCATCTTTCAATGCTAGCAAATCTTTTCTTTTAACTTTTGCTATTGCCGCGCTATCTGCTTTCCATAGTCTTGGATTCTCTTTATACGCAACACGTGCAGAAAGAGCGCCCAACTGCGAACTTGGCGAATCGTAGCGGTGCAAATAGCTTTGAATGGCTGCGCTTTTTTGCAATTCAAGCCGAGCAGAATCCAAACGAGGGTGATTGAAAATAGCAAAGAGAAGGGGCAAAATCTTGTCAAAATCACGCGAAATACAATTTAAATGAATTATGCTTTGTGTCCCTCCAAGGCTGCCGCCTATTTTTGCAGACAAAAATTCCAAAGAATCATCCACCTGCGCAGGGCTTAGAGTTTCTGTTCCACCCTTTGAATATAGAGAAGAGAGCAGTTGCAAAGCGGCAACCTCTTCCCTATTTTTTGGAATTGCGTTTTCTTTAAAGTAAAAAGTTAAATCTATGAGCGGAAGGCTGGTATCTCGCACGGCATAAAGAGTTATGCTATCGGTTATGTTTATGCGGTAATCGCCTGGATATGGCGCAACATAATGGAATTCTGGGAAAACAATGTCTTTGTAGTTTTCGGGAATGGATGCAGCCGTGCTTTGCGGCAAACTTTTGGGGTCCGGCTCTTTTTTTGGTGCGGTGCAGCCAGCTAGGAGGATGAAAGTAATCAAAAGAATTTTAGGCATGGTTTTTTAAATGTAGAAAAAATTTAAGTGGTAACATTACCTCGAAATAATCAACTTTTGCTTCTTCTCAAAAACCTTCTTCTTTCCACCATTCTCCAGCGAAGAAATGGTATTCTGAACAACATAATGATAAAGACCATTTGCCAAAAGACGACCTCTTGAATCTCTGCCGTCCCAAGAAGATTCTCCAGAAATGACGTTATTCATAACTTTAACCAAATTTCCGTTTTGGTCAAAAATCTTTATATTAACCACACCAATTTTTCCGTCTCCTGCTAAATCCTTGAAATAAAATGTCGTTGTATTTTTCATAGGATTTGGTATGTTGAAAACATTTGTCAAACCATCTCTATTTTCCTTGTTAAGCGAAAGTTTTATTGAACGCAAAGCGATGTTCCCCAAAATATCCTGTGAGCGAACTTTGAAAATATAATTTCCGGGGTCATAAGATAAACCAAAATTAACCCTTGTCACTGCGCGTTTGCCTGTTTGCTCAGAAAAAGACCAAGGATGCCAAGAACTTGCTGCTGGACTTAGTTCAAAAGAAATTCCCTCATCTGCCTCTTCTCTGTAATCTATGCCTGTGGAATCTTCTATAACAACATCCAAGCAAGCGGGAATTTCCAAATTAACTTGCGAATTTTCTGAGTATGGATTTGTTTTTCCAGCGCGCAGGCACGGATAAATTTTTATGCTCGGCGGAGAATTATCTTTAATGGAATCTGCATAAGAGGAAGTTCCAGACAAAGAAATGCCTTTTTTTGCCACTCTCCCTATTTCAGCCTCTCCTGCCTTGTAAGCCCAAAGCCTTATTTGAGCAGAAGTATCGCCAAGAGATAATTTGCGCGGAGTTATAAATTCTGTTGAAAATTTTTTGTTTTCTATTTGCAACTCTTCAGAATAAATTGGATTCCCTGGTATTTTTATGTTTGCAGAACAGCGAAAGTCATTGTCAAAATTTTCTTTGCAATTTTTTTGCTCCAAATGGCGAGATTTTTCGCCTTCCAAAACCTGCAAGCGTACTTTGCCGCTTTGCACAGAAGCTGTGCCGGATATTTTCAATTTTTGCAAAGCCTGGATTGCATCTGGAATGGAATCAAAATTCAAACCGATTTCCTGCTTTGGCATACTCAAAACAGGTTCTCCCAAAAGCACATATTTTTCGTTGTTGTATCTTTGCGGACTAAAAGAATATGAAGAGCTCAGTTTTGATTTTAAAATAGCTTCGCCTAAAAGAGCATTTGGGGTTATCATAGCAAATTTCAAAATTTTTGTAGCTAAGTCCACATTGTGGCTCGCATAGCTTTCTCTAAGAGAACCTATTGCGGCTATTGCGCCTTTGGATTTTGCATTCACAAAAGTTTCCGAAAGACTAATCTGGGCGGCATCGTCAAAACGCGCCACTAGGCAGGAAAAAGAACCCAAAATGGTGTATTTCTTTTCATTGAATATATTGCCCAGAGAAGAAGTATTGAGCAAATCTTCATCTGCCCACTGAACGGCATTTCCGTGTCCGTAATAAAATGTGAATAGGGCACCCTGATTTAAGCGAAGCAATAATTCTTTTGCCGCTCCTGGTTTTTTATTTCCTCCTTCGAGATCGTATTGGAGCAATGAAATTTTTCGCCAATCTATTGCAAAATTTTGATTTTGCAATAATGAATCCACAAGCACAGCGGTATTTTCCATCTGTTGCGTGTGGTGAGTGTGGTCTAGCTTTTGTGCCTGCGTGGCATCATCTGCGTTAAGTATAACTGTGTTTCGCCAAATTCCATTATCCATAATGGAAACTTTTTCATAATCCTTTGCTTTTTGAATATAATGGTCAAATTCTGCCGCATTCAAAACAGGAAGCCTGCCAATAGCTAGGCTAAGTTCATATTTCCCAAATCTTATCGCCTCCCCAGAATCCAAAACCGCAAAGAAATCATCTGTGGACATATCTTCTGCTTCATAAGGCGGAATTAAATTATCTTTTGAATTTGGTCTTATTTTTCTGTAATCATAATTGCCGCCACCTGCGAGAAAAACATATTTCAAATTAGGGCAATTATTTTTTGCATATCTTATATAATCCCTTATCGCAACAGGAGAAAATTTAGCACCGTGGTTTCTGTAAATATCTTCTGTCAAAACCACCGCAGTATTAAATTTGCTTACGGCTTCTTCGCTTTCCCTGAATTGTTTTAGAGAAATAGCGCTGTTTTGCAATTTTTCCGAAGTTAAAATTAAATACTCAGTTGATGGATGAATTTTCAAAGGCTCCGAAACAGAACTCGCTCTCTTTGGAATGGCTTCAACAAAAGCTGGTTTTTTATAACTGTTTTCCTTGAACAAAAAATATTTTGTGTCTCCGTCAATGGATATGGTATCGTTCCCTTTCTCCAATATTTCTATGGGAATGGAATTTTTTGTTTTAAGCAGTTGCATATTTGCAGGGATTGGAATTTTCACCGCTCCTTTTGCATTTCCGGGGAACAACCATTCATCGCCCACGCTTGAATTTACATTATATCTATATGCAATTGACAAACCATCAAATCTATCTGGCTGCCCTGAACTTGAAATTTCCAATCTATATAAATTATCGTTTTGCTGTGCCCCATTGCTTGCAAAAACAAAGGAACCTCCCTCAATGGTATCAATGATATTTTCTTGTTTTTTGCCCTGAAAATAAAAGTTGAATTTTATTCCTTCCATTTTCTTTTTCCAATTAAGGGAAGAAAATGTTTCGTTATATACTGAAGAACGCCTTGTAAGAAAAGATACGCCTAGCCATAAGGAATCTCCGCGCAAACCATTTAGTTTTCTAACGGAGTTTTGAAATTCAGATACCTCAACCGCAACGGTGGAATCTTTTATTCCCCATTTCCAAAACCATTCCTTTCCTGTATTTTCTTCTATGGCATTGGCATCGTTTGCAAAATAATGGTCTCGCAAAATCAAATCTTTTTCTGACCTTGCGTATTTTTTCCAATTTATGGTATCGGGGTTGCTTATGTTTTTAGTGATTTTGCTCAAGTTTTTCCCTTTGCCCCCAGCACCCAAATAAAAATATTGATAAAAACTATAAGGTGAATGAGAAAAATAATAATCCATACCGCGTGTAGAATTGCTCTTTTTCCAAAGCGCAGTTCCATAACCAAAAAATATTATTGAATCTCCGCTGTTAAAAGTATTATCATTTTTGCCATCTTTAACAATAATCGGAATTTCCTCAGCATTTGGAAAAGTTTCCTCACCGAGCATTTCTGTCAAAGTATCTGGCGGGGCACTGAATAGCCTCAGGTTAGAGATGGGTATTCCATCTATATCGCTTCCTGCAATAGCCCTTAAATCATCAAAAGAAAGAGCATACATTCCGTCTGCCATTTCGGTTAAATCTTTGGTTCCAATTCCAATTCTAGCAATCCAATCTATGCCATCCATATTTGCCGCAGAGGGCTTTTGCAAAGTACGCACAACACTAGTCTGTTTTATTCCAAATTTTGTGGCAGCGGCTTTATTTTCCACATAAGCCAAAGCTCTTTTGGAAATGGAAAAACCTTTTGGACTTTCGCCAAAATTCACCAACACCTTGAACTTTCTCCGCAAACTCCAAGAAGCCCCATTGGAATACACAAGCGGAACATTAATTTTAACCCTCCACAAATTATCTTTGAGATAAGGACTGCCAACCTGCAAAGAACGCGGATTTTGCTCCGCGCCACAAGGCTTGCCGCTCAAAGTTTCGCTTTTTATGTTTTCCAAACTGATGCTAGGCGGCAGTGAAGAGGGCAATGCTATTATATAAGTTCTAAAAGGAATACCCGGAGCCTCTGCGCTACCGAAATAATGCGCATTTTCTGGCGTACCCAAACAGGCACCAGTTCTTAAACCCGCAACACCATCTGTGAAAATAAAAGCATTTACGGCATCGCGCTGTATTTCAAGGGCAAAGAGGCTAATTGGAATGAAAAGGAGGTATTTCAACAACCTGAATATCATATTTTTGAAATATAGTAAATTATTTTCTATATTATCTATAACGCTATGACCGCCAGCCTAACCCAACCCGCCACCGCAAGACCCTCTGCCACAGGGTCTCGTAGGAGCGTATTGCATACGCCCTATGCAAGAGCTTGCGGCGCAAGGTCTGGTTCAAGTTTCTGCCCCCCCCCCCCCCCCCCCCCCCCCCCTCCCCCCTATCGTTTAGGCACAAATCTATTTATATTGGGCGTAGAATTCAATACGCCTCAACAAAGAATTTCACCCTTAAACCATTCAAATGGAGGTAGCACAATGAGAAAACAATTCTCAAAATTCGCACAGGTGGCAGCCCTTGGGCTTGCCTTAACATTCACATTATCCTGCTCTACCGATGGCGGCGGCGGCAACAATGGCGGTTCGTCTTCGTCTGTTGGTGTCGGCGGTAGTTCAAGCGGTGGCGGTAGTATAGGTGACTCTTGTGGAAATGTAGAGTCTGGCACTAATACAATGACTTGTGGCGGTAAAACTTACAGGACTGTTAAAATTTCTGGCAGAGTTTGGATGGCAGAGAATTTGAATTATGCGGCAGGAAATAGTAAATGTTACGATGATTCAGAATCAAAATGCGATACGTATGGTCGCTTGTACAATTGGAATACTGCTACTAAAGTTTGTCCAAATGGTTGGCATTTACCTACATCTACATCTATAGAGTGGTACACATTATCTCAATTAAGTTCAACCAAGTTGAAGGCAAAGAGTGGTTGGAATAGTGGCAATGGCACGAACGAGTTAGAGTTTTCGGCTCTGCCGGGCGGTGGATTCTTTAATGGGAGTTTCAGGGATATCGGCGAATCTGGTTACTGGTGGACTGCTAGAGAGAACAATAATCGTGTTGATGCCTATTTCGCGAATATATACTTCGGCACAGATAAAGTGTTATTGGATAATAGCCGTGATAAAAATACGTTCTTTTTTTCTGTTAGATGTGTACAGGACTGTACAGTGTGTCTATAGCATTTAGGGCAACCGCGAGGGTTGCCCCTACATTTATATTTACAATCGGGAAAATCCTCAAAATCGGGTGAATCGGGGTTCAGATAATAAAATGCGAACCCCGTGCGTTTGGGGGTGGTTGTAGGTGTTTTCTATTATTTTCTATATTTTAGCTATGAACGCAATAGCAACGCAACAGCTAACTGAAATTCCATTTGTCTTAAACAAATTGGAACTAGAAAACGAACTAGCCATAATGAACAATGGCGAACCAATGGCAATTATGTTCAAAATCCCAAAGGTCAAAAGCGGATTTGACAAAACCATAAAATTCATAAACAGACTAAAAGCCTTGATAGCCTTAAACGAAATGCGTTCAGAAGCCGAAGCTAGAGGCTTCCTATCAGATGAAGAAATAGAAACCGAAATTCAAGCAGCAAGATTAAATGGATAATTTAGTCCTTGACACAAACATCTTAGTTTCTGCATTATGGTCCTTGAATGGAAACTCTGCAAAAATCGTAGAATTGGTATTATACGGCGAAGCAAACATTTATTTCACTCATAGTATATGTGAAGAATACAAAAGTGTTCTAAACAGACCAAAATTCAATTTCAGGCAAGAATACAAACAACCCCTATTGAACGGATTATTTGAATGCGGAAATCTGATAAACGTAGAACCCAGCAAAATAATATTACCAGACGAAAGCGACCGAAAATTCTACGACACCGCCAAAGCTACAAATTCATTACTTATCACTGGTAATCAAAAACACTTTCCCAAAGAAAATACAATAATATCGCCAGCCGAGTATTTAAGCCGTCTCCACGGCAAATCATACATTTGACAATTTTCTATATTATTTACTTTTTTTCACGGAATAATGTATGGATCGTTCAAAACATTTGCTTTGCTTGCGCGACTGGGATGCCAGCCGTGTTCTAGAAACCATAGATATAGCTATTCGCTTGAAGAATGAGGTTAAAAATGGCGTATATTCGGAGCGTTTAAAGGGTAAAACCATAGGAATGCTCTTTCAAAAAAACTCGCTTAGAACCGTTGTGACATTTCAGGTGGGAATTTTTCAGCTCGGCGGAATGCCCGTATTTCTCAACCCGGAGAGCATTGGCAAAAGAGAAGACGTTAAAGATGTGGCTAGATGCGTGTCGCGGTGGGTGGATGGGCTTGTGGTGCGTTGCTTTGAGCAAAGCCTGGTGGAGCAGCTTGCCGAATATGGGGGCATTCCCGTTATAAATGCCCTCACAGACGATTCTCACCCTTGCCAAGCCTTGGCTTTTGGGCAAATGTGCATAGAACAGTTTGGCAATGATTTAAAAGGAAAAACCGTTGCCTTTATAGGGGATGGAAATAATGTTGCAAATTCCGTTATGAATTTATGCGCTAAATTGGGAATGAATTTTACCCTTGCCTGCCCCAAAGGTTATGAACTAAAAAGCGGAGTTATAGACATCTGCTCGCCCATATTTGAAAAAATGGGTACAAAGTACAGAGTTGTCAATGACCCAAAAGAAGCCGTTAAAGATGCGGATGTTCTTTACAGTGATGTGTGGGTTAGCATGGGGCAAGAAGAGCAGAAATCTTCAAAAAGGGAACATTTTTTGCCTTTTCAAATCAACGATGAACTGCTCGCGCTCGCACCTAAGCACTGCAAGGTAACGCATTGCTTGCCTGCGCACAGGGGCGAAGAAATAACAGACAGCGTTATGGACAATTTGCAGGTTAATTTGAGCTACGAAGAAGCGGAAAACCGCCTTCACGCTCAAAAAGCCGTGCTGTGCAAGTTACTTCATTAACATTGAACCTCTGCTCAAATCCACGAATGTTATATAAAAGAACAGTGCTATAAAAAATGAGATTGCCACCTTCTGAATGCGAGCTTGCTTCTCTTGAGAGAGTGGCTTGCCTCTTATTTTTTCAATGAGCAAAAACAAAATAAGACCGCCATCTGTAATGGCAAGGGGTAGCAAATTCATAACGCCCAAATTTATGCTTATAAGGGCGAGCAAAAGTACGGCTTTTTGCAAATTCTCAAGCCACACCAAGCCTATAACCTGCACAATGCCAACCGGTCCGCTCATAGCCCTGAATTTAACCTCCCCTATTATAATGCGGTGAATGTAGCGAAATACGCTGGTTCCCATGCTGATGCTTTTCTTTGCCGCCATTGCAAGGGCTTCCCCTAGCGGCTTGTGAATCACTTGCAATTCATCAAATTGAGCAAGCCCCATTTGAATCCCAATTAAATAACGCTCGGCTTCATCATTCCAAAGCGGGTTTATTGAGGCACTCAAAGTATCTGTTTTGCCGTTTTCTTGCATCCTTGAATATGCCACCTCAACAGCGTTTCCATCAGATGCCGAAATTATGTCTATCATATCTTGGTAATAACCTATTGTGTAGCCATTTACGCTTAAAATGGTATCGTTTTGTTTTATGCCTGCTTTGCCTGCTGGAGAATCTTCCAAAGGCTCTGCCGCCGCAAAAACCCTGTGCCTTGGGTGAATGCCTGCTGTGCCAACTCCCAAATCCCTGAGTTCTTTTGGAACTATATTCACCGTTTTTCTGCCCTCTTTTGTTCCAATTTCCAAAGCTATGCTTCTGGAAATGCTAATGCCCATTTCCTCGCGAAATTTTTCCCAGCCCTCTGCTTTTTTTCCGTCTATGGTAAAAATTGTGTCTCCGTTTGCAATGCCAGCTTCTTCCGCTGAGGAACCTGGTTCCACAATGCCAATCACCAACTTGTCAGACACAGGTTCGGGGTTGCCTATCATATAAATTCCGGTTAGTATTGCATAGGCAAAAATTATGTTGAATGCTGGACCTGCGAAAGCTATCAAGGCTCTTTTCCATATAGGCTGCACGTGAAAATCGTCTGGTCTGTCTTCGCGAACCTGTTCGGGATTTTCGCCCGCCATTGCCACATAGCCGCCAAAGGGAATGGCAGATATGCAATAAGTGGTTCCGTTTTTTTCCATCTTTAAGAGCTTTGTTCCAAAGCCTATTGAAAAAGTCAAAACCCTGACTCCGCAATACTTAGCCGCTAAAAAATGCCCAAGCTCGTGTATAAAAACAAGCAAGCTAAGACCCAAAAGCCCAAGAATTATTTGAAAAATCCAATAAATATTCATTTGCACCCACACCTTTTTGACATAGCAAGAGCCTCGTGCTGCTTGTAAGTCCCCATTCTTTTCATCATATTCTCCCAATCAACTTTGTGGGCATCAAATTCGGGACCATCTATGCACACAAACTTAACCTCGCCTCCAACCGTCACTCGGCAGCAGCCGCACATTCCGGTGCCATCAACCATAATGCTGTTGAGGCTTGCAAAAGTTTTAACGCTATAAGGGCGAGTTGTTTCTGCGCAGAATTTCATCATTATAGGGGGACCAATGGCTATGGCATAATTTGGTTTGCAATTTTCGCAGAGTTCCTTTAAAGGTTCTGTGACCAAGCATTTGCGCCCATAAGAGCCATCATCTGTGCAAATTATCATTTCATCGCAAACGCTTTTCAATTCGCTCTCCATTATGAGCAAATTTTTTTGCCTAGCTCCCAAAATAACGCTCACTTTGTTGCCAGCTTTTTTGAGAGCCTGCGCTATAGGGTACATGGGGGCAGCCCCAATTCCACCGCAAACGCAAACCGCGTGCCCAAAATTCTCTATATGCGTGGGAGAACCAAGGGGACCTGTTAAAACAGGAATATCATCGCCAGCTTTTAACTGCGATAAATCCATTGTAGTTTTGCCCACCGCCTGAACAATCAAGGTTATTGTGCCCTTTTCTCTGTTTGCATCTGCTATTGTAAGTGGAATTCTCTCCCCTGCCTCTAAATCCGTTTGCAAAATTATAAACTGCCCCGCCAGCCTCTCCTCTGCGATAAGCGGGGCTTCAACAACTAACTTATGCACATCGCCCGAAAGTTGTTCTTTTTCAATAATTTTTGCCATGTGCCTAATATAAAAAATGAATTTGCTATATTCACCTCCATAGAGATTCCGAATGAACAATAGAGTAACCACTATTTTTATTTTCCTATTTCTTGCGCTTTCTGTTTACGCGCAAGAGCAGAAGCGTGTTGCTATATTGAATACGATGGGTGACGGCGAATTGACCTACCTGAGCGTGAGGCTGCGTGAAATTGCGGTAAAAGTATTGCCCGGAGATAAATATTCCATAATGACCGCAGAAACAATAATAGACAAGCTAGGCTCAAAGGAAAATGCGAATAAAGTTTGCAGAGAGGCGCAATGCTTGGCAGAAATAGGCAGAAAAGTGAGTGCGGCTTATGTTGGGCAGGCAAGGGTTGGGGAATTTGACGGCAATTTGACCATAAGCATGGAATTGTACAATGCTGGAAGCGGTACCTTAGTTGATTCTTTCACAGGCGAGGCTAGAGACCTATCTGGTTTGCTAAAAGTGATAAACGAGAAGGCACCCGAAATGTTTAGGAAAATGCCGGGTGCTTCTAGCGGTGGTTCAAAAACCGCTTCCGTTGCCCCTGTTATTGCTGGTGGCATAAGCGGTGTGCAATCCACAGGTGGCGATTATGAGTTTGAAGGCGGGAAAAGTTATTTGGCAAGCATAACTACCGAGCCAGAAGGAGCGGTAGTAAGTTTTAATGGAGTGCCAAATTCTCGCTGTGCCAAAACGCCTTGCAAATTAGAGCTAACGGAGGGCAATGTTCGCATAGTGGCAGCACTAGAGCAATACGAAAGGGCAGACACCACAGTTTTCATAAAACAGAATAATCAAAGCATAAACATTAAGCTAAAATCCAATTTTGGTGTATTGGAGATAAAACCAGCTTTCTTGGACGGGATACACGAGGGTGAGCTATGGAGTATGTCTATAAACGGCAAGGCAACTTCCTTTTTTGAAAACAAACTTTCACCAGGTAAATACAAGGTGGAACTCTACCATACGTGCTACGAGACTCTGAGTTTTGAGGTTGGGATAAATAAGGGTAGTTTCGAGTTTTTTGATATGTCTGCTCATATAAAATTGAAAAAGGGCGGTTTGGTTTTGAACGCGGAAAAGAATGGCGAACCTGTGAGCGAGCCTGTTTTTGTGAACGGCAAGCGGGTAGGCGAAACGCCTTTTAGCGGCTCTGTTCCTGTGTGCGCCAAAGTGGAGATTGGCAATAGCAGGGAAAAGGTGAATGTGACGTTGAAAGCCAATGAGAAAGTAAGTTATACGTATAGAAGCACGTACGTAGCGGATAATGTTGCTAATGCTTATAATGCTACTACCTCTACCTATGGCAAAAAGGGAGGGTGTGACGCAGAAACAGAAAAGACAAAAACGCTTTATGATAAATGCATAAAAATGGGCAAAAGTGCTGCTGGATATTCCCAATGCGCCGAAAGTTACAAAGCTCAAAAAGCCAAATCCGAGCAGGCTTGCCGAGCAGGCAGCATTTCTAGCGGCAGCGGAAGCGATCTTGAATCAGCCGTCAGAAGATGGGGAGATCAATCCAATTCCCGCAATTGCCGCTCAGGTGGGCAAAAGAGAGATGCCAACTGCGCTACGATATTGCAGCAGTGGGGGCAAGAACTTTTCAAACTGGAAGAATATAATTTCACTGAAGAACAGAATAAGTTTGAAGAGCTTGTGCAATTTTGCAACGACCGCGACAATAATGTAAAAAAATATCCGCAATGTGCCAAAACCAGCTATCCGCCAAAGGTGAATCACGATGGTTCATTGCCTATTTTCCTTGACTATGTAAAATATTTCCCAGATGGCTCAACTGCGCCCAATATGCTCTTTCAGGCATCATTTATTTTGGAAAACAAAGGCGAGTTAAAACAGGCTCTTGACCTCCGCAAAATTTTGGTTTCAAAATACCCAAATCACACCTTGGCTTCTGCTGCATGGCTTCGCATAGGCGAATATTATTACAAGAATTCAAACTGGGTAGATGCCATAAAGTCTTACGAAAAAATCACGTATCTTCCCACGAACAATGCCAGAGAAAAAAAGGAAGCCTCTTATGTCCAATTCCATTTGGCAGAATGTTATTACAATCTGGGAGATTACAAAAAAGCCACTAAAGAATTCCGAGCATATATAGACGGCGCAAACAACGGCAAATACCTAAAAGATGTGCTCAATGAAGCTAAGGATTATATAGCTCGCATGGGAAATTAACGAGTTACACCTTGACAACCCACTAATTTTTTTCTATATTTACTAAAAATTAAGGGAATTCAACCGAATATGCTTGCATTTTCCCTTTGCATAAAGCGTATTTTAGATTAAAATTCAAAAAAGGAGTTTTACCTTTGGCACCTCGTTCTAAACAATTATTGTCAGATGAAGTTCCGCAAGATGCGGAGCTTCCGCCCGAAACCAGAGAAGAGCTGGAAAACCTTGGCGTTAAAAATTCCCGCAGGAGTAAACACGCCAGCAACGCAGAGCCGGATATGGACCAGTATGAGGGTCCTGAGCAGGTAGCTACGGCTATACACTCGCCAGAAACTATGCTGCCCTTAGGCGTTATGGTTCCAGATATTCCACCTCCGCCTATAATGCCTGCTCAAAATGCGGAACAGGCGGCAGATGCCCAGAATAACGCAGGAGGCTACCAAAATCGCCAGCAGCAGAGAAATTTTGGAAACAATGGCAACAATAATAATAACAGAAAACAGCAATTCCAAAACAACAATAACAATAATAACAACAGATATAATAATAACAACCAAAACCAAAATCAAAACCGCAACAAAAACAACAATAGATATCGCCCTTATGTAGAAGATATTTCCCCAGAAGATATTCCAAAAATAGACAAAGAGTCCATAGACAAAGCTCGCAAAGAATGGATTACACTCCGCGCCATAAATATGCCTGAGCTTCAGGCTCTTGCCAGAGACCTTAACCTGCCAGATATCAAGGTTATGCGCAAGCAGGCAATAATTTATCGCATTCTAGAAGCAAAAGCCGCCACCGAAGAGGGAATGCCCATTTACTCGGAAGGAGTTTTGGAAATAATAAATGAAGGCTACGGCTTTTTGAGAAACTCAGACCACAATTATTTGTCAGGTCAAGACGATATTTATGTTAGCCCAACTTTAATAAGGTTCTATGAACTAAAAACAGGAGACACAATAACCGGACAGGTTCGCGCTCCGAAAGAAAAGGAAAAATATTTTGCCCTAACCTGTATAGAAACAATAAACTACAAGGAACCTGAATCCGCAAAGAAACGTGTTGCCTTTGAGCATTTAACTCCCTTGCATCCATTTCAGAGAATAAATTTGGAATACGAAACAAGCGAGCTTTCAACCAGAATAATGAACCTGTTCACACCCATAGGCAAAGGGCAACGCGGAGTGATACTCGCACCGCCGCGTACAGGCAAAACAGTTCTTTTGCAGCACATTGCAAATGCCATAAGCAAAAACCACCCAGAAATAAAACTAATGGTATTGCTGATAGACGAGCGCCCCGAAGAAGTTACCGATATGCGCAGGAATGTAAAGGGCGAAGTGCTAGCTTCAACATTTGACGAACCGCCAGAACGCCACACCCAAGTTGCAGATATGGTTTTGGAAAAAGCCAAAAGGCTTGTTGAGCAAGGCGATGACGTTGTTATACTCTTAGATTCCATAACCCGCTTTGCAAGAGCGAACAACGTGGTTATTCCCCATTCCGGCAAAATTCTCTCCGGTGGTGTGGATGCTATGGCAATGCAAAGACCAAAACGCTTTTTTGGTGCAGCCCGCAAAATTGAATTTGGCGGTTCCCTAACCATCATAGGCACCGCTTTAATAGAAACCGGAAGCCGCATGGACGAAGTTATATTTGAAGAATTCAAAGGCACAGGCAACATGGAATTGGTGCTAGACCGCCGCATAGCCGAAAAACGTATATGGCCCGCCATAGACATATTCAAATCCGGTACGCGCAAAGAAGAGCTTTTGATTTCCGAAGCCGAGCTTCGCCACGTTTGGATTTTGCGCAGGTTCTTGCAAGACCATACCCCTGTTGAAATTATGGAGCAACTCCAAAAGCAAATGAAAAACCACAAGAACAACGAAACATTCTTGGCTGCCATGAAGGAGTAAATTTATGCACCGTTCTTCTGCAAAAAACATATTTTTTATAGGCACCGGCAATATGGGTAGTGCAATTTTGAATGCACTCACAGATAGCGGCTACCCAGTGAGCGCAGTGTTTTTTTATGAGCCAGACGATGAAAGGGCAGATAAAACCGCAGAAAAAAGCAAAGCCACGAGGCTAGATTCTTTAGACGAGGGTTTTTCAAAAGCAGATATAGTATTTTTGTGCGTAAAACCACAAATATTCTCAAAAATTTCTGCCAATTTGCGCAAAGAAATGGATAAATCCAGTAAAGATATTATTGTTATTTCCATTATGGCGGGGGTAACGGTTGCCTCTTTGCACTCGGCTTTAAAAAGAAAGAACATTGTCCGCACCATGCCAAACATTGCAGTTGTGGCAAAAAAAGGAACGGTTGCAATAGCAAACGAGGGAGTTGATGAAAGCGTGCTGCAAACGGTTGAATTTTTATTTTCCACTTGCGCGAATACCGTTAGAGTTCTTGAAAGCCAAATGGATGCGGTAACAGGGCTTTCTGGTAGCGGACCGGCTTTTGTTTTTCAATTCATAGAAGCAATGGCAATGGCTGGAGTTAAAGTGGGACTCTCTCACGATGTGGCAATGAATTTGGCTTTATCCACAATGGAAGGCTCAGTGGAAATGCTAAGATGCTCTAAATTAAGCCCAGGAGAACTAACAGCGAATGTATGTAGCCCTGGAGGAACAACAATCGCCGGAATGGAGGAACTTGAGAATAGGGCATTTAGGGGAACGGTTATGGCGGCAATAGAAGCGTCGGTAAATCGTTCTGCGGAGCTTGGGGGTAAGTAAGTATGCAATTTGCATTTATATTTGCATTCCTCTTATTCACAACTCTTTATGCAACAGAACCGCCGAGCCTTGGGCATTTAGCTATGTGCTCTGGAGTTAAGCAATGCCTTAATTATGATCTTCCGCAATGCAGCGCCTCAGATAAAAAACCAAATCCCGATATTAAATACAACACTGAATTTTGCGCTCCTTATATAGAACTTAAAAATAGAGGGCTGAAAACAAGTAACCCAAAAGCTTATGATTTATATCGCTATATGGGTCGTCAATATAGGGTTGTTTATAGGCTTAACGGCAAACTTCCTGTTTCAAAAGAAATGATGATTTATCTTTTTAGCAATATGGATTTCACCGCGCAACTGGTTAATGCCTATAGACAAACAAAATACACCATAAAATACGATAGCCCAGACAGAAAAGCTTTTAGCGGCGATAATGGCGATAATCTGTTTGGCAGTTTTATTTGGCTGTTAAACGATAGCGCAGGCAGAGACCCTGGAATGCACAATGTGTTTTTTGGCAGGGGAAAAACAAAAATTTTGGCATGGAAACTGCACGGAACCGCAACTGCTATTTTGGATTTGAAAGAGATAAGCAAAGATACCGTGTCTTATGATTTTCGCTCCATTGTTTCTCCAAGCGGCGCGGTGCTGAATTCCATTATGAATCTAGGGGTTTTCAATAAGGTTGTAAGTGGATACATAAAAGAAATTGTGGGCAACATAGAGGGAGCGGCAAGCGAATTCGCAAAAGGGAATCGCAGTCCTATTTCAAATTATGCGGTATTTAAAAGCGGGAAATGGAAAAGCAACTTGATAGAATTTGATGCCGTTGTGAAAAAAAAGAGTAAATGAAAATATCTCGTTTTGGCAATGATTTGCAAAGAAAGATAAAAAAAGCCCTTTCAAGATTTTGGCAGGAAAGGTTCATTTCTTTAGAAGACGAAGATTCCCCATCGGTTAGGGATTTTTTGCTGAAGAATCCATTTTTTTTGAATTCAGAACATTTTGTTGAAAGCGAGCCTTTTCCCAAAACAAATGGTGCATTGCTAGGCGAAGCCCTTTCGCTCGCGGGCATTCCAGAGCATATCTTGGAGCAAAAACTGCCAAGCCTCTCCAATGGCGAACTTCGCAGATTATTGTTAGCGCGCAACTATATGGAAGAACCAGATTTGTGGATTTTAGACGATCCTTTTGGCGGTTTAGATCCTGAATATAGGGGATTTTTGGCAGAGCGAATAAAACTATTCCAGCAAAAAGGCATTGAAATGCAGATAAATTTGAAAAGGGAAGATGAGCGATTTTTATTGGAGGCTTCGCATACGCCCATAGTAGCAAATGATGAAAACATTTACGAAATAAAAAAGATAAAAGAACCGATTTTAGTAGGTGAAATACTTTTTTCTTTGAAGAATGTTTGCGTATCTTTTGGCAAAAAAAAAATAATTGAAAACTTGAATTGGGAAGTTCGCAAAGGCGAGCATTGGGCAATTACCGGAGCAAACGGCAGCGGAAAAAGCACATTGCTGGGAATTTTAAGCGGCGACCATCCGCAGATTTACAAAAACAATTTGGAGCTTTTGGGGCAGAATGTAAAGGAAAGTTTTTCAATCAGCGAACACAAAAACAAACTGGGATTTTTTTCTCCAGAAATGGCTTTGCAAGTACACCGCAGAGCAACCGTGCTAGATGCCCTTTTGGAAAATTTCCCGCAACCTGTTTTAGCACAGGAAAAAAAAATGGCTTTGAGTTTGCTTACATCTCTTGGGCTTGAAAACGAATTGAACAAACATTTGAGAGATTTGAGCGAAGAAGAACTGAGGCTTGCCTTAATAGCAAGAGCAATTTCAATGTCTCCCGAAGTTTTGCTTTTAGACGAACCCACTCAGGGAATGAGTGAACAATCAAAGAAAAGGCTTTTTTTGCTTTTAGATAAAATCAGCGAAAAAACAACGTTGATTTTTACAAGCCACTATCCGGGCGAGTGTCCGAGTTGCGTAACGCATGGTTTGCATTTATTTTGTCAGAATTCCATATGGATTTTACCAATAGAAAGCGTAACAGAATAATTGGTAAAATCGTTAACAACGATTAAAGCTCCCCAACCCTCAGTCGTCAACACAGCATATTCTTTGCCAGCGTTGAGAATAACATTTGAATAACCATAATCATTCGCATCAATTCTAGAACTAATGAACTCAGCTATCTTTTTTGGAGATTTGTCGCCGTTATATTCCCAAATGAGAGCCGTTTTACCGCCTTCTAATCTGTCATAACCCAAAATACCTGTGCCTTCAGGAGTGTCATAATAACTAACTACAAACAGTCTTATTCCGTCAAATACAATATCTATCTCATCTATAGCAGCTGAAATTCCGCCTACCATATAAACCTTAAAAGGGACTCGATCTAAATCCAAGAAGGAACCTATAGACGCATTTGAAAAACCACCAAGCACTACAGTACCTGTTATATCCCAGCCTTCGCTAGGCTGAACATAGGGACATCCACTATAATTAAAATTAATGCCATCTGGGTCACACGGGTTGTCTCGCGCAATATCGTTGCAGGATATGAAAAAAAATGCAACCGCAAGCAGAAAAAATTTTAAAACCATATATGTACTCCTACTCCTGAAACTAAAAACATACTGCCAACAACATAACGAGCATTCCTGCTGCTGCGTAGGCTTTCCGCTTTTTCCCAAGCATCTTTGAAACCGTTTGGTCCCATTATTGCTTTGTACTGACCGTATGCATCCAGCATCTCGTTGTCTTTTTCATGCCCTGTGTAAATAATCACCGCACCCAGCACGTCAAGTGCAATGGCAACCCAGAAACTGGTTTGGGCAGGCATCTCAAACTTAGGCACCAATGGTTCGCTAATATTAATTTTGTGAGTGTAGTTTACCTTTTCGTTGTACTTCAAATCCACTCGCACAACCTCCCTTTTCTCCCCTATCTCTATTCCTGCGCATAGCGGAACCGCATCGCTGAAAGGTGTTTCTCCCATCTGCCTTTTGTTCACAAAAACAGGCTCGCTCACAGGCTCGCCGTTTCGCTCCGCACTCAATTCCAAGCCGCCCTTTTTAAGCGTTATGTTGCCAGCCATATCAAAAATCTCGCGATTCCCCTTGTTTATGCCTGCAGTGAAACTTATAGCCTCGTAGCATCTGTGATTCAACTTTACATTGTAATTGCCAGGGGAAAACTTGTTTTCATAAGAATGGTATGCCTTGCCGTTTATGTCTAATTTCCATTCATCGTTTTCACCTATGCCGTCTAAGTAAGCTGGCTTTATCTCCAAAAAACCAAAATTGGGCTTTAATTTTATGGCTATGTTTTGGTTGTTGCGAGTTATGAAAACCGTTGTGTCTGCTGTTTCGTATTGTTCCAATGCTGCTATTATGCGGATATTGCCCTCACGAAGCTCAGCCTTGCATGGTGTTTTTAAACATTTGGCAGAAGGCACACCGTCAAAGCTCAGAAAGGCATCAGTAGGTTCGGAGCTTAGATTGACCAAGTAATTTCTCCCGCTAACAAGGTCGTACCCCTCTGTTTTTTGCAAATCACTTATGCCTCCTGCAACAGAGGCAGCTTTCCTGTCTTGAACTCCAGGCATTTTGCCAAACATCTGTGGAGCATTGTTGGTTATAATGCCTTCCAATCCAGACACTTTCTTAGCCTTGCCCGTGAAGGAACCGACTAAAACACCGCTTGCGCTGTTGTACAATTCCATATTTATTGTGATATAATCATCCAACCTCCCAAGCCTAGCCTGCCCAACATAAGTAGCGTTCACTTTTCTGCCTATCTCTGCCAAGCACTGCGCCGCTTTGCAAACTTGCCGCGCATTCTCCCTTGAACCCAGCTTGTCTATTATGCTCTGAACGCTCATAACGGAGTATTTGTCTTCGGGCAACACCTTCACCGCAATTTCACGCAGCTTCCCAGTGAGGAAGTTCAGATTCGTAAATTCTATCTCCGGTGTACCATCATCTTCCGTGTTCAAAATGGCAACACGATTTTTTTCTTGCGCGTGGGAGGCGAGGGCAAATAATAGAATGAAAAGTTGTAGAGAGGGACGCATATTCAGCAGTAAACTAGAAAAAATCCTAGCTTTATCTATATTCCCTCTAATGGACAAAAAACAAAAAATAAGCGATTGGGCAGTGACCAATAAAATCCCTGGCAAAATACAAGCCGTTTTTGTGGCAGAGGCAGAGATTGGCGGCGGCGATTGGCGATATGTGCTTAGGGAGATAAAAGGCAAAAGAATGCTTGTTTGGGAGGGAATCCCAGACGAACCGTTGCCGGAGTGTTTGCAGAAAATAGAAGAACAGCTTTCAAAGGAGCATTTGCATTTTTTTAAAAAGCAAATTGTGCAAATTGTTTTTCGCTCAAATGGAGGCGGAAGCTATGGAATACTTGTGCAGGCAAATTTGAATACATCGGAACAAAGTCGCAACTATAAAACCTTTCTAGAATATTTGCAAAGAATGTGCCCCAAAATTCTGTGCGCTCATTCGGTTCAAACAAAACCCTCTTTTGCTTTTGATGTTTCTAACCCGCCTGCTGCCATGCAGTACATTTTGCACAAAGGTTATGGCTCCGAATATATTAAGTTGGCGCAAACGGAATTGTATTTCCACATATTGGATTGGTTGCCGCGTAGCAAAGGAACATATTTGCGGCTTGGCGAAAAACTGTGCGAGTGGTTGCACCCCTCAAAAGACGACCGCCTGCTCTCCTGCTACTGCGGCGCGGCAATAGAAACTATGCAGCTTTGCAAAAATTTTAAGGATATTCACTGCCTTGATGCAAGGCAGTGGGCAAAATTATCTTTTACGCAAAATGTTCAAAGTTTGCGAATAAAAAACGCACATTTTTACCACTCCAAATTAGATGTGACTTGGGTAAAAAATTTTTTCGCAGGAGAAATCAACAAAGGCAAATGGACAATTATTTTGAACCCGCCTTCTGGGGAACTTTTAACGCAGGTCTTGACGGAGGCAATAGCAAATGCAAAGCCGGAGAGAGTGGTTCACATCACAGGGGATTTGGAAAATGCGGCAAAAGAGGCAGACCGCTGGCGAAATGCTGGATATGTTTTGAGAAAAACAATGCCAATAGAATGGCATCCGGTGTTAAAGCGGCTGGAACTGGCAATGCTATTTGTGCCAGACAGAGCGGGACTTTTGGGGAGAAAACTCCCTATTCCTAAAAAACCTAAAAAGAATTTTGCTCCTAGATTCAAGCAGAAATGAAAATTTGCTATTTTCTAGAACGGAGAAATATTTATGAAAGATAAATTGGATGCAATGCTGATAGATGGCAAAGCGAGAATTGCGGCGGCAAAAACCGTTGCGGAATTGCAGGATGTTAAAGCATCTTTGCTTGGAAAACAGGGTTCGCTGACAAATATATTAAAAGAACTGCCGCATATTGATGTTTCTCTGCGCCCAGAAATTGGCAAGGCTGCAAATGTTGTAAAAGAGAATTTAACCGCTATAATAGAATCTCGCGAAGAGGAAATTCGCTTGAAAGCATCCGAAATTCCCGCTGATTTTGATTTCACCGTTCCGGGAGTGCCGCCTCTTGACGGTGCCTTGCACCCCATTACCCAAATGTGCTACGACTTAAACGACACCTTCCGCTCAATGGGATTTGAAATATTTCAGGAATCCGATATAACAAGCGAACTCTATGCTTTTGATAATTTGAACTTTGTACCAGACCACCCCGCAAGAGAGAGCATGGACACTTACTGGCTTGCCGGACACGACACCGAACACGGTGGCAAAAGGCTCTGCCTTCGTCCGCATTTAACCGGTGCTAGTGTGCGCTATCTTCAAACGCATAAACCTCCATACCGTTTTGTTTACCCTGGGAGAGTGTACCGCAACGAGACCACAGATGCTCGGCACGAAAGGGCATTTTTCCAATATGAGGCACTGATAGTTGACCGCGATTTTACATTTTCTGCGGGCAAGGTGATGATTAAAAGCATTTTGTCTAAGGTATTTGGGAGAGACGTGCCGGTTAGGATGCGTGTTGGTTTTTTCCCCTTTGTTGAACCTGGCTTTGAAATAGATATGGGCTGCCTTGTGTGCGGCGGCAGCGGTTGCAGTGTTTGCAAACATGTTGGCTGGATAGAGATTATGCCGGGCGGAACTCCGCATCCAAATGTGCTTCGCGCAGGGGGATTGAACCCTGACGAGTTTACCGGATTTTATGTGAACATAGGTTTAGACCGCTTGGTTATGATGCGTTATGGAGTTGACGATGTTAGATTATTTCACAGTGCGGATTTAAGGTTTTTGAGGCAGTTCAGGTAGGAGAAGAATATGAAATTATCGATGGATTGGATAAAAGATTATGTAAAAATCCCAGAAAATCTGGAACTATCCCGCATAGCTTATGACCTCACAATGTCAACGGTGGAAGTGGAAGGCATAACCGAATTGAGCAAAAACTTTAGCAATATCATAGTTGGCGTTGTGAACGAGGTTCTCCCTCACCCAAACGCAGACAAACTCAGGATATGCAAAACAGATATCGGTGGCGGGCAAATAAAAGAAATTGTTTGCGGAGGTAGCAATTTGACCGCAGGCATGAAGGTGGCTGTTGCCTGCCCTGGCGCAATGGTTCGTTGGCACGGAGCAGGAGAACCTGTAGAAATCAAAATCTCAAAATTGCGCGGAGTTGAGAGCTATGGAATGATTTGCGCATCTTCGGAAATTGGTCTTGCAGATTTATTCCCTGCCACAGAAGAAGCGACAATCGTTGACCTCTCGGCATTTGATGCAGCGGCAGGCACAAATCTCGCAGAGGCTCTTGATTTGAACGATGTGATACTTGAAATAGACAACAAGTCGCTTACAAATCGCCCCGACCTTTGGGGGCACTATGGGATTGCGCGGGAAATTTCGGCATTGTATAATTTGCCTCTAAAAGAATTTGCGCCATTCACTCCGCAGTCTGTGCCGAATTTGGAAATAACTTTGGAAGACACTCAGCGCAGCCCAAGATATATCGGCGTTAAAATTGAGGGGCTTTCCATAATACCATCGCCTTTCAAAATCCAAAGCCGTATATGGCGAGTTGGGATGCACCCCATAAATGCCATTGTGGATATAACCAACTACGTTATGCTCGCCATTGGTCAACCAACACACGCTTTTGACTCGGATAACATAGAAGGGCACATAACTGTTCGCCGCGCCCGCGAATCGGAAAAACTTTTGCTTTTGAACGGCAAAGAATTATCCCTTTCTGCAAATGATTTGGTGATAGCAGATAACGAAGCCTCAGTTGGGCTTGCGGGCGTTATGGGTGGAAGCAAGGATTCCGTGCTGCCCAAAACAACAAAGGTGATTCTTGAAATTGCAAACTTTGATTCCAAAGGCATAAGGCACACCGCAATGCGCTATGAGGTGCGCACAGAGGCGGCAATCAGGTACGAAAAAGGAATAGACCCAGAGAGATGCGATATTGCCCTTTCCCTTGCTATGCAAATGTTTGCAGACTTTTTCCCGAAATTATCCATAACTGGATTTAACGATAGCTATCCCGAACATCTAAAGAACAAAGAGATAGATGTTTCCTTGGACTGGTTGGAAAAACGCCTCGGCAAACATATTCCAAATGATGATATAGCTTGTAAGTTGGAACGCTTGGGTTTTAAAGTGAATTTTGATAAAAATAATATGCACGTCATTGTACCAACTTGGCGTTCCACAGGAGATATTTCCATACCCGATGATATTATGGAAGAAGTAGCCCGCTTGCACGGCTATGAAAACTTTGAGCCAGCACCTATAACAACTACATTCAACGGTGCAATAAATCAGTTGGATATAGATATAGACAGAAAGAGCAGGGAATACCTAGCTTGCAGATGTGGTATGCAAGAAATATTCACATATCCTTGGATGACTGACGAATATGTCCACGCCTTATTCCCCAGCAACAAAGATATGCTATCTCTATCCATGCCACCTTCCCCCAATGAACACTATATTCGCTCATCGCTACTGCCAAACCTTTGCAAAGCGGTTGAAGGCAATTTACGTTTCTTCAGCGAATTTTCAATTTTTGAATCTGCCCAAATATTTTTCAATAGGGATTTCAAAGCGGTATATGACAAGCGTGAATCTCTGCCTCGTGAGCGCAGAAATATTGCGGGAGCTTTTGTTGGCGACACCGGTGATGTGAATTCTCTTTTCAGAAAAGCAAAGGGCATAATACATTATTTGCCTCGCTGTGTGCATATAGAGCCTATAACTTATGAAAAGGTTGAAAAACCTGTGTGGTCAGATGGCGTGGTGTGGCTGAACCTTATCCACGGAGGCGAGAGAATAGGCAATTTGGCGCTATTGTCAAAAAAAGCCTCTCTTGATTGCGGAATAAAAAACAGCGCGGTTATAATATTTGAAATGGATATAGATTCGCTAAAACCTTATCCATCCCGAACAAATAAATTTGTGCATCTACCGGAATATCCAATTACCGAATACGATATATCCATGCTATTTGATTTATCGGTTAAGTGGGAGGAAATACGTGGTGTTATTACGGGAGATTTGCTGCGAGATATATCTTTTGTCGATGAGTACAGAGGGCATCAGGTTCCAGAAGGGAAAAAATCTGTTACGATTAGGTTGGTGATTGGTTCGCTCAAAAAAACTTTGACATCGGAAGAGATTGAGAGTTTTGCAAAAACTGTTATGAAAAAATTGCAGAAGAATTTTGGGGCAGAGCTACGAAATTAAAAACCCTCTCCACAACCGTATCAACAATATCCTCAACGCTCTTGGGGTGCTTGTAAAAATGCGGACAAGCTGGCATAATAACCGCCCCTGCTCTTTTTAGCTTTAACATATTTTCCAAATGAATTTCGTTAAAGGGCATTTCTCTTGGGGCAATCACAAGGGGGCGGTTTTCTTTTAAGCATACATCTGCGGCTCTTACCAATAGGTTGTTGCTTGTACCGGCGGCTATTTTTCCAAGCGTTCCCATTGAGCATGGCAAAATTGCCATGCCAGAATATTTTGAGCTACCTGTTGCGGGTGGGGCAAAAAAGTCATCTATTCTGTGGATTTTTTTGTGTTGCAAAATGCTCTCGCAACCCTCGTGCCTCAGCACTGCCTCGCCCATTTTTGTGATAATAAGTTCCACTGCAATGCCATGTTTTTTTGCTATATGCAAAAAACGATTTGCGTATATGGCACCAGACGCGCCTGTTATTCCTAGGATGAGCGGAGGATTTTTCATTTTTTCTCGCAAATCACAATATGGGCAAGCCCGCCATCCAATGAGTTTACGCTGCGCAATGTGAACCCTGCATTTCTAGCTTTTGCCACGTAATCCATAGGGTTTATGAAATTCAATATGGATATCACCAAATAGCGGTAAGCGTTGTGTTTGCTGAATAGCATACCCACAAAGGGAATAGCCAGCGGTGCTATCCTTTGGTAAAAGAGTTTTGCGACTTTTTTCTCCGGTCTAAAAAAATCGAGAGTGGCAAAATAACCGCCATTTTTCAGTACCCTAAAGACCTCGCTCAAAGCAAAATCCAGATGCTGAATATTTCTCATTCCAAAACCGTTCAAAACAATGTCCACAGAGCCATTTGCAAGCGGTATTTGGGTTGCATCCATTTGAACGGGAATTAAATCCGAGCTTTTTTCAGCCGCCACTCCAAGCATTTTTTCAGCAAAATCACCGATTATCGCAAGTTTGCAATTTTTTGCCTTTTTTAAGTAAGAAAGCAGAAAATCTCCCGTCCCACCGCACAAATCCAGCACCACTGCCTCCTTTTTCTGAGGCAATTTTTTGCAGCAAGCCTTCCTCCAAGCGATATCCCGACCCCCAGACATCAAATGGTTGAGCATGTCGTATCTCTTATGTATTTGGTTGAACATTTCACGAATTTTAAGCATTCTGGTGGCAAAGTAGTAAATTTTTCTATATTAGCTCAACCTTGCGGATGTGGTGGAACTGGTAGACACGCTAGATTCAGGTTCTAGTGCTGGCAACAGCATGAAGGTTCAAGTCCTTTCATCCGCATAAAATTTTCTATATTACCAAAGAGGTACCTTATGAAAAATTCCGTTTGTTTAAAAGGGATATTGGTTATCCTAGCTTTGGGATGCCAGGCGCTTTTTGCAGCCGTTACGTTCTATTTTCTGCCCCCAGCTAGTGATACTTGGGTAGCTGGCAATAGCTACATCTATGACGATGCTAAGAAAACAGTGGAATTGATGCAAGTTCATACCACGTGCGGCTGGTTCAAAAAGGTCTATAACTCGGTAGATGATGTTCCAGAGAGGGTTTTAATTTACCTAGGTTCACAAGGAAAAGAGAGATTGGACCTAGATGGCACAGGTGCCGATGACCCTAACGATGCTAACGGCAAACCGAATTGGATTGGATTAAGAGCACGATTTGGAGCAAATGCGGCACTTTATTTTTATCAAGACCCTACTAGTGGCGAGTTAGATTTTAGGTTTAGAACCACTGCTCCCGGCAATTTGGGCGAAGAGGCAGCAAACAGATGCTCATATAAAATGGCTGCTTTTATTTATGATACGGATAACTCTGTCAATAAGAGCTTCAGCGGTACTTATACTCAACTCCCAGTGGGACAGCGTAGCATACAGAGGGGAATAGTGGCTCCAACTCTGGACACAGCAACAAGAAAGCCTACTTTTATCGCAACCAATGGCCGCTCAAATTGGGTTAACGCGGAATCTTTCAATGCCGCCTTTACCCCAGAAGGGAAAATAAATGGCACTATATCCAACATAGCCAGATGCTACGATATGCCCTTTGGCAGGGCTACAAATGGAACTTGGGAATTTGATAGCGATAAAATGCTCACTCCAGATGGCAGAAATTTGGTAGGTGGCTATTTCCCCTATATCTTAGATTCGGCGTATAACGATGATGGTTCCAGAGCAGAATATGCAGAAAAATGCCCAACTTGCAATAGAAAATATAGCGTAGCCTGTTTTCAAAACCCTAACGCTACCATGAATAATATGACACTTACATATAAAGGTGTAACTTACACGGGTAGAGATGCCTTTGATCGCAGGTATTTTGATGATGGAACCGAGTTTGGCAATTATTATGGCAATGCTCCTGCCGGCTGTGCCGTTCGTCCCGGTCCTGGCAATGGTGGCGCAACTGGCAGAGCTAACTTAAGTTTCTGCTTTGAAAGCCATGCGCAATTTACTTATGAAAAGGGGCAGGAATTCTTTTTCAGAGGAGATGATGATATTTGGATATTCATAAACAACCAGCTTGTGATAGATTTGGGCGGTGTTCACAGTGCTGCCCCTGGCTATGTGGATTTAGATACAATAAAAACTCCTGTACCTCTTGAGACGGGCAAAGCATATCCCATAGATATATTCTTTTGCGAGCGTATGGCAAATCAATCAAACGTGCGTATAAGCACCAATATGTACATAGTACAAAAAACATCCTTCTATCCCGACCCAAACAGATATGACAACTGGATGTGTGCAAGCATTAGCACCGGAAACGATTGCGCTAGCAAAATGAATGCGACTAATACCGCTAGCCGAATAGACCTCTGTGGCAATAATCTTATAGACAGTTCAGCTTACACTGTGGATTTCTATATGGTAAATAATCGTGATATCAAAGATACGATATGGCTTTCTGGTACTAAAAACGATAAAAAGCAATGCTCGGGCACTGCAACTCAATTTACCTGCTTTGAAAAAGATGGGCTTGAGGGTACTGGCATCACTGTTAATAAGGCGATTTACAGTTGTGGAGGCAGAGGCAAGTGTAAAGGCGACGATAATGCACGTAAGAGAGTTGATGCGCCGGCTGGAAACTATAACGTGTATTCTCGTTTGATGGATGTGGCAAGCGGCAAGCCAGTAGTGGGCAGCCAGCCACTTAACATAGACTATATAAAAGGCGAAGTAAATGCCCGCATAATTTGGGGCGAATTGGTTAACGAATATGGACCCAGTGAATATTTGTATGATGCCTATGACGAGATAACCAAAATGAATCAAGCTGTAATTGCAGGCAAACGCACACCAATTTATGTAGCCACTGGTCATTGGGTGGACAAAAAATATAATAAATTTGAATACACAGAATTAGAAGCCACAGATGTCATAGAATATTCTCTATCGGGCATAGAAGGGCTAAAGGTTACTTCGGATAGCCTTGGCGAAGCACCCGCAAATTTCCCACGCCTCATACCTCAAAGCGGAGTGGACACCGTGTGGGTAGAGGGTAGTTTTGAAATGGGCGAAGATAAATTTGAGATAAATTTGAAAGGCATTACTCCCTCAGATGAAACTCCTTCCTTAAAGCTAACCATATATCAGCCGCGTCTTAGATTCACCACCACAGATAACTCTTTTACCTTTGTCACTCCTTCTAGCCCAAGCACTGCTAGCGGGTTTAGGCGGTGGGTAACCGATTCATTGCCTCCTTATAAAGGCAATGCCTTGGATGTATTTGTTGTGGCTTGGGATACTGTGCGAAGCGAACTTTGCAGCCATTGCAATTTTGTGATAAAAGAAACCAGCACCACAAATAACGACAATATAAACAAAGATTGGAAAGACGGCATTGTTCTGGGCGAACCCCTGAGAATAAAAAATGGGAGACAGACTATTTATATCAGAGGCCAAGACGTTGTTGAAGGAACTGATTTCGCCAAATGGCGAATTACTGGACCTAGCAAAGAATTCACCTTTGCGGAATGGACTAATTTGCAATTTAGGGATGCTCCAGTTCCAATGCCAAAAGAGAGTTTTGTTTACGATAGAAATGGTGATGGAATCGGAGATAGTTTGATAATTAAATACGCAAAGCCTTTTAAAGAGAAAGGAAAGATTATAAGCAGCCTTCTGCCTGTTCTCATAGAGATTACGTGGGAAAAAGGATACACCGTGGCTTATCACCTTTCTGGGCATAAATTAGAAGATCTAAAAAAGGGAGAGTATGTTAGGAATCTTTTCGATAGAACTGATAGCGCTTTCTTTAAGGAAAATGAAGCGTACTGGTCAAAGTATTTAAAAGGCGATAGCACCATAATTATAACAGACACAGTTTTCTCAAGAAATATTTTGACCTATGGCTACAATTCGGGTAATGGCAAGCTTTCTAGCTACACTCCATTCTACGACCAGAACAAGTGTATATCGGGCTCAAAGTGTCCAGCCAATGCGTTTATGTGGCGCGATGATGGTTATGAAGCTACCGTGTTTGATGGAGTTTCGCCTATTGTGGTTAGGGCAGTGTACAAAATGGATAGAAACAGAAAATGCGGAGACAACTCTAACCATGTTTGCGAAGAATCGCTGGTGGCTTATTTGTCTGAGCCTATATATGCAGCTCCAAATTCCAGTAACGATCCTTTGTTAATTAAAAATCCATTCAGCTATTGCTTTGAGTATAGCCAGCATTCCAAATGCTCCGGCGGAAAGGAGATTGATAGACATGATCAGGATAAAAGCAATACTACAGGCTGGAAGTGGGAACTCGCTCAAGATTCAAGCGATGCAGATACATCATATTCTGTAACATACAGACCGAACAAAAAATCCTATCCTAAAGAATATTACAATGGCGTAATCAAAGGTGATAGCATTGTGGATCTCACTTATTGGTCTTACAATACAACTCGCATGCCAAAAGCAACCGATTGGATAAAAATCCGCTGGCCCTCTTCTTCTCCGAAAAAAGGTGGCGTTGATGTGTTCTACGATGCTTCGGGTAATACTGCTAATCCAAGAGAAATAGGCGTGCTTATATCGGGAACGAATTATTACAAGAAAGAGCAGGTGAAAATATCTCCAATTGTTGCAAATCCCGATTCTGCCGTGCTTGATGGACTTTTCTCGGATAAAAACAAGAAAAGACGCGCTTCTTGGCTCAGCGATGAGGCTAGAGGATATGCCAATGACAATTTGTTCCAACCCGGAGATGTTACAGCATTTTTGCCAGTACCCAAAGGCTACACAATAGAAAAAACAAAAGTTGATTATAGAGGCTCGGTGGGTACAATTTTTGACATTGCCGATAATATCAATAACGAAGTGAACGATATTTTGGCAGAATGCAATGGCACTTGCAAAATCAGAACCCAAGAAGGAAGAGAGGTACCACTCACTGCGGAGAATATTGCCGAAGGCATAACTTTGCATGCTAGTGCGTATTACCATACCAATCTTGGCAACTACACTGCACACAGAGTTCCTGTTGTGGCAAATTGCACAGACAAAATTTTCCGTAAAGCAGACGGTCCAGACAATTCCACTAACAATTGCTACTCCAACCGTTATAATTTCTATTTGGCTTGGGATTTGAAAACCAATAAGAACAGGTTCGTGGGAACAGGTGCTTATGTGGCTATTACAAAGTTCTATTGGCAAATAGAGTATATAGATGAAGATGGCAATACTAATTCGCCAAAGTTCAACCAAGATGAGTTTGTGGAGATGTTTGGAGTGAGAAGGGGAAATTAGAATGCCAGATCCTAGATTGCAAATTGGGCAAATTCTTCTACAAAAAAGGCTTATAGATGAATATCAATTAGCCCATGCAATTAGGGAACAAAAACGCACCGGTTTACATATAAGCAAAATAATAACGCGACTTGGCTTTGTTAGCGAAGAGCAAATGACCCTTATACTCGGCGAGCAATTGCAGCATAAGGAACACAAGCGCATAGGCGAATTGCTTGTGGAAAGGAATTACATCACTGCAGAGCAGCGCGACAAAGCACTTGAAGAGCAAAAAAAAACTGGGCTCAGGCTTGGCAAAATGCTTATGCAGCTCGGGTTTATGACCGAAGAGCGCTTGATAGAAATTCTCTCTGCCCAGCTTGAAATTCCAACAGCAAATTTAAACGAGCTATCCATTTCACCAGAAGTCACTCATCTCTTGACTGAGGAATTTTGCCGTTCATATAAAGTTGTGCCTCTTGCGGTTATGGGCAAAACATTAACCCTTGCCATGCACGACCCCAGCAACCAAAGAACCATTGACCACATAAGATTTAAGGTTCAAAAAGAAATAAGCCCGGTGATGGCAAGCGAAAAAGACATATTAGAAACAATAAATAGAATTTATATGGGTCATGCGAGCGGCGAGGCAATGAAAGAGCTTTCCCGCCTCAACGAAGCCGAAGACCTGCAAACCGTAAACAAAGAAGAAGAAGGCAGTTCGGAAGACCAATTATCAGACGAAGAAGGTCAGCAGGTTGTGAAATTGGTTAGCTCCATTATTCAAGATGCCATTGCGCGCAAAGCCTCTGATATACATTTGGAACCTCAAGAAACTTTTTTAAAACTCCGTATTCGCATAGACGGCGATTTAACCGTTATGCCGCCAATTCCGGCTCGCTTAATGCCTCAAATTTTATCTAGGGTAAAACTCTTGTCTCGCATGGATATTGCCGAAAAACGCAAGCCATTGGATGGTCGTTTCACCGTGCGTTTTCGTGGCAAGGAAGTGGATTTGCGTGTTAGCTCTTTCCCAATTTCCCTTCGCAAAAGGGGAGTGGTGGAAAAAATAGTTATGCGTATATTAGATCCAAATTCGGGTCAAATAGAACTTCCTCAAATGGGTTTTAGGGAATCTGTGTTTAAGGAATTGGATTATACAATTCACTTGCCAAATGGAATTTTGCTTGTGACGGGACCAACGGGTTCTGGTAAATCAACAACACTTTACGCTGCCATTCGCCGCATTTTAGATAACACCATAAACATAACCACAATGGAAGACCCTGTGGAAATGAACATTGACGGCGTTAATCAAGGGCAAATAAACAATGCCGCGGGTTTTTCCTTTGCTTCTGGCATAAGGGCAATTCTCCGTCAAGATCCCGACGTTATAATGATAGGCGAAATGCGCGATAAAGAAACGGCGAGCATGGCAATAGAAAGCGCCTTAACTGGTCATTTGGTGTTTAGCACATTGCACACCAACGATGCTGCCGGCGCCTTCCCTCGTTTGCTAGAAATGGGACTAGAACCTTTCCTTGTGGCAACCGCAATAAAAGGAGTTTTAGCTCAAAGGCTTGTGCGCAGAATTTGCTCCAACTGCAAAGAAGAAGACCCCACAATAGATCCAGAGGTCAGAAAAGATTTGGGCATTTCGGCGGATGTGAAATTTTACAGAGGCAAAGGTTGCAATAGATGCGATTCCACTGGCTATAAAGGTCGTACAGGTATTTATGAATTTTTGGTTCCCAGCGAAGAGGTTCGCAACCTAATTTTGAGGAGAGCGAGCGGAGACGAAATAAAAAGAGTGTGCCTAGCGCAAGGCATGAGCACTTTGCGCATGGACGGCATGGAAAAAGCCAGAACCGGCGTAACTACTTTGGAACAGGTACTCGGAGCCTCCGAAAAAGACGAAACCGCAACTAAGATGGGATGATGGTATTACTTCTAATATTGCTTTTCGCAAACATAAGCGTTTTTGCGGCAGATAATGTTCTTGATATTCGCATTTTGAGGGTTGAGTTCAAAAAAGAGGAACCAGATAATTCTTTGACTACGGGCAAAGGAACGTTCGAAAAAGATAGCGAAGAATATTGGAAAAGCCATATAAAATTTGCTGAAAATTATTTTAAAAAAGCAAGCGATAACAAGGTTTCAATAAACGCAGAAGTTTATCCCAAAAGCAAAGAACCCTACAAACTGAATAAACACATAATAGACTATAACCGCAGCCGCAAAAAGGGCGAAAAAATGGCTGAGTTCGATTCTTCAAGAGCGGTGGATTATGCCAATTTTGTAAATGATGTTTTAAAACTCGCAAAACAAGACACTGCAAACAAACCTCTTTCTTATTCCAAAGAAAGGGCTATTATGATAATTCATGCGGGTGCTTCGCGCCTTGTTGATGGCGGAACCTTGGGTAGCCGAGGAGCAAACACCCCAGGAGATTTTATAGATGCTTATGTTGACACCACCTGGGGCGATTTTTGGCGAGGATTTAAAGTTGAAGACGGCGATACAATCACTTCCGTTATGGTGGTTAGCGAAACCGCTTCGCAAGATGGTTTGTACTGGGGCATTAACGGAACAATAACAAGCCAAATAGGTCGCGAACTGGGGCTGCCTTATTCTTATGATGTGGTGAAAGGCTATTCAAGGCTTGGATATTTTGACGGAATGGATTTTGCAGGCAGCAATGCCGGAAATGGATTTTTCCCCAGTTTGCCGAGTGCATGGATGAGAGCCTACAAAGGGTGGGCAAGCGTTAAGGAAATCAATAAAAAAGAGAGTGTGGAAATTTGTGCCGCTGGTTATGATATGTGTGGCATAACCCCGCAAATAGTGAAAATTCCCATAAACAACAACGAATATATTTTGCTGGAAAATAGGCAAAGAACATATAGAAGCGATGGGAAAATTTCACTAAAAATGGAAGGAGGAAAACCAGTTGAAATTTTAGTTGATAGTCTGAATTCTCTTTTCTCAAAAAAAGAACCCGTGATAGAATCCATAGAAGAAACAGATGCTGCATTGCCCGCAAGCGGCATAGTGGCTTGGCACGTGAATAAATGGTATATAGATAGCATTCTCTCTTATGGCGCGATAAATGCTTGGAATGGCGATACTTTCAAAGACCATCAGTTTGGCATATCTTTAATTGAGGCAGATGGAATTTTGGGGCTTGGCAAGGAATTTAAGAACGGAGGAGAAAGCGTTTTTTACTTTGGTTCTGGCAGTGATTTAATTCCGCATAAAAGAAAAAAACAATCCGATACCACCTTTTCGATAAAACCTTCGGGATATGCAAACACAGCCTCTACCTTTGGCGGATATTCTGGCATAAAAATAACGGCAAAAGTACCAAAAGACGCAAATCCAGAAAAAACCTTTAATGCCTTCACAGGCGATAGCGTTATAAATTGGAGGGCATTGAAAATTCCAGTTGAAATAGAAAGAGTTGGAGAATTTGCAATACCAATTCCAATAGATTCTGTTCCTGCTTATGCGAAGGCAGACACAGTTTTTAAATCAACACCAGATTTTACGCACATTCCCATAAGCAACAATTCCATGTATCTAGGCAACAACAGGCTTAATATAGTTGATTCCAATGGAGTTCCCTTGCCGAATTTTCCAGCTATTCTCTCCAATGGCGAGCCTTTTTCTTACTTTCATTCAAAGCCAATACCTATTGCTTTAACCGGAAAAGAGGATTCGCTTTACATTTTGGTTCCAACAAACAATGGTTTGATTTTGGCAGTAAACAGCAAAGGCAAATTGTTAAGCGGAGAATTTCCTCTTGCGGCAGGAACTTTTGAATATGATAAACCAGATACTTTACTTCTCCATATTTCATCCGATTATAAATATTTACTTGCCAAACACAGGGGAAACATAAGCGCTTTTCGTTTGCCAAATGCAAAAGCATTTTCAGCAAAGCCAACACAGAAAGCAAATGAAGATAAAATAGAGGAATTTTTTGTGTTCCCAAACCCTGTGAGAGGAGGCAAGGCAACCGCGAGATTTAGAATCCTAAACCCTGCCACCAGTGCCTCTTTGGATGTTTTTGACATAACCGGACATAGGGTATTCAACAAGGATATTTCAAGCGTAAACAACGGCTCAAATCAAATAGAAGGCTTGGATTTCTCAAAACTGGGCAGTGATGTTTACAGCGCAAGGCTAACCGTTAAATTTACAAGCGGCAAGAAAAAGGAAAAATGGTTCAGAATAGGGGTTATAAGGTAGGGTTTTTTACTATATTTCCCCTATATGATAACTACAATGAGCAGAGTTGTGGTTGCTGCCACAGATGCAAGCAAAGAGAAAACTCTAAATAGCCTCAGAGAATGGGGTTTATTGCATGTTTTGCCCCTTCAAACCCCGGAAAGCGAAAAGGTAGCGGCTGCCAAAACCGCCTTTGCAAATGCTCAAAGGGTTTTTGAAACCATTGCCTCTAAAAAGAGCAATATCCCTGAAAATGCAATAGAAGAGCACAATTTGCTCGCTCAAATAAGCGGAGTTATGCAGAGCAAAAAACAAGCGCAAGAAGCCTTGGCTCTAAGCTCGGCAGAATTGAAAAGGGTTGAGGCTTTTGGCGAATTTGACCCTCACAAAGTGAGAAAACTCCTTAAACGCGGCATAAACATAAAACTTTACAGCGCAGACGAAAAAACATTCAAAGACGTGGGCAATGATATTGTAATTAAAGAATTCAAAAGGGCAAACGGTGAAGTATTTTTCGCGGCAATAAGCAAAAACCTAATAGATTTGCCATACACCGAAATATCCCTGCCCCCAAAACCCGTGAAAGACCTAAAGCAAGATATTGAAAACGCAACAAAGACAATTGAGGAATGCGAAAAAAAATTAACCGCATACTCTAGCAAAAAAAAGCAAGTAGGGGAGCTTGTGATAGAGGCTTCCGATGAACTTGCCTTTACATCTGCGGAAGCCGGAATGCGTTCGGAAATAGGAGTTTGCTTTATACAAGGCTACTCTCCAAAAGAAAAGCTTGCATCGCTTAATGAACTAGCGGCAAAAAATGGCTGGGGAATTTCCGCTACGGATCCAACAGACGAAGAAGCCGTTCCAACTCTCTTAAAGCACAAAAAGTTAGTTAAGCCAATAGATGCTCTTTACAGCGTTATAGGCATAAACCCAGGCTACCGAGAAATAGATGTTAGTTCCGTGTTCTTGTGCTTCTTTAGCATTTTCTTTGCTATGATTGTGGGAGATACTGTTTATGGTTTATTGTTTGCAGCGATAACTTTCTTTGCTTCAAAAAAATTAAAGAATGCCCCACGCTATCCCTTTCAGTTTCTCTATTTGATGAGCGGTTGCACAGTAATCTGGGGCTTTTTGAATGCGAGCTATTTGGGGCTAAACACCGAAGGCGATGTTATGGTGGTTCCCGCTGTTCTAGACATACTCAGGGCATCTTGGGCTCCTCAAGGCTTAAAAGATTTTGCAGCTTGGATTCGCGATGCAGACAACAATAAATTCCTCTGCTTTATTTTGGCGGTGATACATTTAACCATAGCTCATATATGGAACGCCTTTGCCCACAGAGACGACAAAGCAACTGTAATCACGCAAATAGGTTGGCTTTGCACAACTTGGATGATGTTCTTTTTGGCTCGCAATATGGTGCTGGGGCACATTTTTCCGCACAATGTTCTTTACTTGGGAATTGGCGGTGCCGTGCTTATTATAATAGGCTCGGTTATGAAAGCCGAGTGGTTAAGCGTTGGAATGCTGCCTTTGAATTTGGTTAGCAACCTTGTGGATGTTATAAGTTATATCCGTTTGTTTGCGGTTGGAATGGCAGGCTATAGTGTGGCAAATGCCTTTAACGGAATGGTTGCTCCTATGTTCGGCTCCATTCCGGGTTCTGCTTGCGCGGCTTTGATTCTTTTATTAGTTCACGCTTTGAATATAGCGCTTGCGGTTATGGGCGTGGCGGTTCATGCCGTGCGCTTGAATACTTTGGAATTTTCAAATAATGTGGGTGTAGAATGGAGTGGAAATCCTTATATGCCTTTCAGGAAAAACGTTTAACCTTTAACAAAGAGGAAATCATGGAACTACAAACAATGAGAACACTTGGCGAAATGGGCGGAGCCGCAGCTCTAGGCATATCGGCTGTTGGTTCAACCATAGGCATAGGACTAGCGGGTTCAGCAGCCATAGGCGCTTGGAAAAAGGCTTATGCCCAAGGCAAAAACGCTCTTTTCACGCTATTGGTATTTGTTGGCGCGCCTATGTCGCAAACCATTTATGGCATGATAATGCTGATATTCATAAATGGTGCGGTACAAAAGAACCCCGAAAACTGGGCGGCTTATTTAGGTGCTGGCATTTTTGGCGGCATGGGCATGGCTGGTTCTGCTTGGTTCCAGGGCAAGGCTGGCGCAGCAGCAGCAGATGCTCTGAGCGAAACAGGCAAAGGCTTTGCGAACTACCTCATGGTGCTCGGCGTTGTGGAAACAATAGCCTTGTTCGTGCTGGTATTCACGCAAATGACATTTATAAGCGTTAAATAATAGCTCATTTGCTCCGTGCTCTAGTACTCGCTACTTATGCGATAAAGAACTGCCGTCCTAATCCGGCGGTAGGAGCAGTTATTGTGAAAAATGGGATGGTGATAGGGGAGGGCTGCACCCAAGAGCCAGGCAACGCACACGCAGAAATAGTTGCTTTAAAAAACTCAGGCGAAAATGCAAAAGACGCAGATTTATATGTAACTCTGGAACCGTGTTGCCACTATGGGCGCACACCGCCTTGCACAGATAAAATAATAAGCGCAGGCATAAAAAGAGTTTTTTACGGCTCTTTAGACCCAAATCCAGAAGTTGCCGGAAAAGGCATTGAAAAACTGCAAGAGGCAGGAATTGAAACCGTAAAAGAAAATTTAAATGGGCTGATTGATAATTTCTATGAATCTTATTTTTGGTTTATGAAAAACAAAAGCCCTTTTGTAACGCTGAAAATAGCCCAAACAATGGATGGTTTTATAGCAAACACCGATAAAAGCCCACTTAAAATCACAGGCGAAAAATCCAGAGCGGAGCTTCACAGGCTGCGGAGTTTTTGCGACACCGTTGTAATTGGCGGCGGAACTTTTAGAACCGATAAACCACAATTAACCGTTAGGGATGTAAAGGGAGCAAATCCGCAAAAATTTATTTTCAGCAAAAGCAATTTCAAAGGTGACACTTTTGAAGAGAACTGGAATTCCATGATGCAAAATTTCAAAGAAAAAGGAATGCACCACATTTTGGTAGAAGCCGGCGCAACCCTTGCCGAAAACTTGTTCTCAATCCCAAACTCTTTTCAAAAATTCCTGCTATGGACATCACCGATGAGGCTCGGCAATGGGCTTACGTATTCTGCATATAATTTTCCGAAAAACTTTGAGTTGAAGAGAAGTTATATGCAGGGCGGGGATTTTTGTTGTGAGTTTTCAGAATAAAGGTAGGGAATTCCTCGCCCTTGCCTCCCACTCACAGGAAAAAATGCAATTACCAGCCATAATACTGCCAAAATATGCAAGTTTCAATATAAAGTTACGGCTAAAATCTGCATTTTTTGCCTGCAAGATACTCCTAAAATATGTATATTATCCTTATGCTTAAAAGAAAATTTTTGCATTTGTCTGAACCAGAATAAACAGAACTATGAAAAACGCCCATATATAAAACCTTTAACAAATGTCTGTTAAACTTACTAAGTTTAAAAATCTTTGATTTTAGTCTGTTTTTTCGCGGAAAACGGCCCAAAAACCCAAACCGTAGGAGAAACAGTATATGAGTTACTTAATAGAAGCGAAAACAAAGAAAGGTAGTGTTGTAAAAGCTCAAGAAATTTGCGAATGGGCGAATACCGCAATTGAAGTTTTTTCATTCTGTGTGAAAGAATACCCGGAATGTAATGTAAATGCTTACCGTCTAACAGATGTTACGGAAGAATTTACAGGGGGTGTAAAATGAAAAGAACTATAAAAGAATGGGAAGAATACGATGAACGGAGATTCCAAAGCCAAAGAAAGCTAATGGAGATAAAAAGGTATTTAAGAGGAACAACGGCTTGGGGCGATTTAAGTCCAAAACAAGCATTTTATTTGTTATGCGAAGCCTTAGAAAGCTATGATGATTTCAAACTTAACGATAAAGAAATGGAAAGGATATTTGAGAAAGGCGAGTACTTTAAAAAAGCAACTACAGAAAAAATGGAGGTTGCATGATGTCAGAATTTCCTACCGTAGAAGTGGCAAAAGCCTATGCTGAGAAAAAGGGTTACAAATACGCCCATTTGTGGTTCAATGAAGCCTACGATTGCGCTTTTTTTAATCCTTTTAAAGGAAGTTGGAAAAAATCAATGGATAGGCATGAAGCGAACTGTATAAGAGCCGCGCAGAAAGGAATACACATACCAGGGGGCGGATTATATGCCCCAGTAAGATGGGGAAGGGAGGTGTAAAATGATAAAAGGCTGGAATGGTACGTGGCGTAACACGATGGGTAGCAAAAGAACCTTTAAAAAGGCAGCTACAGAACTGGAAAGATGTGCAAGAAAATATCTTGAAGAAAAAGACATGATATATATAAAAATTATACCTAAAATAGATGAACTAATAACGACAAAAATTTATAGAGAATGGTCACTAACATTAAAAGAAAGTATATTTGAAGCGGAACTAGACGACTGGAAAGTTCGTGAAAATAACTTTAATTCACTTTTACGCAAAATAGAAAAACTGCATAAAACAAAAAAAGAAGAAGTAATAACTATTAATTTATTTACACTAAAAGAAGAAGTAATTTTTCCCCAAAAAAAGGAGGTGTAAAATGTACGATAACCAATGTGAAAATTGTTGCTTTGCGAAAGCAGCTGAAAAAAATGTCATTCCGCATCACAAAGACTATATCCTTTGTACCTATCAAAAAGAGTTTTATATGCGAAATAGTACTTCTTGCCCTAATTTTAAGGACAAAATTCAACCCAAACAAGGAGGTTCAGATGACACAGAAGCAAAATCCCGCAGCAAGCAAATGTGAGCAATGTGCCCACGCATTTGCTCTATCCACTTCCAAAGAGCTAGTGAACTGCCTAGCCCTCGGAAAATTGATTGATACAACTAATGCCTGTCCGCATTATGAAGATAAAAGGGGGGTGAAAAGTGAAACATAAAAGCCCGCCATTGCGGGGGCAAGCAATAACACAGCAAGCCTGTGAAGTTCTTGCCCTGTACCGCATTTGGCTTCACCGTGAAACTGGAGTTTTAAGACCCCTGTATGAGCTTGCTAGTGATGCCGTTATAAAACAATACTCTGGTGTAACTGCGAGGGAGAAGGTATGAGCGATAAATGCTGCGATAATTGCAAACACGCGCATCATTATTTTTACGTCAACAACTATGTGAAGTTGTTGGTTTGCCGGCGCAAGCACCACATTGTCTGTAAGGCACACCATTGCGGGGAATTTGTAAGTGTTGGGGTTAAGGTATGAATTTAAAAACATACGTCTGCGAGCGTTGCGGTACCAACATTCATAGCGGCAAGCCAGGTGAAAGGGTGCTGTATTGCTTTGGATGTGGCAAACTCCTGTGCACTAGTTGCTTTCCAAAAAAAGCTACCATGTGCAAGGCTTGCCAAAAACGTTCCGGGAGGGTTAAGGCATGATTACTATTCCAGATGAATACGCTGATATTTTGAAAGATATTTGTGATGAGATAATCGCTGAAGCAAATGATTCAACCAGAGTTCTTCGAGCATTGGAAAACGTACTTGAATGTATATTTTCCCATCGCAACAGCGAGGACTGGTACTACATCGTACAATATGCCAAAGAGGAATTGAAAAAACTTGAAGTGGAGGAAGAAGAATGCTAAACAAAGAAGCGAGCGGATTTTTAGACGCTCTTTTATGGAGTATAACAAACGCTAAAACGAATATTATTGTCATAGAAGAAATTTTGGGATCTTCTGAGGAAGATGAAGATTATGCTGCTATAAATAATGCGTTTAAAAATATTAAAATACAGGCTGAACTTATTAAATATAATACTGAATTTTTGATAGAAAATACTGAAGATTATGATGAACCTTTCTGTGGTGAGGGCGGTCTATGAAAATAAAACTTAGTATTACTCTTAATAACATCTGCATTGCAATTCCTTTTAATTCTCCACGTAAAAAGTTGTGCGGGTCAATATGGCTTAATGCTACTCCATCAGAAAAGCTTGGCACAATACATGATGTGAATTGCCCTGACTGTTTGAAAATTTATGAATGGATAAAAGCAGGAGGTTTAGATGCGTGATTATATAAAATTCCTTCACCTACCTCTGTGCGCAGAATGGTTTGACCTCATAGAAGCACAGGAAAAATCGGAAGAATACCGGAAAGAAAGCGAATGGCTGTTAAGCCGTTTGGAGAACTTTGTGAAAGAACCTGAAAAAAGGCATTACATAATTTTCTCACGTGGTTATACTAGCGAACATATTTTAATTGAATGCACGCAAATTTTCAAACGTGCCAGGTCAAATACTGGGTTCAGTGTTTGGAAAAGATTGGTATTGTTCAGCAACAATTATCCGCAGGGTAATCCTTTGCTAATACCGGAATGGGGTTTTGAACGCTGCCCAAATGATCCGAAATTTGATTATGTTTTCTCGCTCCAAATGGGCAAACGTGTGGAGGTGCTATGAACGATTTAACGCAAGAACACCGCTGCGAGCTTAACAATATTCGCAATGAGATAGAGAAAATGGAAAGCCTGACGGCAGGCGAAAAGCTGGGAGCATTGAGCGTGATTCTGCGCGGTGTGCTTGAATTATACACAGTAGATACTATCCTGGGAACTGCGAGATATGAGCTTGAACTCAGCCGCAAAAAGGCTGAGGGGAGGCGGTTGTGAAAAGAGGCAGAAAATGTAAATACAAAACAGCTGCCGAAAAAAAATCTGCGCATTTGGCAGCCGTAAAAAAATGGGCGTTGAAGAACCGAGATAAGATAAAGGAAAACTACAAAAAGCACGCTAAAAAAAATATAGAAAGGACCACTGCATGGAGAAAAAAGAATCCAAAAAAGGCGGTTGAATATAGCCAAAAATACTACGCAAAACTAAGAGATGCCTACAAACAAAAATTTATTGACCAATTCCCTGCATTTGAGCAAAGAATCGCTAAACTTGAAAACGAGGTGAAAGAAATCCTGCTAACTTTGGAAGAAGTTTCAAAAGAGCAAAGGAGGCTGAGTAATTTGGATAAATGGGGGAAGAAATGAAAGTCTCCGTTGATTTGGAAATTTTGGAAAAATATATTCCTGTTGCCGAGCTTGGCGCGATATTGGATAATGTGAAAATCACACGTGAAAATCACAAGAAATATATGAAAAAATGGCGTGAAAATCACAATATAGCGTGTGAAAATCACAATATCATTTGTGAAAATCACAACCAAACCTGCGAAAATGGCGAAAAAATGCAGTTTTTGGGTGAAAATCACGCCCAAAGGGGGGAGGGGGGGTTTTCTTTTCTTAATTCTACAAATAGCCTTAATGGTACATCTACACAAGAAGTACTTAAAGAAAAAAATAAAATAAAAAAGGAAAAAGTTTGTGAAAATCACAGCGAGGAAATTTCCAAAAACTTTGAGATCTTCTGGCAAGCCTATCCCCGCAGCCATCGCAAAACGGACAAGAAAACCTCATTAAAGAGGTTCGTGGCGGCATTCAAGGAAAACAAGGGTTTGTCTTTTGAGACAGTTATTAAAGGGCTGGAATGGTGGAAAAAGAGCAACAGCTGGCAGGATCAGCAATACATACCGGCTCCTGAAGTTTGGCTGAATAAATGCCGCTGGCTGGCGGCGGACAACGCGCCAGAGAGCAAGCCTAGCGAATCGATAAGGACAATGCCCATTGCTCCGCCTTTGCCCGCAGCTGCTGAAAAAACGCTTTCAAACATTGAGCTAGCCGCGTTGTTCAAGGGGGCAGAATGACTGATAAAGAATTTTCAAAATTAATAGATAAAGTTATCACGGCAATTTTCGCTGAGGAAAATTACATTAGCGGAGAATCTTTCAGAAGAAAGATGGGTCTTAGCCCCGCCCTTTTTTACAGGTTAAAAAAAGAGGGTGCGTTTGAAGCTGGGATAGATCCGTGCACTAGAGGACTCAAACGCCCTAAATATCATAGATTTTTCAATTATCGTTCCGGCTACATCGAAGCACCGGGATTACCGAGATCGTCTATTGAACAACCCAAACATAGGAGAAACAAAAATGGCAAAAAAGCAGCAAACCCGCAAAGCAGCCCCAAGCAAGAAAGTCGTCAAGGCTTTCAAGAAGGCAGCGGCGAAAACGCAACCTAAGGCTTCAGCTAAAAAGCAGAAGCAAAAGAATAACCAGGCATCGGCAGCGGTCAAGCGCGATGCGCCTGCAACGCTCCTGAGCGATATTTGCACGGACCCGCACAACCCGCGCCGCCGAGCAATAACGCCGGAGAACGATGCAGGCTTGCAGGAGCTGGCAGACAGCATAGCCAAGTTCGGCGATGTGCTTGAACCGCTTATTGTCCGTGAACAGACAAAGGCGGATATAGAAGATCATGGCTATATTGAGAACACTAAGTATATACTCATAAGCGGTCATCGCAGAAAGGCGGCTGCGGAGCTTGCTGGCATTGACAGGCTGCATTGCATTGTGTGGGAGAACATAACCCCAGCAGAGGCTTTTGAGATGCAGCTGGTGGAGAACTTGCATAGGGCAGACTTGTTGCCCACGGAAGAAGCGTCTGCATATCAGCGAATGAGCGAGGAGCTTGGATATACACACAAGGAAATATCTTTGCGTGTTGGCAGGAGCGAGAAGCATATACTTCGGTATTTGAAATTATACAACCTGCCGGAGAAATTAAAGAACAGGCTGGACAATGGAGAAACCACAATTCAAAAGGTATTGTTCTTTTGCTCGTTGCCAGAAAAAACTGCGGAAGAAGTTTTGAAAGATAGCGATAGGTACTTTGGTTCTGGGTGGAGCTTCGAGTCTTTTAAAGAAACGATACTTAGAAGTTATATAGAAGATTTGGACGATGATCTGCCCTTCAAACTTGATGGTGAATATGGAAAATTGCCTAAATGCACAGAATGCCCGCATAAGGGTTCGCATCCTGAGTTGTTCATTGAATTTGTCAAAGAGGACAAATGTCCTTTTGCTGAGTGCTTTAGAGAAAAGAAAAGGTACGTTGCGGAAGCGGAGGAACAAAAGCGCAAAGCAAAAGCCAAAGCGCAAGCGGCAAAGCAAGGAGCTGAGAGTGATGAAGATGACGATGATACTGATTTCAATAAAAGTGAAAGTCAGTGGGAGCTTAATCGCAAAATAGAAAATGCTGTTGATGTAGCAAGGGTTAAATGGTATATTGACAAGCTAATTGCTAAATACGGCATTAACGCAACGGATGTATTCAATAAGTTCTTTGAGGAAGAGTTCCTTTCCAGCAGTTATGATGAACTGTATTCCCAATACATCGGCAAAACCCTTGCTGAGTTGAAGCAAAGTGGAACCTGGGAAGAAATACTTAAAGCAAAAATCATAAGCTCAATAGGAGACGATTCGTATAATTACGATGAAGGCTTATGCGAATGGATTGGCTGCGAGGAATGCCCTGATGAGGTGCTGATTAAAGCCAGGGAGGAGGCTATGGGTATAAACAAATAGGTTCTGTCCCCGCCCGCCCCCCAAGGGTCGGGGTCGGGGAACGTGTGCGCGCAATTTCGCGGGTTGGACAAATTTCAAAATGTCCAATAAGGAAAGCAAGGGAGAAAGGAGATGGAAAATAACGAAAATCAAGGTGAGCTTTTTGGTTTGGACATTGATAATCCAAAGGGAGAGATTTCAAAATGGACGGCTTTGCTCTATAAAGAGAGGGCTGTTAAATTGGCAACGGACAATGCTCTGCGGAAAGGCACGCTTGTCTATGCAAAAGATGCGGAGGCAGGATTCCGAAGGATATTGAACGCTATTTATAGCACGCTGCAAGTAATTTTATCTGAGACTTTGCCCGCCGAATTGATTTCTATTCGGACCACTGGGGAAATGCGCGATAGGCTTGTGAGTGCGTACAATGAGGTTCTAGAAAAAGGTCGTGTTGTTCTTGAAGCTGAGTTGAAAAACGAGCAAGAACCGGTTGCAAGTGATGCTGAGGAAGATAATGGCGAACCTGCTGCATAATTCTGCACAGCGATGCTTCACGGCTGGATGCAACAAGCCTGTGCTTGCGAAGGGGCTTTGCGCCGCTTGCTACAAGGCGCAATCAAGGCAGAAAAATAATGAGGCTCCTGTTAGCGTAAATTTTGCGGATAGCTTGACATTGGAAACGGTATTGGCGGGGATAGATGGCGGCAGCTTTGCAATCCGGCTGATGAATCTTTCTTTGGAAATGCTAGCAAAAGAAAACCCTATTGATTTGAAAACGTGGATAGAGGAAAAAATAACATTGCCCCCTGGGAATGGTTACAAAGGAATACCCAAAATGAACTTTGACATATTTCCGCACATGAAGCAGATTTTAAAACTTGTGGATAACCCGGATTGCAAAAAAATTGTTCTTTGCTTTGGCACGCAAACAGGCAAATCAGATACCTTAGCGAGCATCGCTGCTTATTTAACCAGCTACCGGAACCGGCGCGGTCTTTTTGTTTTGCCAACCCAGAAAATGCTGGACAAGGTGCGCGAAACAAGGCTGCTGCCTCTTTTTAAAAATTCCGCCGTGGGGTTTGAATACGTCAAGGACAAGAATGTGTTTTATTTTGCGGGCAATTTCTTTTCCTTGGCGCTTGCCAGCTCCACGGGGACAATGGCGGAGCAAACAAGCACGAGCTGGATAATTATAGATGAACATGATGAATTTAACCTTGATACCGGCAACAAGTCGGATCCGGTTAAGCTGTCTGGAAGGCGGATGCAGGCAAGCCAGAGGAAGCTGCTGATTCTTGCCTGCACTCCCAAGCACGCGACCGCAGGATATACTTATGACCACTACACGCGCTCAAAAAAGTTCATTGAAGAAATACAATGCCCGCTTTGCGGCAATTGGTTTGTTCCTGAATTTTACAAGCATTTCAAGTGGCCCAAGGAGGCGGAGCTTAGGGATTTGAACGAAATAGAGATTCATAGCCTTGCCTGGCTTGAATGCCCCTTTTGCCTCGGCAAAATAACCGATGCGATGCACTTTGACATAGTGACCAAAAAAAAGCGGTGGAAAGATTTGGACCCTGATTTTAGCATTGCTGAATGCGGGTTCCGTGTGCCGAGCTATCTCACGCCCAACAAGAATTTCAGCTCGGTCGCAGCGGAATACCTTAAATCCCAGAACAAGCCGCAGGAGCTTGACGACTTCAACAACTCTGTGCTTGCCAAACCGGTTGAGCCAGCCAGCGCAAGGACAAGCGCGGAGATAGACTATTCAAAGCTGAGGGGAGGCTACTATTGCGAGAAAAACGATATGCCGGAAGATGTGTTTGCATTGACTGCGGGGGTTGATGTTAGCAAAAAGATAATCTGGTTTATGCTTATCGGTTGGGCTACCAACAATAGAAAATTCGTTATAAAGAGCGAGGGGGTGCTGAGGGGCAAGGGGGCAGATAGCCTTGAAATAGCGATGGATAAAGTGACGGATATGTGCAAGATGGATTTCCGCTATAAGAGAATAAACTTCAAGCCTCGGTTCTGTGGAGGGCTTATTGATTCAGGATATGATACTCAGCAAGTTTATGACTACTGCTTAAAGAACCCATTGTGGCGACCTTCAAAAGGCGTGGACCAGCAGAAACAAGTTTTTGTCCCTTCTGTTGTTGACAAAGATAAAAATTTTTCCAAGTACAAGGATTTGCCACTTATTCTTTTGAACACAGGGATGCTTCACAGCAGTTTGCATGAGTATTTGAACACTGCGCCAGGTGAGAGGCACAGCATAACCTTTGCCGAAGATGCGCCCAAAGTTCTCTTTGAGCATTTGGCGGCGGAAGAACAACGCGAGGAATTTTCAAAAAATGGAAGAAGCATATTCCGCTGGGGCAAGCTGAAGCACCGCGATGATCATTTGCGCGATGCGGGGCTTAACGCTATCGCTGCGGGTATGCTGCTTGAACTGAATGACATTAGAGAAGTTAAATGGGAGGAAAATGGACCAGCATCTATTTAATGAGGAAGTATGTCTGCTGGGTGCCATATTCCAAGATCCCAAGGCAATATTCAAAGTGTATTCTACGCTTTCGCCAAAGGATTTTCATTTTGAAAAATATGGGTTTGCATTTGCTGCAATGCGGGAGCTGGCAAAAGAGAATATACAGATAGAGGTATTTTCCGTTCACGATCGTGTTTTAAAAAACGGATGCAATTATTTGGACAAGAACGAGCTTTTCGCAATCGCAGAGGGAAGCGTATCATCGGCTGCGAATATAGAGTATTATGCCGATATGATAAAAGATAATTCCAACCGCAGGGCATTGCTGGGGTTAGGCGGTAAAATAAAGCCTATGTGTGATAATGGAGAAAAGATTGAAGATATTGAATCGAAGATTTATGAAGAACTGAATGCGCTTGGCAGGAAAAACAATGAGCCGAAGAACGCCGCCGAAAGCATTGCCGCGCTGGATGAAATGATACAGCAGAATAAGTACGCTGGATTGCCGACCGGAATAAATGCGCTTGACCGCAGGATAACAGGAATGAGAGCTGGCGAGATGATTGTGCTCGCAGCCCCGCCATCGGTTGGCAAAACGGCACTCGCAATAAGCATTGCGAACAATGTAATTATGAGCGGCAAAACGGTTGCTTTTTTTAGCCTTGAAATGACAAACGCGGAAATAACCACACGGTTCATATCTTTAAATTCGCAGGTGAACTCGCGCTCAATTATAAACGGTACTTTGAATTATGGCGATCGGGAGAAAATTCTGGCAGGGGTGAAACGATTCAAGCAGACAAAGATTTTCATTGATGATTCAAGTGAGATTAAAGTGGCGGAGATGCGCATGAAATGCAGCGCGATTAAATGCAAAACAGGCTCGCTTGATTTGGTTGTGGTTGATTATTTGCAGCTCATTGAATCGGGCAAGAAGGAGAACCAGACAATAGCTATGGGCGATATAAGCCGGAGCCTGAAAATAATGGCAAAAGAACTTGATGTTCCCGTGCTGTGCCTGTCGCAATTGAATAGGGGCTATAAAGATGGCAAGATTAGCTTGTTCAATCTGCGCGACAGCGGCAATATTGAACAGGATGCGAACCAGGTTTGGTTCATAAGTTTTCCTATTGATTTTGCAAAAGAAAATGAAAAAGATAAATGCGACCCGAAACATGCAAAACTGGATATTGCAAAAAACAGGAGCGGCGAAAAGGGTGTTGTCGATTTGCAGTATGAGGCGGAATATACTTTGTTCACGGATTATGATTATAGCCGGTTGAATAAAGATTTGAGAAAAGCGGATGCGGATGGATTTTTTCCGCCTGATGTTTAGCGGGGGTGGGGGTGTGTTAAAAAAAATGCAAGTCCATAAATAATAGGTGTAGTTAAAAGGCATAGTTTCATTCATTCTTAGAAAAACTTTAAAAGGGGTTTCCCTTTTTTTGCGTTTTTGTGCTATATTATTATAATATGGCAAGCAAATTCTCTGACATCGCGAAAAAAACAAAAGATATTCTTGTTGATAGAAACGATACCGGTTTTCTTACCCGCCGAGTCGTCAACAAAGATGGGGGCGAACTGGAAAAATATAGCTTGTCCGATGTCGCGAATTTTTTGCATTCGATAAAAAAATTGGAAGATATTGAGAAAATGGAAGAATATGCAAATTCTGTTTATAAACCCATCAGGATGGTGCACGCCAAATGAATCACGTTTATAAAATTTTGAAAGTATTCATGGATCGCTTTTTTGAAACGAGGAAAAGCGAGAATGAGCTTTTGCAGAATGGCAGCTATTACAAAATTCTGGAACGCGCCCGCGCGTTTGTGCGCAATGAGCAAATAGCGAACGCCGTCAAAGTGACGGCTGAAACATATTGCGGCAATCTTGTCCCGGACAAAGGACATTCGGAATCAAAGAAAGCATTCAACGAGTGGGCAAAGCACGCGGGCTATCGCTCCGGCGAAAGCCTTGGCGAATTGAATACTGATTTGGTCAGCATACTAACATACGGCGATTGCCTTATCGTTTTGGAAAGAAGGACCAACGTGCCCAAAGGGACAATAACGGCGCGTTTGAAATTGATAGATCCGCTTTGCGTTAAAACACCGCCCAAATATCAGAACAAAGGTTTGGTTGGCGGCAAAAAAGTTATACTGGGAGTGGCGTTTGATTCAACGGATATGGAGATGGGCTACTATGTTTTGGGCGCGGGGCTGGGATATGCTCCTGTATCTGGTCCTAAACCAGATAGTATCCAAGGCTTCTTTAAGCACTTCTTTGTTGTTCCACCCCAAGGCAGGAACCAGAGACTATACAGCGCGGAAGAAAGACAAA
>Ga0268262_10000353_pt1 | contig 61586 bp, 91 predicted proteins | sample TergutNc150P3_FD_190354 | JGI IMG/M metagenome (GOLD analysis project Ga0268262, IMG submission 190354) | Nasutitermes corniger P3 segment gut microbial community from laboratory colony in Florida, USA - Nc150 P3 (SPAdes) (version 2) | ecosystem: Host-associated > Arthropoda: Insects >... | reverse complement strand
ATGAGATAAATTTCATTTGCCGGTTCGCACCATCACCTGCGATAAGGTGCGCCATTGTCTCTCGCGCAAGGTTGACAATCAAATTATCTTCTTCAACGGTTTCAATGAGTTTTTTATTTTCTCCTTCGCCTTTGAAGACCTTCATTTTGAAAACGCCGCGCAGACAAACTTCGTCTTTCCACTTTACCATGTTTTTCCTCCTACACTGGTATTAATAAGTTGCCGTTAAAAAGAATTGCACCATCATAGCGGTATGCGCCGTTAAACTTCCGCAGGAAACGCTTGCCGATACTAAAGTCATCAGCAAATTCTACCGTGTCGGATACTGAAGTATTTTCCTGTTCAATAGAAAATCTTTCCTTAGCGGCGCGGTATTTTGTTCCTGCATCGTGGTAGAAAAATCCATCATACTTGTTATGAGTAGTAAAATGCTCATTAAGCGGTTTCTTTATTTGAACGGTCAGATCATCTGCCGTTGTTTCACTGTCTGATAAAATAGTTTTTATCGTGTTTCTCAAAACATCATAAGCACTATTTTCTCCATAGCCAGAATAATTTTTTACTCCGTTATGTCTCGGAACTCCGTTATATTTTGTTATTGATTTTGCGTTATCTGTAAAGTTTTGAGGAATAAACATATTAAGTATTTCTCTGATTCCGTTACTATGTTTGAAAGGAATAATAACAAATGTATCCGGCACTTCCTCTCGTATTCTGCTGTATTGGATAAAGCCGTTGTATTTGTATGTGCCATCATGCTTGAGAACCACAAACTTCAAATCATTGAGGGTATGCCCATCATATTTACCGCGTCCATTGTATTTAAGACCGTTTTGAAAAGTATCCCTTGTAATTCTCCGTACCAATATATTCAATTTATCTGTAACAATAAAATCTTCTGTAAAGTCAAATAATTCTTTTGTGGAGAATGAAACACCGGCAGCGACAACCTCGGCAAGTATCCTGTTGAAGTTTAATCCCGGAGTACCTTCGCCATCGTGTTCAATTATTAAACCAGCCGGATAGTCCGGCACGATATGAACAACCTCCGATGAATATAAATATTTTATTGCCTTGATAATGTCCGGCACTGTCGCATCGTTTGTATTAAGCAGTTTGCGGAGATTAAGAATAACTCTGTAACTATCATCGTTGTTTCCGTTTCGCTGTTCGGTCAGAACCTTTCCTATACGGTCGAGAAAACTGCCTTCTACATTGTCCAAGTCCCATTGATCTTTAAGAGAAAGTATATTTTCGTCTACTTCGCATAAGCCCTTGTCTCCGAAGGTTGCCAGTTTAAGAGTTTCATCTTTACATAACCATTGCTGATAGAAGGGTGGCTTGTTATAAGTTTTCCAATCTATCTTTTCAAAATCTTTCATTAAGCGTTCTCCGAGACAAAGATTCTACTCTTATCAATTACAGCGATCTCAACTTCGCTTATTTCGACATTCTCGCTTTTGTAATCCTCTGCCGCTGGCGGTGTCATATCTTCGGTAACGGCAACTTTTATATCAACAAACCCTATGCCGCTGACATCAAAAACTGGCCGGAACATTCTTTGAAAAATAAGATCAACGCCAACGCCAAGCGCGTTCTGTCCCCACGCGATGATATTGTTTTGTATCGCGCTGACAATATCCATTGGCAATTCTTCTTCAAGGTTTCTTGTATACTCAATTTTTATCCAGATATATTTATTTGTTGGTCTTGAAAATCCTATATCCCAATGAAAGCCCTCGCTGTCCATGACATCTTTTATAATTTTTCCAAATGCCTGTATTCCGGCTGGCCCCTTCTCAAATATTTTTTCTGCGATTGCCTGTTCATCACCGCCGACCACAACAGCCTCGTAACTCTTCGGTGGCCGTCCATTTATATCTACAATTTCTCGATTGGAGTAAACACGGACATATTCCACGCCGGGAACTTTCAATATTTCGTTTTGAATAGCGACCTCGTTTGCTGTCGCTTGTTTTTGACGGATTGCCAGATTCATTCGGAGTTCGGTGTCGCTCTCCATAGAGCGTCCAGTAATGCCGGAAGCGTAATTTATAACGGATTCAAGTCCGTTCACCTTATTTACTATTTCATTCAGCGCACCGATAGAAACAATTATCGGGCCGGTTCTTGTCGCCAGATACACGGCATAGAAACCGAGCAGAGGAAACTCAAGGCTGTCATCAGAAGATGCCATTGAAAAAGCCTCTATACCTGTGCGCGAATGAACCAATAGTCCGTCTTCGGTATTTTGCATTTCAAAAACGCCGGGATAAGCGGTTTCAATAGCTTCTGCAATTCCGTCTTGTATTTGTTCTTCTTCGTCTGTATCCGTTGCGGTGTATGTGATAATTGCAGAATTTATTTGTAATTGGTAGGAATGATTTGCGGAGACTTCACTTACTGAAAGCAGGAAACCAAGAAGCGATAACCGAGAAACGGTTGCCGCGCCTGTAATTCTGAATGTTTGTCCGCTGGCAAGCCGTAACAAATGCCCTGCCGGTATCGGTGTGCCTTCCGCTGCCCATAGACAGGAATATACTCGTGTCGCGCTTGCCGGAAGCCTTTCCACATTGACAAAGTTTACTAAGCGGTCGAGATATACTCCAAATGAATCGTCAACATCGCCTATGGCATAAAGTTTTCCTAACTGTTGCCATAGTTGGGATAATTTCAACGCCTGATTACGAACATAGACACCCTCGATACTGGTGTCTGATAAATCAACATCGTTACCAAAAGCGGTTCGGAAATTGTCTTGTTCTTCCTGTAAGATTATTTCAAAAGGTTTTATAATAAACCCTCTATCTGTCAAACCATATTCCATTTTTTATCCTCCTATCTCCTCTGTGTGGCTGTATGTTTCCCCGGTATCAATTTGAACCGTAAAATTAACTGTTAATTTTCTTGTTGCTTTATCAATACTGGAATTGAAAACGAGAAACTTTTTAACGCCGTCAATCTCTCCGATACGAACCTGTAAAGCGGTTTCAATCATTCGGCGGTGCATATTTTTATTTGTGTTTTCGTCTGGTATGTAAGGGATACCCAAACTTGTGTCCATAAACCATTCACCCTTAAAAATAGAAATGGTATGCCGAATTTTCTGCGCCACATATTCAAGACGTGTTTTTGAGAACCGCCAGCGGTGATCTTCGATAACGAATTTATTTTTGTTTTGTTCAAGAAGTAAACTTTTCATGCTATTTTTCCACTCCCTGAACCAGAAACAAATGGCGGTTTTAATTGAACTGTTATAGTTCCGGCTTTCATATAAGCGTCTATTGCTGTCGCAAAAACTTGCGCGTATAACTCATTACCACCTGTCAGCATTCCAGTCATGGAACTAAAACACGTTTTAAGCGGTGTGGAAATAAGTGTTTTTGTTCCTGTAAACTTTCCAACAGCCGGGCCGGAGAAACTACTTCCGGTGCTTGATATTGTTCCTTTTGAAGTTGCCTGTACTGTATTTTCTGCCTTACAAGCGTTGTCAATATCCGTTGCTATGTGATCTGCTAAATCATCATTTCCATACTTCGCGTTAAATGTATTCAACAAATCTTCTTCAAGTTGCGAAGCGTCTATAGTCATTACTCCATCACTTGCGCCAGAATAAGAACCAGCCGGAGCAGCACCGGAATCAGACGTTGTTGTTTTACCTGCAAGAATATATTTTTTTATGGCTTTTGAAACTTTTTCAGCTTGATATTCGTCTCCACCTTCAACAATGTCATTCATTGCCAGAAAAATAGCGAGTATATCTGTTTGTAATGTGGCTGAAACTAAAGCCATCACGCCTCCAATAACGCGCCTAAATCCGCGTCTGCTGTGCTGATTGCCGTATCTATTGCCGGATTCCAGTTATGAACTGCCGGACTACCGAATGTTGTTGGCTTCGTTGTTTGAAGTTTTTGAAGAAGCGTGTGCCAAATCGTATATAAACTTTTACCGCCGTTATTAAGGGAAGCCTTATCGCCATTTAACTTTACTGTGGTCTTACTATTTTTCGCTGTGAGTACATCTGCCTTCATTTCTACTTTGCATTTTTCTGTCTCGCTGGTGATATGGTCATCTTCCATAGTTACCTTTGCTTTTTCCTTGTAAACAGTTTCTATTTTGTCATCAGTCATAAGAACTTGTGAAATAAGTTTTCCATCGAACTTATCTTTATGAATAATTTGAAGTCCTGCTTCTTCCGCTGCTATAAACTCCTGCGGTTGTAATCCCGGTATGCAATAGGCATCACTCAAACTAAAACGGCGCGGATCGTTATCTTTTATTCCGTCTTGTCCTGCGTCTTTCCATGCTTCTATTGAGCGTTCACTGAAAAAAACAGAAACCTCATCACCCTTCTCAAGAGGAAAGTGAATAGTCCATTTCTTTGTGCCGGGGAATTGGACAGGAACATCTATCAGAAGCGGTAACGGAACAAACTCTTTATTTCCGGCGCGGCGTTCAAGAGACGGTTGTAAAATAGCGCGTCTCGTGCTTGCGTTATATTCCGAGACAACGCCGGGTATAGAAGTGTGAACTCTCGTAAAGTAGTAATCGCAGAATTCTCTTATAAGGTCGGTAAGGTCTTGCATTATGCCAGTACCTCCGCTTCGATGTCGATAATAAAATCAGAGAGCCAGTTATCTCCCTTCAACCTTGCCTTTGTAATTTTCATCTCCGTAGTGATAGAAGATGATTCAACCTTGCAAGCCGCACCGGGTATTAACTGCGGAAAAAGCATTGTGCGAAATTCCCATTTATTCGGCGCGTCTTTTGTCGTGTCCGTCTCCGTTGTTTTATCCGATACCGGCTGTGGAATAGTAAGCAAGCCTGTCTCCGGCGTTAATCGAAGCCCTGTTGATTCGGCGGCTTCGCCTTCCTTGAGGATATATATCATTCCGTTCTGTATCGTGTAACGCAGATCAAACTTGTTAAGAACCTCACGGAGAATGTCCGCTGCCTGTCCCCAATCCGATAACGCGCCGGGATACTTCGCGTCTGACGGTATTAGTTCTGTGCCTTTTGACGGAAGCCCTATTGCATCTATCATATCCTGCACTATGGTAAGAGCGTCTGTATCTGTTGCATAAGATACGGAGACTTGACCAGCCATAACCGCGACACGTCCATCTTTAACTTCAATTTCTGTTACATAGTCCGTATCGGATTTTTTCCGTAAGCCTTTCACGACATCACCGAAAAGAATAGCGGCTATTGTTTCATCGGCATAACCGGCTTTCAATGTGCAATGGTTTCCGGCAGCGCAGATTTTATCGTGTGTCTCTTTGCTCAAATTGTATATTTCAATTTTCGCGGAATTGGATTCGGGCTTGTCCGTTTTCTCAATATCGAAAGCGATTTTAAGACCGTTAATTTTAACACCTTCGCCACCTTTGGGGCCTATAACTACTTCAACTTTACGAATGAACGCCATAGCCTATTCCTCCCATGTCCCATAACAAAGTTTGAAGCGAGTATTAAAATTATCTCGTGTTAATTCTGCGGTTTCATAATTCCCTGTAGTATCAAGAAGCCAGAACTCTCCCGGAGGAAGCCGAGAGCATGAAGCACGGTATTTTCTTAACAGGTATGAACCAACGGAGAGCCGGATACCGCCAAGAATTAAATTATCCCTCGTATCGGAAATAGAAAGTATCCAACCCTCAAGTAAAGAGTTCCAACTAACATTTAACTTGTACCTCACGCCGGAAAGGTCTATTTGAACATTCCAGCGAGGAGTTGTGGCACTAAATTCCGGTAAAATAATAAAATTAAAGTTTGTCATTGTGGCCAAGGCACTCCAAATTTCCTTTGATAATCTGCTTTTGTCGCAGGCCCACCTCTGTCGATTTGCTGGCGCCACTCCTCTTTAGCGATACTGTCTTTTGGCTGTTCCGAACCCGATGTTCCGGCGTTTGTTGTTCCTGCGGTATCTCCTCCTGCGCCGCCACTACTGCCGGAAGCATTTATATTTGTGGTGTCGGATTTAACAACTTTTATTTTTTTGAACTCCATTGTGAACGGAAGGTTCGCGCCGGTTTCAACATCACGGTCGATATTGAACGCCGTTATAACCATCTTTGTAAAAGTTTCCAGTCCGAGAACAACGTCAAGCGTTTGTTTTGTTTTTGTAAGTTTTTTTAACTCTTGATAGGATTGCCTTATTCGCGCCATTCTATCCGGTGCTTGTAAATTAGAAACCGTATTTCCGTCAATGGTCATAACTTCAAACGCGGTGTTTCCAATAAATGCTTCAACAGATATTACGTCCTGATCTTCAATAATGTTATCCGCTACATTACTGCCTTCTTCGACAGGTATATCCGTTACGGAGTTTGAGAATTGATAATGCTCTGCTATAAAAGCGTCCACAATAAAAGTTCCAATCATTTTTTGAGGAACTTGATATTGAAATGCTATTTCTGACATATCAGTTCCTCCGTACCTCTGGACTAGGGATATTTGCTCTGCTGCTGTTTATAGAGCCGGAAAGTTTTGCATTGAATTGAGCGTCTATCTGCCGCGCTATTGCCTCGCTTTGTTCCTTCGATGTACCGGAGGGAACATTTACATTTATTGACGTGTTGGCATTTACTGTTGAATCACCTCCGCGAGCGTTGTTGTAAGCGTAACTCGATGTTTGACCAACCTTGTTCGCCACGGCGGTTTGTGCTGCTCCGGCATAGGCTGGTTGTGGTTGACCACCACCGCCACCTGTGAAGAAGTTTCCTACACCTTCCACGACACCGCCAAAAAATCCTTTAATGCCGTTCCAAGCGTCTTTAATTTTATTGACGAAGCCGAGTAATTTTTCCTGTAAAGAATTAAATAATCCTAAGAATGCGTTTTTAATATATTCTATGGCAGCGGTGGGGCCTTCTTTCATTGCTTCCCACAGACCAGAGAAGAACCCAATAATACCGTTCCATATATTTTTTATAGAATTAATTACTCCGGTAAATACTGATTTTATTCCGTCCCAAATAGAACCTGCGGTTTTTACTATTCCTTCCCATAAACCAGAGAACCAATCCTTGATACCACCCCATACCTTGACCGTTACTTCTCTTTGTTGTGCAGTTTTATTTTTATACCAGTCAGTAAATCCTCCCCAACTTTTTTTCATGTTATCAACAGCTTTTCCGGCAATGTTTTTAATTCCACCCCATGCTTTACCGGCAATGTTTTTAACGCCGTTCCAAACACCAGAAAAGAATTCTCCGATACTTGCAAATATATTTTTAATAAATTCAATAGCCTCACTTATTTTTTCGCATATCCAATCCCATACTGCTTTAACCTTCGGGCCGATAACGTCCCAATGTTTTATTATTTGATAAATAGCGACAGCGATTAAACCGGGTATTCCAAAAATAATTACTGCGAGAACTTGCAGAATGACCTCTCCCCACTTCTTAAAAAATCCAATAATGCCGTTCCATATCTGCTTTATTTTGTCTGCGAGGAAAACAAAGAACTGTCCGATTTTTCGGAAAACAAAAAGAAAAGCGTCTGCGATAACGCCGCCGAGCCAAATAAAAAAGTCTGCTATCTTTGACCAGTTTTTAATTACAACCATTACAAGACCGACAATAAGCGCGACCGCTGCCACTACAGCGATAACAATTAAAGTAATGGGATTCGCCGCCATTGCCGCGTTCAAAAGCCATTGCACTATTGTCCATATCTTTATGATTGCTATAATGCCGACAATAATCGGCGCGAGAGGGCTTAAAAAATCAATTATGCCGCCGATACCTTTTATGATTACTCCAAGAACAGTACCTATAACCGCCAGCGGTGGTCGTAACATTTGAATAATGGGAATTAGTCCTCCGATACCTTTTACCGCAAAGTTTGCCACCTTCTGAATAAGCGGCCCCAATTCATTCAGGATTGGTCTTATAAAAGCGTATGCTGTTTTGAACGCCTCAATAAATGCTTTACCAACAGCAACAACCAAATTCATTACAGCAGTCAACACATAACCAGCAAGATGTTTCAAATCTTCAAAAAAAGTTTGCAATATTTCAAATGCGCCCATGTCCTCAAGTCTGTATTGTAAAACTTCCCACATAATTATTACTTGAAAAATCCAATGTATAACTTCTTTCAAAAACTTTACAAACTTTCCTACAAATGCTTCCTGTCCGGCTCTGACAATTTCAAGAATGTACTTGAGCATATCCTTCAACTCTTCATTTATCCCAATCCCTATCGCCTCGGCAGTCGCCGCTTTGAAGCTATTAAACTGTTTTATAAGGCCGCCCAGAGTATTCATTTGTTTTTCGAGCATTTTATTATAGGGGCCACCAGCGGCAGTTACTTTTTTTAATGCTTCCTCAACCTGTGCATAAGTAACACCGGCTTTCATCTGCGCTTCTGTTAATCCCAATACTCCGGCAACGTCAAAGCCTCTAGCCATAAATTGCTTTAGTTCTATAGCGTCTGCCTTTCCTTTCGAATATACCTTTGCCATAGTCGAGGATAAAGAATCAAATGCCTCTGTATTCCCCTGTGCAACATCGCCTAACAAAGTCATCTGGTCTTTTGCTTTTTCAATATCCATGCCCATAGTTACGAAAGAACGCAATCCTCCTATTGCCGCAGCAGTTCCATAAAAGTCTGATACCGGAGAATAATCGAGGTCGTGAATGACTTTGTTTGCTTTTTCTTGATCACCGATTAGGCTACCAATGACAACGCGAAATCTCTCCGTTTCAGCAGTCGCGCCAATTACAGAGTCCCTAACAAAACCGAATGCGGCACCCATTGCTTTTTGAGCGACACCCATTATGATATTCGCTTTCAAGAATGAGCCGGTGAGAGATTGCTGTTTTTGTTTTGTCTGATCTATTCCCTTGTTGTATTGATCACGTCCAGTATCATCAACTTTGTATCCCAACAAGGTAACCAGTTCACGGATTATCGCCACCTACAACCCTGCCTTTGCTTTGGCATTTGCCTGTATTTTTTCCAATTCCGCTTTATCAAAAGCCTCTCTTGCAGTTTCAACAGCGGAATACATATCCAATACGGCGTTTGCTTTCATTACATCTTCGTAAGTCCAAGTCTCCTGTATCTCGCGGAGAGGAATATTTTTTTCATACCACAACCGCCATATTGGAAATTCATCTTCTAAGTCTTGACTTAACTTCCCGATGTCTCCGATGTCTGCAATTCGTTTTGCTGTGTCTTTTCGCCCGTTGCAGAGGTGAGGGTTTGCTGAATTCTCTTCCCAATACCGCTCACCACTTTGGAGAAAAAATCAGGGTAGTTCACCTTGAGAACAAATACAATCAATTCATAGATTGAAAATAATTTGCCGAGAAAAACCAGTTGCATAGCGGTATCAAAATCATTACCAAAAGCGATACTCCGGGGTTTTCCTTCCTCTGTCCAGTTCGCTATTACATTGGCAAAAAGACGTTTGATAAGTTTGATAAAGCTGTCTTCGTCTAACTTTTGAAATAACTTTTCCAATCCGCTTGAGAATGAAACACTTGCAGGGTTCATGTCGAGAACGCTTTTAACTTTGTTCCCATCAATGCCGCCCAAAAGTTCTCCGATTGCCGGGCCGAAGGTGCTGACAAGGTGCGCTTTAAGGCGCAGACCTTCTACAGCCATAAAAGGCGCAACCTGAAATGATACGCCGTCAATTTCGATTGTTTTTGCTTTGTTTTCCATAGTTTTTTCTTTCTCCTTAAAAAAAATATAATTGCCTCCGGCAAGGCAATTTGATTAACTAAGCGGCTTCCTGCCCTGTATGAATCGTCCACGCGATGTCGGTCGTTTCCTTTGCCCTTTCATCGTCAGGTGTTTTAACAATCCACGCTTGCGGCCAGAACCTCGATACTCCGGTATTCAAATCCGTTATGAGCAACGGAAGCATACCAAGACCTGTTAAAGCGTCTGCTTTTTCAACAGTTTTGAGATAGGCATTGGAAAGGCTGGTCTGCAAAAGAGTAAGATCAACCGTACTCGTGTTGTCATTTGACCTTGCGCGATTTACTTCTCCGTCCGCGCCGACCTTCCTTGTCCACCTCTCGCTGTTAGCTGTAACTTTTACGAATGAACTATCGGCATAACCGCCGATAGGAACACCGCCAAGCGCAACGATGACTTTCTTCGCGTCATAAGTCATTACTAAAGGATTCGCTGGCATAATTTATCCCTCCTATTAAAGCGTTACCACGCCTTTGATTTTGGTACTGTGGATTGCTCCTGCCAGTACTCCGCTGAATTTGACATCCGGCAGGAAACGCTTACCTTTGTCGGTAATCGAGACTTCCGCAACCGCAGGATATTCAATCTCGTATGTCGCAAGAATGCCGTGCTTGACAGCTTCTTCCAGAGCAGACTTGAGAGGTGAAACAACCATCTGAACGCCGGTATCCGTGAACGGAACTTTGTCCACATTTACAAGCGCGGTGAATACAAGGTTCTGAATCCGTGCTTCGAGCCAGTCAATGCCGTGGATAACGTCAATGAATTCTCCTGCCGCTACCTGACCGTTACTTGTCATTGGAACATCGGCGGTGGTCATGTACCATGTGGCGTTCTTCTTCTCGACATTGGAAACCTGTCCCTGTGTAAGTTCGTAAGTCGGAACTGCTTCCAACGGCTTAAACTTCCACGAAGCCGAGCCGGGTTGTTTGGAAAGCATTTTTCCGAAGTAAGCAACTTCCGGTATCGGGTCTATGTCGGAAACTTTGTCCACGGCAGGATCAGCGAGTTTCGCATCAGGGTGATAGAATACGAAAACGCGCTCAATGTTGTTGAGTTTTGTGTATGCCGCGATGTCGCCTGTCTCCTCATTTGGAATAAGGTCATCACCGCTGCACAGACCGCCGAGTTTCTTATTGGATTGAATCCATTGCGCGATGTCCTGTTGGTTAAGCATCTGCCGCGCCGAGACAGCAATCGCGTACCAATCATTGTTCTGCTCTTTGATTTTTGAAAGCGCGACCGTCCAATCCGCATCAGCAGGAATAACTCTTGATGTAAAAGTCATTGTTACCGCAGGGCTTCCTGTGCCGGTAACTGTTACCGTAACATTCACAGCCGCGCCGTAAAGCGTTATGGTTGTTGCGTCAATCTTTTTTGCCGTGAAGGAAGTTCCAAAATCTTCTTTCATCAGCGCGACCATGCGCTCAAGGCATTTGCCGCTTGAACCTTCGGTGTCGAAAGAAATATCTTCCATTGCCGTTCCGTTCACAGCCCACTCAAGCCGTTGTCCGGCAGTAAGGGGTGCGCTCAAAATGCCTGTGGTAAGATTCACGCCTGTTGGAATTTTCCAACCGACATATAAATCCCCGATGTGGCTTGATTGCGAGTACTGCTTTGAAGCAGCCCTGTATACAAAGCCATTTGTGGGGAAACCGGCTGCCGCTATTTCGTCCAGACCTCCAAATTTCCGAACCCTGTGTTCAGGGTCAAAAACAGGATTTATCCCTACCGGACTAAACTCGGCAGCAACCAAGAGATCGCTGAAAGACTTCATGCTTGGCACACGAGTTTGTCTTTCAATAGTTACCTGAACTATTTTGTCTAACTGGTCAGCCATAATATCCTCCTAAAATTTATCTCTACCAGATTTTCATTGCTGATAATCTGGATTGAGTTCAAAGCCTTCAATGTACCCCGGCGCAGTTTCAAGAACGCGCAGGTACGTTAAATCAAAATCAAAACTCGCGCCATTTTCCTGCGCGGTATCAAAGCCCTGCGGACTTTCAATGGTTTCCATCGTTTGCGGAATAACAAGATTCCGGCTCCGCAGTTTGTCAACCCAAACATCAATATTCAGTTGACTTTTTATAGTTTCCAGAACGTCTATTGCGCGTTCTCCGAACCCATACATTGTCATGTTCCGGCGCGTGTGTTGTGTTACGCGCTGAACTTCCTCTCCTTCTGCAACATTCACACCGCTAAAATCCGGCGTTCCCGGAGTTACTGTTGAACGGAACATAAGCATAAGAAAAGGTGCTGGCGGTCGCGGCCCGTTCTGGCTTCCGTAAATTAGGGGAACACCAACAATACCTTGCGCCTTTAACATTTCAGTAAAGAAATCGTAAAGGTTATCCTTTATGTATTGCCGTTCCTCTATCACGTTTCCCCTGCCTTCGGTCTTGTGCATAACAATTCCCAATTAGGAATAAGACCGTTATTCCATTTCGCCGCCGATGTTACTTCGTACTCTTTATCCTCCCAAATAATTTGATCTGCTTCCTGTTCGCCGTGTTCATCAGCAGAAGAAAAATCCAACTCCAACGGCGCAAAGCATCTGTATACTTCGCGGCTTCGCTTTCCTTCCGGCAGTAGTTCAAGCGTTTTCCCTCTTGCTGGTTGCCATGAACCATAAAAAACGGTATCGCTTGCTTCGCCAGTCTGCCATTGACCTTTGACGTAACTTCCTCCGGCGCGTTTTCGCCTGATTAGTTTTACGTTCCTGAACAGGCTCATGATTCACTCACAGAAGCCGCTGGCTGATGAAGAACCTGATACCGGATAGAATTCCGCAATGTTCCGGTGTCCATTAACGGTCTACTGCTTCCTTTCCTTGCAATAGTAGAAGAAGCGTTAGGTGTAAATACTCCGGTTCGGATATAGGATTTAACTCCGCTTTGTCCGAACTCTCCCAACCGCGCCATTGCCGCTTCCGCTTTCAGTTTTCCTTCAACAACCATCTGCGCTAATTTATCAAGCGTCTTTTGTATTTGTTCACGCTTGCCGTCAACGAATCCGCGTATAAATGGACGCGGAGGAATAAACCATTTCCCACCGCCGTTTTCACTCATTGGGGGGCCTAAAACACCTAACTCATTCCATGCCGCAATTTGAGCGAGCGTTGCACCGCCGTCAACAGTTTGCGAACCGACAGATTCGGTAACGCCAACCTTAACGCACATGGATTTTAACTTTTCAGTTTCTTGAAAGATTGCTTCCAAGCCCATGTCGGTGTCGGTATGCCCACTTTCCATTTTTATTCCTCGTTTGCGGTTTCGATTTTAGGTACTTCCTCTGTATTGGAAGCGGTTGTTTTTTCACCGATAACCAATAATCCTTTTTCAAGGAGAGACGCGCCGTAAGCATCTTTTTTAAGATTTTTCAATTCGCGCTCGGTTATCACGCCTTCTTTTTTGTCAAACGTAATGCCAGCAACCTTCTGCGGCTGGTTCGTATTGATTGTGTAGTTATATTTCGTTTCTCCCATTTATGAACTCCTGAATGCCGGGTTTGTACTTAGTCCGGCTGTATTCACGCCAAGTGTTGGTCGTGATTTAATAATTCCAAGCAACAGTTTTCCGTACTTCGTGGTGTCCAATCCGCTGCCGTCTTGTGATTGAGTATTTGCGAAGGTAACGGATAAGCTACCCTCGCTCATACTTGCTATTTGTCCCATGCCTAAAGCGGCATTCGCACCGTTACCGCCACCAGTAATTGTGAAAAGATGACAAGCCCGATACGCTATCGCGTAGGAAGCCAACTTTCCAAAAAAACTTCTGTCCGTTAATTCAACAGCCATTTGTATAAAATCGTCTAACGCTTCATTGCCGTATAATTCCGGGCAGATGTTTTTAATTATCTGGCGCGGTTCGGTTGCCATTTAATTGCCACCTTCCTTTGTGCCATCGAAGTCGGGAATATCTTCGTCTTCCTCATCTTCCTCTTCCGATTCCTCTTCTTCGTCTTCATCATCTGTAGTTTCTTCGGTGTCTTCGGTATCGGTTTTGGAAGAAGTTTTTACTTCGCTGCCTTCGGGTGTGATGTCGCTGTCTTTCAGGGCTTCGGTGTCATCATCTTTGATGTCGTCTGGCTCGACCTTGAGTTTACGCATCTGCTTTGAAAGCACGAGCAGTATTTCATCAGGGAGTTCCTGATTAAACCACTTCTTGAGCGTATTCGGGTCTTGGCAAGACTGTATAATTTTTCTGGCGGTTGCGACAGGAACATCTTTCAGGCATTTTGCCTTTTTCCCTTTACCGCCACCCTTGCCCGGCTTCGCGTCCACGGAGAACGCAACAATTTCTTTACCGAGTTGTGCTTTGATGTGGGGTTGTATCGCCTTCCATTCCTGCTCGGTTAATTCGTTTGTGCCGGGCCGCAGAATAATTGAATCGTTGTCAAAGGTGTATTTCTTGTCGCCTTCCGTGAAAGGGATTAAGGGAATAACCTTGATGTGCGATTTTGCCGGAGTATATTTAACAAACATTCGCTGCCTCCTTAAATTCCATCTGCGTAAGCAAACGCTTGCGGATAATACACGATGACACCAGCGGTTGAGGATTGGCAGGGAATGGTATATGTGCCACCCTTCTTTTCCGTTTCAAGTTGTTCAAAATAAACAACGATCTGATTCTCGCAATGGTCGGGGTCAATCTTTCCGAGGAATACGCGGTTTGAACCACCTGCGCCTATGCCGGAAAGTTCGTTGAACCAATCAATCTTTCTGATCTGCGGAAAGTTGTCGGTGATGTATTTCAACAGAGAAATCTCCGTTGAGCCGAGCCTCCGCGTGGTCAGGTCGGTATAAACCTTTAACGGAAGCAGAAGATGATCGGGAACTTCCTGCCCTTTGGTCGGGTGGACAATGGCGTTGATAAGGTCGGTGATGTCGCGCAGGATTTGATCTGCGTCTTTACTGCGCCACGTTGTCGAACCTCCCAAGCCGTCAGCAGGAAGTGTCGCTTCGGTGATGCCGGGATAATCGAACAATCCGAATGTGCCGCAATCCGTTGAGGATTTGAGCGTCATCTCGTTGAGTTTGCGCTCGTTTGACCTTCTCGCGGCAAGTGCGCGTTTCTGGTCAAGATGTTTTCCGGCGTGCATGGAAGCGCGGATTTCGCGTGTAGAGTAACCGAAGCTGTCGCCGATGTCGTAAACCTTCGCGGTAAACTCTTCACCGAATACGTCTACTCTCGGATAGTCTTCGGCATAGTCCGCGATGACTTTTGACATACCAGCCTCGAAGTATCTGCGGTAGGTGATTTCAGTTACACCTATCGGAATACCACGCGCCATAGGAACAAGTAAAAGACCTTTTGCCTCTGGCGGTTTCGCGTCAAAGGTTTTGGTCATTACAAACTCGGTTTCACGAGCAAAAAAAGCTGCTTCCGCTTTATCCAAGCGGTTTGAAATTTTGGTGTTTACACCCATTGCTATCCTCCTTATTTCATGCCGCGCACTTCAACGCGAGCAAGACCGTCTTCTTTGTTACTGCGGAAAAAGCAGCCACAGTCATAGTTGCCACCGGGTATGTCGGTGAAAACGCCGCCAGCAATGTCTATGTATGCCGGTTCTTTATCCGAAGGGTGAGCATCTTCGTGAACCGGAACAAAAATATCGCCAAAATCTCTGACATTGACAGAATCGTTAATGTCATAGAAACCTGTGCCTTTGTTAGTTGAAAGTTCCGTGTGTTCTGCAACGCCGATGAATTTCATGTTGGTATCGGCTTGAGTTGATACCACGGGCTGGCTCCCACCTTCGGTGATAGTAACAACCACAGTAATATCAATTCCGGGACCAACCACGGTGAAAGCGTTTGCGCCTTCGACAAGGAAAGCGTTAATGCCGAGTTCGCCGAGCGCGGTATTTATGTCGATGTCTCTGACAATTCTTGTAAGGGTGGCGGTGCTGGATTCGACAAATTCGACAACGGCTAAGGCTATGCCGTTAATGGTTACTGCGACCTTGTTCCCCTGCACAAGCGGCGCAGACAAGGTAACTGTTTTGGCGTTGACGTGCGCTCTGTAACAATGCTCGTCATCACCTACCATACCGAACAAGGGATCGCCGGGAAATATTTTTTCCCCTGCGGAATAGGTTCTGGTTTTGCCAGTAAGTCCGTGCGTCTGTCCGGCAATGGCTCTCGGCGGATCAGCGTATAAATCTCTGTTGCTCATGGATTAACCCTCCTCGTCAATGTTTGCGTCTTTATCAAGACCGTTGGTTATACGATACAGTTCATCAACCATATCCCTGTGTGCGGTGTTGGAATCGCGCCGTGGCTGTCCGTTAAAATTCTCTCCGGCAACTATCCGGCTCGCGCCGTCTGCTTTGTTTTTGAGAAGTTCAACAGTGGCATCGAAGCGAGCCGATACATAGGCTTCATCTTTGCCGTCAAATTTTGCTTCGGGGAAAACGGAAAGAATGACAGCCTTTTTAATGTCAATGTCTGCCATGTCTTTCTTGATCTCGACATCTGCTTTTTTGGCAGCGTCATAAAGAGCAAGTTTCCCTTCGATTGCCGAATCAAGACGCTTCGGGTCATTGAGCGCGTCCTGCGCGGTCTTCAATTCCTTCTCCGCTTTGTCGGCGCGAGCCTTCGCGGTGTCGCGCTCGGCTTCAAGAGTTGAAAGCGTGGTTTTGGAATCACCCACAGCTTTTTCCGCAGCGTCTGCGCGAGCAATCGCGGCATCCGCTTTTTCCTTCATGGACACGTATGCTTGAACAAATCCCTCCGGAGCATCGTACTCCATGCCGTTATCAAGCCTGAATTTCATAGTCATATCCTCCTGATTTTTGGCTTGGTCTCCTCTGGTACTTCCAGAGGGTATATTTACAAGAACAGCGTCTCCGCTATCCATGTGAATCCCTATGTCATCAAAACGTATTCGCGCCGCGTCTCCGGCTCTTGCACCGTCAACTAAAGCGCAATGGTTGTAACGGATATTCCGTTGTATACAGTCATAAGCAATGCCGCACCAAACGCCGGAAGTTTCTTCAATCTCGCAGTTGTATCCCATCGAGAGCGCGAGTTTTCCATTCTCCGCGTCTTTAATGGCGGCAGCGTCTGTAATCGTTAAATCAATAGCGACATGAAAACCATCGGTGTATGTATTACCGCGCCCTCGTTCAAGTGTCATGTCATCAGGAAATCTAACGCCATAGTTGTCTACCCAATCCGATGGATTGTTTCCGAGACTTCCTATTTGCAGGGCTTTGGCGTTGTTGGGATTTACTTTCTCGGAAGGGTGGTCATTTGTCATGGGTTTGAGTTTCATTGAATCCAATGATTCACGCGCAAAAACTTCTTCGGGCAGACGCAGTTCCAATGTTTTTGTTCCGTCTGTGTTTAGGTAGGTGAAAACGCCAACGCTCGTAACTATGGCTCTGCCGGTTAAAAAGCCGTCTGCATTTTTCGTGAACGGCGTTGTCATCCACTTCCCGACATCGGTGGAATCGTATCGTTTTACTTGTTTTAACTGTCCCGGCATCAAAATCTCCTAAGGCAATAAAAAAAGCCAGCCGGAACAGGGCAGGGTTTTCCTACCTTGTTCCGGCTGGCTTCCGTATTCGGTCGGCCGACCGTAAAGTAACTTTCGCTAAAATTATAGTCTCATACGAGACTTATGTCAACAAAAAAAATACAAATTTGTGATTAATTATAATTGCCTGAATTTCGCCTTTTTTGCGGTTTTCCGTGGGTGGGTAAGGGGTTCTCATTGTGAAACCGGAAGTTTTTCTCTCCGGTTATCTGCACGAAGTTCTGTGGATCACCTGTAAAAGCGACAACAACCCTGCCGTATTCGCCGGGTTGGATTTCCGCACACAAATCCTTGAATTTAGCGTTTTGCTCTGCCGTCAATTCCATGATAGATTCTCCCAAATCTGAAATCCTGCATTTTTCCGGCAAAAAACGCTTATAAATATTACTCTACACCGAGAGTATTGTACTGAAAAATATCGTCCAACGATGAAGCATCAAGAGCCTTCGCAGTAGTTAAAAAATCTGTAACTATATCATCAATAAGGCTGGTTGGGAAACCCCACAAATCAGCATTTTCCCTAAATCTTAATATTTGCTCTTTTATTTCCTCGTCTGAAAAACCATCATGAAGTTCTTTTAATACATGGCTGTTTGTTTCTTTATATCCATTTGGATAAATATCTTTTTTTATACCAAATACTTCTTGAAGTGATAATGCTTCACCTTTTCTTGAATCACGAATAAATGTAATTATATCTCCGGCAATTATCTCGCTCGGAATACCGATTTTTTTTGACTGTTTATAAAATTCGTTAATGTCCATATTTCAACAGGTACTCCTTTTCAATAAGTTCTCCAACCTGTCTGGCAATCGGTCTTATAGCAGAGGGTGGGTTATTCCTGTATTCTCCCCAAGCCTCCGCTATAAATTCGTTGATAGGATCACGGCTGGTATTCTTCCACGCATACTCTGACAAACCGGCTGTAATTTGGTCTTGTGAAAGACTATTGTATAAATCTATTATAACCTTGTTTTTAGATAATTTCAACAAGTCATCTAACTGATGACCTATTTCATGGTCAATTATAAACTTGAGTTTATTGACAGCAGGTGGGTGATATTTAGCATCTATATCTTTCTGTACCTTTTCTGCCAATTTTACCGTGTCTTTTGCGTATGCGCTATTCATGGAAATACCATTTATTAATTCTGGTTTTACATTAGGGTGAAAATGCTTTTCATTTTTAATGGAATGAGCATAGTCTTTTGTTCCTATACCTAAATCAAGGTTTTTAATTCTACCTTTTACGTGCATTTCTAGTTTTTTGTTAAATTCTGCATCGCTAAGATTTGGATACCTAGCTTTTATTTCAGGGTACATTGCTTTTGTTAATACTTCTTTTAAGAATATGTTTCGTTGTTGTGCTGTTCCAACAAATTGGAAATTGTTTTTTAATTCAGGGAATTTTTGAAGTGTTTCATATATTGCCTTGTTCATTTGATTAGCAACGTCTATATGTGCACCTTTATATTCTGCCTTCGGTATTCCTAATACTTTCTCTGCAAACTCATTGGCTTCTTTAATTGTTTTTGCTTCAACAAAGTCATCTTATGCAGAAGATTGTTGAGGTTGTGTTACTGGTGGTGTAGAAGTAGTATTATCTGGTGCTTCTATTCCCATCATTTTTTCTTCCTTGTCAATAATTGAATCCGCTTCTCCAACCAGTTCCTGATAAAACGCTGTCGCAGTACACCGGCATTGATAATCCATACCGGGGTGGAGTTGAACCGCACCCATCGGTCTAGCTTGCCATGTTTTTCCTTCGTCTGTGCTTAAAACAGTGGAATCGTCCCAACGGCACAAAGCACCGTCCATAGGTCTATGTGTTGAACGCACCCTTTCATCTCCGGCAGTTTCCCACACATACATTGTCAGCCCTATGCTCTCCATTCTCATTTGTGTTATTTGACCGTTCAGTTTACCGATCTGATCTCTGGCAATGAAGTCAGCGCGGCTCTTTGAGATTTTATCATCTAACTTTCTTATTTGTTCGCGCAAGGATTTAACGGTCGCGCCTGTGGTAACGGCTTGCTCTGTAAGTCGGTTTATGTCGCTGATATATTTCTGCATATCGCTTCGGATAATCTGATAATTGGTATTTGCCCATGTGTCTCTTGCGTCTGGCCACCATTCCTCACCGACAGGAAACTCCACGCCGAATATTGACTTCGCGCCTTTTTCGTATTGTCCCTCATTGAAGTCAAAAACGCTATCAGCAATTTTTCCCAATCCCATATAAATAGCCGAACCGCTGACCGCATCGTTATCTTCGGGAACATACTGCGCGAGCCAGCCGGACAAGGAATCAATCATTATCTTGAAAGTTTTTCCCGGTACTGCGTCCAATCGAATAACGGAAATATCATCGGCGGTATCGGCGCGGAAGTCTGCGGAATCGCCGCGCAGTATTTCTTCCTGATTTTCCTTGAGGAAGTTATGAACATAATCTTTCATCGGTCGAAGCCACGCACGATAACTCGCGCCGTAACGCGCCTCCGTTGCGAAGGGGTAGAGCCACCGTTGCGGTTTTATTTTTTTACTCCGCTGTGTACGGCTCATTTTTAAGCGGTTGACTTTTATTAAGTTCACCAGCGCGGCGCGAATCGTATTGTTCATTATTTTTCTTCCGCTTCTGCTTCGCCTTTGTTGTTTTCTTCTTCCGGTGGTTTATTCTGCGGTGCCGGCGCCATTGTAGTAACAGGTGGCAACTTTTCTTCTTCCTCAATCTCTGCCGGTACTGGTATCGCGTCCAGCGTCTTTCCGTATTTGAGGAATTTCACTTGATAGGGTTCAAGAACGCCCATCTCGATATAGAGCTTGTAAGTCTCCGCTTCGATTTTTTCTTTGTCGGTCTGTATTTTCTCAAGCTCTGCTTCCTCTTTTTCGTTCATTGTTTCCAGAGGGAGAAACTTGATGTAAGGTTCTTGAATTCCCTTCCACTCGCTGATGATGCGGATTATTCTTAGTATCATTGGATATGCTTCACTCTGTTGTAACGAGCGAACACCGTCATAGTAATTACGCATATCCGATTCACCTGTTGCGTTCATGCCTCCAGGGGAAACGCCAAACAACCGCGTTATCGGATAACCAGTATCAGAAGAAATCAACATGAACAAAATATAAAGTATTTCTGGTATTCCGCGAAAATCAAAAACATCACGAGTAAAATCTTCCTCACTATCCATATACTGCGAGCGATAAGTAGAACGTGTTAAATCGTTGACTTCCACGCGGCGCATAAGTGCTTCCTTGCCTTCGGCTGATGACAACAACGTCGCCAAATCCTTAAACTTCCATTTGCCAACGCCCATTTCCTGCAACAGTTGGTCAATACTGCCGAGCGAAGAACCAAGAGTTTGCAGACGTGATTCAGCGCGTTGAATAACAGATATTCCCCAAAATCTTTGTTCTTGAGAAAGTATTGTTTCCGACCGCTTCGGCAAATCGTCTCCGTGCATTTCGATAATGCGCGTGTAGTGAACCAACTGTGAACCAGAACCGGCAGTTCCGTAATCAAACTTTACCGGATACAGAACAGGCAGACCGAAGCGCGGTAGCGTGGGATCGTTCTGCCATTGAATAGTTGCGAAGTCAATATCGGTTCGGTCGAGAACTCTTAATTTTTCAAAGGAGCGTATTTTTTTGGGGTTCAAAGGTAATGACATATCCAGACCGTCAATAACGGAGATAAGAATTGCCGCGCCGCCCTTGAGCCTGTTCCAGTACGTTGCTTTTTTTAATTTCCCTAATACGTCTATGTCTTCCATGACAGACGCATACTCGTCTATTAAGGCTTTCACTTTAATTTCATTGAGATCGGGAAAATCATATTCCCACCCTTCACGGTACATATCATCGGGCAGGAGTTTCACAATCCGCGCCGCCAGACCGTCTTCCGCATACATGGAATCCAGTTCCGAATCGGAGAGCAGACCATCGCTGATATGGCGCGTCTGTTTTTTCTTTGCTGTTTTTGAAGAATTAAGACCAGTGAGTAAATTACTCCAACCGTCTTTAACGGATTTAATTTTTTGGAGTATGCCGGGTTTTTCATCACTCATATATTCCCTCCTGAAATATATTTTGTTCCGACAACCCCGGCAGATTGTTGAAACTATAAATTAACTATGCAATAATTGTACCAATTATCTCAATATGTTTAATCAATGGTTTTATTGTCCATGACAAATCACCATTATAAAAAATAGAAAAATCATCGCCTATAAGAGATTCAAGTTTTTTTCTTGTATCGTTAATATATTTTGCTTCTGCAGGGTCATTTATAAATTTTGTTTTTACATAAGAAGCAGGAATATTTTGCGTTTTTCCGCATCGGCGCGGATGCATTACTATTTCAGGCATTTATACCTTCCTGACTTAATTTATACCTTAGTTCGCATGAAGCTAACCGATACGCATTTTTTTTATCTTGTGTTTCTCCGATTATTGCCATACAGTCATAATACATAAGCTGGTTAAACAACAAAGCGTTTTCTTCCTGTTTTCTTTTCATTAATATTTCATATTGGTTCATTACTTATCCTCCAAAATTATTTTACCTTTGTTTTTTAGATCGTTTTCTCGCTTTATTCTTTCGGTTTTATCAAAATATTCATATCCTATGTAATTTTTTTTGGCATATATTATTTTATCACCTTCTAAAATATCTTCTACTTCCATTCCACAATGTGGACAATACTTGTAATTTTTTATATATCCTTCTTCGTCTTGAGTATAAACTGGTTCTTTGCATTCACCACATAACCGTTTACCATAATATTTATATTCAAAATCTAAAATTAATATCGGTTTCAAAATCAACCTCCCATTCCAATATAACATTGCCGCCATAAAATAGCAACTTTAATCTTTGTATAATTCATCGGTAACACCCTGCGTATCCCACAGCGCGTATCCTGCGGAAAGGTTATCCACCTGATCATCGTGCGTACCAAGCGGAAAACTCTCGATCTCCTCCAACCATTCCTTGAGCCACGGCGCGTTCAAGGGAACATGAACATTACCGGCTTGGAAAATCGGCTCAAGCGGTGTGGCGCGTACCACCTTGTCATTATTCTCCGGCACGGAATAAACCATGCGCTTACTAAGCAGTATTTTTCTCAAAGTCGCTATGGCATCTTTTGAATCAAGGCTGTTGCCAACGCCGATTTTCACATAGGGGCCGTCCTGTTTTGCCATGAGCCTTATTTTCGCATCACGTTCCGGCGCGTTGTCGCGCATACGGATTACGTTCTTAATATACAGGTGTATCATATTATCCTGTATATGAAAAGCGAGTAACGTGCCGGAAGTAAAATCGGGGTCTTGTTTTGCCCTTTGTTTTTTTGTATGCGCTAAGTCCCAGACGCGATACCATTGCAGATTTTTGGGATACTCCGCTATATTTGCGTGTCTCTGAACGCAGTCGGTATTCAGCAGATTGCCTCCGCGCTTCTTCGGGTCTAATTGCATGAGCGAGTAAAATCCGTACTCTCCTAAAACGGCGCGGCGTTGTGAATACCATTTTTTTGGAAAGCGTTCCGGGAATAAAGTGCCTGTCTCGTAACGCTCGGAAAGGGCAGGGAACTTCAAAAAATTAAACTTCGGGAATTCGGGATCGCTTTTCTGGCTTTCTTTTATGCGCCCGATAATATCGTCAACGTGCCACGGCGTTGCCAGTACGATGGTTATTGATACTTCCGCGCCGCGTGTCATAAAGTCGTTTGTGAAAGCGTCCCACATCTTCTCGCGCATTGTCGGTGATTCCGCATCGGCGCGGTTACGGCAGTAGTCATCGAGCAAGCCAAGATGATACCCCTGCCCGGAAAGACTTCCCATTAAACCGCTGCTAAAACATTCGCCTTCATGGTCTTTTATTTTCCAGTGCGCTCCGCTTGCCGAGCCGTGGTCTATCTCGATGTTGGGAAATAACTCTTTATACGCTTTTGTCCTGACAAGGTTACGCGCCGTTTTGGAAAAGCCTTCCGTCAACTCCGTGGTGTGTCCGCAGAGAATAACATTGCAATCAGGGAACAGCCCAAGAAAGTGCGCCGGTAATTTCCGGCTTATAATTTCGCTCTTGCCGTGCCGGAACGGTACTGTAATAACCCAATACGTTGAGATGCCCTTACGGAACTTGTCAATAGCGTAATCAATACAGGCGCAGATTTGTCGGGTGTGGTAACCGACAACAAATGGACGGCTCTGGTTCGTCCATGTATACGACATAAAATTAAGGTGGTGATCAACCGCTTCAAGTCGCCGCAGATATTTGAGCTTCCATAATTCATCATCGGTGATGTCCACGACACCGGCGTTACGGCTCATTTATTCCTGCTCTGATTCACCTGTAACTTTCGTTATGCGATATTTACCGAGCATTGGAATATTTGTTTTTGCGCTTTCTCGTAACATATCGAGTGTATAACCACAGGCGGTAAATAATCCACCAATAAATCCGAGCAATAAAAAGAACAATGCAAAAATAATCGTCATTTTTTTTCTCCTTTGCTTTTAGTCCGGGGCTTCGCCGCTGTCGCGGTTTCTTTGCCTTCCAATTCCTCAATCTTGATATTGAGTTCTTTTTTCAGCTTGTCCGCGAGGGCTTTCCTTTCCTTCGGGTCTGTCGGCAGTTCGTTATCGCCGCCACCGCCGAAATTTATCTGCTGTGTCGGTTTACCCATGATTCGGTCAAGGATACTGTTCGTTGCCGTAAGCGTTCCGGTTTTCATGTCATGGAGAAACGCCGATATACAAAGCGCGACAATAACAGGCAGTTTGCCGACATTTTTTTTATCAACCATGACCTCTAATTCCTCAAGGGTATGCGTTGCAATAATGGTTTTGAAAATCGCAACAAAGTCATCGTTGGAGACATTGTTCTCTTTAATCCATGCCTTCAATTTTGAAGGTTTGCGGCCACGATTCGCCGGTTGGTAATCCGAAGAAAACCGCGTTCTTGCTCCTGCCGCTAATCCATCTTCTCTTGCCATATTTTCCTCCTAAAAAAACTTGAAATATTTTTTCCTTTCTCCTTGAAGAAAGAACCGTCCTGCCGTAATGTCAAAGCATAAGGAGAAGATAAATGAAAGCATACGGATTTATGATTAACGGTCGCGGCTCTGGCAATGGCTATGACCGCAAAAATAGTAAAGGTGATTGGATAGGCAAAACTCCCCATAGTTCTTTGGGTAAAAACATTGCTCTCCGCGCCCATAAGAAAGTCGCTCGCCGAGCCGGTAAAGAAGCCATAATTGAACAAGGAGTTTAATATGAATGCGAGTACAATAGCGTTAAACAACATTAAAATGTGGTTCTTCCAAGGTGCGATTACATACGATGACGCGAAGAAACAAGCAACGCCGCACATCGAAGCCTTTAATAAAAGAGCCGCCGAGATAGCTAAGAAACACGGCGTTAAACCGCGCCAGATCAATTTTGCGTCTTTCATGCGCTGATTTCCTCCGCTTCCGCTTTTTCCTGAATATCCAAAGCGTCAATTAATTCTTGCTTTTCAATTTTGCATTTTTCCGCTGCCTTTACCGGATCACCCTTCACGAACACAAGCACGTTCTGATGTATCTTCCCAACCTTCCGCGATTTAACAAAACCCTCCGCAACAGTAAGAGCTTTCGCCGCTATTTGCGTAACGAGGATCATCTCGTTATAGAACCTCACGCCGGATTCCTCGAAGGCGCGAACCGTATCCGGCACAAGCCCATAATACGGGCCTGTTTTGGAACGCGCTTCTCCCACAACGAATACAGCGAAGGAATTATCCCGAAGATAGGAACAGGCTTTTTTTATGATGTCAAAATATGCGGTTCTGAACTCCGGATAGTCCATGTTGGAAAGGTCTTCCGGCAATTTTGAGTAAACTTCCAAATCCGCATACGGAGGGCAGGAGAAAACAAAATCCGCTTCAAAGCCGGAAGGAAGGTGATCGGACATGGCTCGGCTGTCTCCGCAAAGCCATGTCGGTTTCTTTTTCTTCGCTATGTCAATTTGGGATAGGTTTGCTTCTACCTGTTCCTGCCTTAAATCTATGCCGGTATAGTCATAATCCAAACAGCCAGCCACTATACCGCGCACAGAACCACCAGCAAATGGGTCAAGCACCTGTCCACCGGCAGGGCAGAACCATCGGTACATTATTTCGCATAACACAGGGTCAAATATGCTTTCAGACGGCAGGGTTGAACCGCTTGCTTTTTTCGCGAGTACAGCCATGTTCTTGAGCATTCCGTCATTTCTACCTTTTTCGCTCTGTATGCCGAGACTAAGCCATGCCTTCTTCCTGTCCTGCCAGTAACCGGAAGCAACGCGGAAAACGGAAAGGGGAGGGATTATAAAACGCTCTGCGAGGGATTTATGTTCCGCGCCGCCGATGTCGAAGTCAAAAGAAATGTTTGGAATTTCAAAGTCGATAAAATCACAGTCAAAATCAACGAATTCTGCAAAGCCTTCCTGCGTAACCGTTCCGAACTGGCTTATACATTTTAGTAATAACTCTTTGGCTTCGGCGCGGTTGCGAGCCTTAATGAAAACGACAGGGATTTGTGGAATAATATATCCCTTACTGATAAGAAGCGGTATTGATTCCTGCCGTCCATGTCCGTCAAGGCAGTAATTATGACCTTCGTTTTGCCAGATAAATTCAGGGAACGCCCAGCCGTGTTTGATTACGCTGCGGCAGATTTTTACAAGCTGCTCCGGCGTTCTTTTTTTAAGTCTGCCCTGTAACGGTTCAATTTTGTCAAAGGGCAGAAAATCTTTGACATCGCACGTTACGCGAATAATCTTTGTCTGTTCTGTTGCCAGTTCCAATTCCATAGGTTTCTCCTATTGGCACGTCCGGCAACGTAACCGATTAATTTTTATAACGGTATATTAAATATACCTTAAACTTTCAAAAATGCAACACCCCGATTCTACACCGTAAAAAACGCCGTTCTCCACGCCGTTTCAAAAATCAATTTCTTCTGTTTTTTTCGTTTCTTCCGGCAGCTCCGATTCATTTCCGTGCTTATCCCGAAGGATTTTTTTAAATTTCTCGGAAAGACTTTCAAATTCAAAAAACTCCCACGCCATTTTTTGCTCGTTGAATTGGCATAACCAGCCACAGGCGGCGCATTCTTCGCGCTCTCCCTGTACTGTAATGGGTGCGCCACAATGGGAACAAACCTGTGGTTTATCCTCAAATGCTTTCTTTAACTTTCTTTGTCTTTCTTCTTCCGCTTTCTTCTCCTGTTGTTTTTTTTGTTCTTTTTTGGCTTCAATTTTCTTTTTATTGAGCCAATCCGGATATTCCTGTAACAAGTTTTGATAATTCCATGCCTTTGAAAAAATACGTTCATGGTCGCCGTGCGTTTTTGTGGTATCTTCTTGTATTCGAGAGGAAGCAAATACGAGAAAATTAAAATCTCCTATGAGCCATGAACTGTCTAGACGTAAAAATTCCTTTGCCTGTTTAGAGGTGAGGAAAAAGCCCTGTGTTTTTGCTATTTTCGTTATATTTTCAGAATTTGTTGTTGTTGACGAGTTTTCCACAGGGGGGAGGGTCTTCGGGGTAACAACAACATCAGAATCTATATCTAGATCAGAATCAAGATCAAGATCAAGATCAAATTCGTAAGCGTTTTGAGGGGTAGTTTTGGGGGGATGCTCTCCATGTTTTTCATTGTTTTTTAGGGAGGGTCTATCTTTTTCAGGGGGACACACCCCATTTTCAGGGGGGAGGGTCTTTAGAGGGTCTTGGGAGGGTGTCAAGAGTTTAGAAATATCGTAATCGTAATGACGGCGGTCGGCTATAAATTCTTTTATCTCCGCAGGAAGGCTGTTCAATACTTTTACCGTTCCTAAGAACAATCCGCTTCTGTCATTTATTTTTTGATGTTTGAGCCACTTCGGTATGATGATATATTCCCTGTAATAAAAGGCTTTTCCGGCTTCCGCGAACTTTGCCATTATGCTTTCTATCTCCTCGCGCTGTAACCCCATTTCGAGCCGGATATTCTTCAAAGTGCATTGATACACCCCTGCGGCGTTTGTATGCTCGTTGGTCAATAAATAGAAATAGACCAGTTTTTCTCGCTCGGTCAGGCTGTCGAACCAGTCATCAGCCCAAATAGACGTTGAAATATACCGCTGCTTTGTCGTATTGTTCATACCTTCTCCCCAAATCCTTAATTATGCGCTCATTGCGACCATCGCAAGGGCTTTCGCCGGTGGTGGCGGCACGGCGTTACCAATTTGCTTTACCTGATCTGCCACATTCCCTTTTATGATGTACTCGTTTTCAAAGCCCTGCGCCCGCTTTAGTTCTGGCGGCTTCAACATTCGGAAATGAATATCAAGTCTTACTCCGTCCACGTTTGGTGAAACTAAACCGCCGAACCCACGCGAAGCCGTTACAGTTGATAAAGGTTCGTCTAAAGAACGCGCTTTGTTCCCTCGATAATACCCTTCATTCGGCAGTAGAAACGATTCCAGTAAAGCAAACCTTTCCTTTGTTGTTACTGTCGGCAATGGTTCAGATACCGGCTTTGTACTGCCGTTTCCGTAATACTCAACAATAAGCGGATCCACTAAGGCATAACGGTTTGACGTATCCAAGCAAGGAAGCGGTTTATCCAGGGAATGATTTCGCCGTTCCGAATCTTCACCGCCGTGAAACCTTGTTATAAATGGCTGGCAAACGCTTATCGCGCCAGCGGTCGCCACCGTTGGCACAGGCTTGTCTACAGACCGCGCTGCCGCGCCGGATTGCTGTCCAAGCATAAATGGTGTTATGAGATTAAATCTTCCCTGCGCCAGTACGGTAGGAACTGGTTCATCAACCGGCTTCGGCATTTGACCAGATTCATGTCCCATTAAAAGGGGAACAGGGTAGACCACGCCGTGATGTGCGCCGCTGCCTGTTACCGTTGGAAGCGGTAAATCAAGAGAACGTACATCGTTTGAACCGTAAAGAACCGCAAGGAAAGGTTTCGCGTAATCTCCCCAATACTTTTCAATTCCTGCCGCTATGCGCCTTATAGTCGCGTCTGCAAGGGGTTTCTTACGGTCGAAAATAGATTTTCCTGGTATTCCCCAATCAATTATTTCTCGCGCCGATTTCCACGGCTGACAACCGAACAGATTATTGCCGCCGTCCATGTGGGTAATCTGCGGCCACAGGATTTTTTTACGTCCCTTAACAGCCTGTATGAAAAGACGGCGGCGCGTTGTCGGTGCGCCGTAATCCGCAGCGCAGAGAATTTTCCAATCCACCTTATAACCGAGACTTTGAAGCGATTGAATGAAAGCCTGAAAGATTTTCCCTTTCTGGTTCTGTATCGGCTTTCCGTTCTTATCCAGAGGCCCCCATGAAAGAAATTCCGGCACGTTCTCAATGATTACGCGCTCTACATAAAGTTCTTGTAACCACTTGAGAATTAACCACGAGGAAGCGCGGCTCTGGTCGCTTCGCGGCCGTCCACCGCGAGCAACGCTGTGGTGGGTGCATTCCGGAGAAGCCCATAGTAAATCGAGTTTGCCGCCCTTTACTGCGCGTGTCGGGTCTATGCGTTCCACAGATTCACAGAGATGATTTGCGCCGGGGTGGTTCGCAGCGTGTGTTTCCATAGCGATTTCCCAATGGTTTATCGCAAGTAGATTCACCTTCATATCCATTTCCATCGCGGCTTGCATAATACCAGTCGATTCGCCACCGGCACCGCAAAACATATCGACCACATTAAAAGTTTTTTTCATTTAACCACCTCAAGACATTCAATATCAAAACCACCACTATAGCCATTTAACCGAACAACCCAACTATCGCCAACTTTCCACGGTTCGCTTGCCACTATCCATACACGGTCTTTATATTTTTCTGCTTCCAAGCATTTGACCATTTTTACCTTTTCTCCTATCAATAATTCTTCTAACGGCTGGTCTAACGGCTGTCCGCAATAAGGGCAAAATTTATATTCCTTAATTGGATTGCGTTCATCATTAAAAACTCTTTTGCATTCCGGGCAGAAATGATAACCAACATCTTTTTGCCACCGTAGTTTCTTACCAAATAAGCGTTCCCACTTTTCAGTTACGGCATCCATTAACCATTGCCGCACTTCAAGACACAATCCTTCTGTATTAAGGCCTCCCGAATGTACCGAGACAGATAATAAACTATTTCCAAAACGGCATAAGTCATATTCAGGTTTAAACGGTGGCTTTAATACTTCTTTTACAGTTTGTCGGCTCATTCTTTGTCCTCCTTTGCAGAGTGATAGTATGAAAGATACGTCAAAGCATCTTTATACTCTTCATGGGTACATCTTATTTGTACCTGTGAACCGGAAGTAGTATAAATATCCGCATAAGAAATAATTTCTTCCTTTCGTTCACGTCCATGAATTGTTATTTGTTGAAAGTTATCAACAAACTTCATTCTTCCTATAAAACTGTCCTTTACATAAGTCTCTCCGATAATCATTTTTTCTCCTCCGTTTTATTTTCATCTGGCAATGATTTACTTTTTACTGCCAGAAGGAATAATTTTCTTAGGTCTTTTTTATCCCCGTCTAATTTATTGCAAATTATTTTATACGCTTCTGCAAATTGATCATTCGAATATTGTTTTGCAGCTTTTTTAAGAGCTTGCACTGGCGTTATATGTTGAACTTCTGCGTATTGCATATTGACAATTAAATCCTGTTGAATGCTTATCGCATCAAAATAAGTCATATTTCCTCCTTTTCATAAGACCTATATTTTTTTGACATCGCCGCTGGACGTATCCACGGCCACGCAAATTTTACCCACGCTGGATCGCGCATTCCAGTTTTATCACGGTAGAGCATAGCCATCGGAATAAAACCTGCTTTCATACAATCTATAAATCGTTTCTCTGCCGCATCAAAAGTATCTTGAGGATAACCAACAAGAACATAGGCGCGGAGATTTTGTCTTTTTCTTGAAAATCCATTTTGTAATAATAATTTTCCGGCTTCAAATAGTGGTTCTCTTTTTTCCGGGCAGTCATAAGCAAAAAATATTTCTTTTGGTTTTAATTCTGCAAGCCTTGAAACGTGCCAGAGTTTTAACTTTGCCGCTTCTAATCCACCTGTGAATAATGGTCTATGTTTTTGTTTTGAGAGCATGAGGAAAACATTATTTATATGGTCTGTTGAGCAAGCCAGTAAATTATCATCGAGAATATTCCAACCTTCTGTTATTGGCAATTCTCTTATATCACCCTCTCGTTTCCAAACATTACAGAACCAGCATTTATTCGGACAGCCACGGCTCGTTATAACGTATCCATGCTTTAGGTACATTCCCGGAGTAAAATCTTCACCTCTTTGACCTATTGCCGGGCCGCCTATTTTTACTGGTGCAATAAAACGCCATGCTTTTTCAAGACGTTCTGCTTCCGGTATATCCCAAGAAAAAGTAACAGAAACATGAACCTCGTCAGCTTCTGCGAACATAGTCGGATCGCCGACAAAAGATAATTCATCGGTTGGTGTGGCATTTGTTCTTCGTGGGAATACGCGGATAATTCTCATTTATCTCCTCTGTAGTCATAGGTATTTACTAAAATGCCTTTATTGTCTCCGCTGGCAAGCCGCCGAATCGCATTTATAGCCAGATCGTTTTCTGCGCGAAGATTTGAACGGAACTTTTTTGATTCTTTCTTCATGAAGAATTTGCCTTTTTTGTAATACAACAGGCCCCAACCTTCCGGCAGTTTATCTACAGGGATAAGATCAAAAGGGCAGACGTAAAAACGCTTATTGCCGAGGTGATTATTTTCTATGTAAATAAGTTCGGGGTGTTCCTTCACTATTTTAATGTATTGTCTTTTTACATCGGGGTTCATTTTATCGCTCATGTACTGGTCATGCCAGAATTGAATATGCCAATCCACCGTATATTTTTTTCTCGCGTCTTTTTTCTGGTCTTTATTAAAATCAGATAACGAGGTTTTTATCTCAAAAAGAATTGTGCCGCCGTAATCAAACACAAGAACATCGGGTTCTTCTCTGGACGCAAAACTTTTGTATTCATAAAGAGCAAACTTTTTGTTGAAGCGTTTTGCCGTGGCAATACATAGGGCTTCGTGGGTAATAGTTTCTATTTTAGTCATCCCAAAGCCCCTTTTCGCCAGCTATACGCTGTTCTGCAATTTTTATATATTCGGGGTTTATCTCACACCCGATATATTTCCGTAAATTCTTCACCGCCACTACCGCAGTAGTACCACCGCCCATAAATGGGTCAAGCACTATCCCATTTTGTGGACAACCGCATAATATGCAAGGGAGAATTAATTTTTGTGGGAACATAGCAAAATGGTTTATATCCGAAGGTTCGGAAGCAACCACCCACACGTCTCGTTTTGTTCGCATTGGATTAGTAGGAATATTTTTACCGTGATGTTGCTCGCTCAATCCTGTTGAACCGTCTTTATTGACGTATCCGCGCTGCGGCCAGCGTTGATGTCCTCTTGCGTTAAAGGATTGTTGTTTTAATCCTGTGGCATCTGGATCAGCGTATTTTACACCGCCGTGCATCATGGTATCTTTTCGACCATCGTATCCGGTGGCAGGTTCTAAAGCAAATTTTTGATCAAAATAATATTTTGCATTTTTGGAAAGTAAAAAAATATGCTCGTGTGATTTGCAAAATCTATCCCTTACGGATTCCGGCATTACTGAAGGTTTAGACCAAATAATATCCTGCCGGAGATACCAGCCGTCAGCGCGGAGAGCGAAGGCAAGCAACCACGGTATGCCAATTAAATCTTTCGCTTTACAACCATTCGGGATTTTTCCTTGTGGTAGGTTCGGTTTATCAACTACTCCCTGATTTGTTTCCTGCTTACTGCCTTGAATTGAATCAGGATAATGAGCCGAACCGTTACCAGAACCGGCATAGGTATCTCCGATGTTTACCCACAGCGTTCCGTCATCGCGTAATATCCTCCATACCTCGCGGAAAACGGAAACAAGTTTTTCAATGTATTCTTCGGGTGAATTCTCAAGCCCTATCTGCCCTTCAATGCCGTAATCACGCAGACCGTAATACGGCGGTGATGTAACACAGCAATTAACAGACCTGTCCGGTATTGTTTTGAGAGTATCTATGTTGTTTCCGGGCAGGATACGGTTATACATTAAGACACCAGCCTCCCCAAATTTTCTTTTTGATATACGGTAGTAAACTTTTTAAGTTCTGATATTAAATCAACAATTTCATGTTTCAGCGGTTCCGGAAGACGGTTCTTTTTGTGGTTGCTATCCGCGCCGATATTTACCTGCGCCGGAGCAGCCATTTTTATTAAATCAAGCATTTCTTCAAAGTCGAATTTCATTATTGGTTCGATGGTTATCATTGTCTCAAAGCCTTTGCTGTGTATGTATTGAAGTCCTGCGGCTCTAAGATAAGGCGCAGGAGATTTTTTTGTTATTAAGGGATAATGGCGGTTTGATTCAATAGTGGTACAGAATTTATACTTTCCTGCCGATAATAAGTTTAGGAAAGGTCTAATGTTTTGTGGGTTTTTGGTTTGAAATAAAAAAGTGTTATCTGGAAATTGTTCGGCGCGTTGCAGTACAGAACGAATATAATCAAATGGTACATTTTCCCCAAATAAATCAGTGCCGGAACAAACAAAAATATAATTTTTATGTCCGAGATCACATTTTAATTCGGCAGGAATAAGGTGCGGTTTCCTCTGTTTTCGTTTGTACTGGTTCATTACGCGCTTCACATAACAGTATTTACAACCGTGATGACAGCGACCGCGCACCGGATTCCATATCCAGTCAATAAAAGGGTACATATTTCCAGTCGGCTTTTTTAATCCCATTGTTTTTTCCTCTTATATAAATTCCAAATTTATTTTTTTCTTAATGCACTCTTCCATGCCATTGATAAGTTTTATGGCTTGCTGTTTGTCATAGTCGCTGTCCTCCCAAGACGAAGTTAATTCTTTTAAGCGCGGTAAGACTTTAGCGCACTCTTTAGGCTTCATAATTCCATCGCAGTCGCAATGAACAAGTAGAATCTTTATATCGTCTTTTACCTCCTCCCATGACTTTCCAGTTTCTACTCCTTTATGTTTTCCAAGAATTTCAAACCCTTCCATTTCTGCGAGATTTATACCTATTTCTTTGGCAAGCCTCTCTCGGAATTCCATGTACCCGAAATAGCTCCATTTCGCATCGCCGGGCATAATATTAAGCCCCATCTTTATCCTCCTTTATTTCTTTTACCCATTTATTGTTATCTCTCACTTCAATTCCCAATTCACGAGCGAGCCGAACCTCTATCTTTGCGCCCTTTGATTTTTTCCAATCAGGAAGAAGTGAAATACCATCGCACAGTAACATCGTTCTTATTGCGGTTCGCATAGCATCTGACCATTCCGCTTTACGAGAAATAAAAGCGGCCGGATTTATAGGTTCGTATCCATGCGAATACAGCCTATTTTCTTCTTTGAGAAACTTTTTATCGTAATCTGGATCGCCGGAAACTTTTCCGCAAATATATATTTTCTTCATTGTTTCTTGGCCTCTTTTTTCGGAAGGTCAATCAATTTGAATTGAACATCTGTGCCGTCTTTTCGCTTATCACGAGTACAGGCAACCCAATGACACATACCGTGGAAAAAACACCTGTGGCTGCAATTATGCCCTCTCATTTTTACGGCAATGACAGCCTTTCCCAATGGGATATCTTTTTTCATTTCTTGACCCTCTCAAACTCAATTACCCATACCCAAGGATTGCTATCCCATGAGTAGCCGCGCTCGGCGTTAATTTCATTCCACAAAATCCCAAAACCCTGGCGATATGTTCTTCCAACACCAGCTATATCGGGTGTAGTCATAGGCTCAACACCCTCTGCCTTTGCGTCTTTCTCCTCAATATCCTGCAACCGCCTGACGATGATTGATTTTATTTCAAGGAAAATACGCGCTGCTTCACGCTTCATGTGTATTGAGGGTTTCCATGTCCATTCTTTCGGGTCGTAGTCTTCATATTCCGGGAAAAGGGTATCGGCAAAATAATAATATTCTGGTTTAATTCCCGGTTTATTTACGTTACAATGTTTTTCCCGTACCCAAAGAATGTCGCCTATTTTTCCATAGGGGCAATGGTCAATAATAAGGGAAGTTTCAGGATAGAAGTTCAGAGCAAATAATCCTTCTTTGAAACTATATAATTCCCTTTCTCCTTCGCCTGTGTAATGTTCCGGCTGTGGCATTATTATTCGCCGCGTCTGCGTTTTTGTGCCTTCGAGTATAGCCTTCACCATTTCCGGTTTGAAAATAATAGGTTTCTCGCTCATGCCTTAACCTCTGCATTCCACATAACGCCGTAACCGCAACAATACCGAAGACCATGCTTTACATTCTTGCCGTAAGTCTTGAGATTGGGATTATCACATAACAAGGTACGCTCTGATGAATTTACAGCTATGCTGTATTTGCACTCCGCGCAAGTTACGTTGTTTGTTTTCTTTTCTTCTTTCATTTCTTACTCCTTTCTTCCACTATTTTTTGAATAGCAGACAAACAATCGGAACAAATATCTGCACCTTCGTCATTGTCAGTTTGAATGCGTAATTCCTTGTTATTTGTTGATTTGAATTTGGGTTGTTTCCATTGGTCAATCTCATTGCCGCACATATCACAGTAATAATTTGTACTTTGCATATCTTTCTCCTTTTATTTTCCGCAACAATGTTTATACTTTTTTCCGCTTCCACATTGGCAGTATTCATTGCGTCCTTGTTTAGTATCAGAACGTGTTACCGGAACGCGAAATATTTTTCCGATTGTATACAGCCATTTCTCTTCTTGCTTTTCAAAACAGGCTATCTCGTGGTGGACGTTTTTAAGTTTTCCCTGTTCATAAGTCGCCTTGAATTGAACCTCACCGACCGTAACGCCGGAAACCATTTTTATATCGCTGGATATAATTTCAAGTCCAAGCCAGACAGAATTATTACTCCAATCCTCTATGTCTTGGCGGTGCGTTTCCATGTTTTCCTTACAGGTGTCGATTAGGTAGTCGATTTCATGTAACACATAAGCGGAATACCGGCTTCGCATAAGAGCTTCGGGTGTCGGCGCATTCTCTTTACGTTTGATAAAAGGTTTACAGCAATTTGCGTATAATTTACCAGAACCGCAAGGGCATTTTTCAAACATTATTTTTCCTCCTCTTTTTCAATTTGCAATGGCATAATAAGAGCGACCTTATCATCTTGAATAAACTTAATAGCCTTATTTTGTTCATACCAATAAACTTCCCATGTACCTTCTCCGAGCAAACGAAGATAATCAGGGTTTATTGCCGTTACGTCAGGGAATCCGTGAAGAAGTATTGCTAAATTCATGTTAAAACTTCCTGAACCTTCAAATGTAGTTTTATATTTTGCATCTTCTGTATTTGGAATTATTTTTTTGTATTTTGGGAAAACATAGTCATTTTCTGGTTTGTCAATATTTATAAGCCAGATATATCTTTTGTTTTGTTTGGCTTTAATTATTTTCCAATACCCTGCAAACAGCCCATGTTCATTAACAAAGTCAGCGGATAATATAGTTAAATGTAATTGTCTCCCATCTGTGGCAATGCCAAGAAGTTCACCTTCTTTTTCAGTAGGTTCAAAATAGAGATATTTTAACGCTGTTTTAGTAGGTAAATCTAAATCTATTAAAACTGCCCTTGCCAAATAAAGTAACTGTTCCGTATCTTCTCCAGATACCTCGACAACTTTTCCGAAATTCATAATTATTCTCCTTTCCTTTGAACATTAGATTGCAATTCAATAAAACGCTTGAGATTTGTTTTATCGAATATAGAAATATATTGACCGTCTTTTTCCTTTATAATTGGTTTGTTTTTATAGACGAATGACATCAAGTATTCACGGATTTGTTTGCATTTTTTTTCTTCTATATTTTCAATTCCATTGTCCGGCAGGAGAGTAAAACCTTGTAAAGCAGTTTCAATATAAAGAACAATATCCTTTATATCCGGCGCAGGAATAGGTTTCTTCTCGCGCCGTGGCGGTGGTGCGGTTTCCTCGATTTTTATTTTTTCCTGTTTTGGCTGTGGTTTTTCCTTCGGCTTTTCTTTCTGTTGCAAGCCCATCAAGAGGAGAACTACAGTAACCGCCAGCGGCGCAATAATATCATAGAACACAGCAGGAACGGCAATCATAAAAAAGTCGAAAAGATATTTCCTATCAAGATTATTAAGGCTCAACATAAAGCCGAAGAACGTCTGCGGTATCGTCTCGATATAAAGATTTTCCAGTACTTCATCAATGCTTTGCCGTTTCTGTTGCTCTGCGCTGTTCAGGCTGTTTGCGGTTTCCATTATTGTTCTCATGCTGTTGTTCCAACTCGCACCCTGTTGTTCTGCCAATGTTAAAAACCTGTCCATGTTTTGCATCGTCCATTTCGTAATATCAACGCCTTCTTGTTCAGCGTTTGAAGATTTGTAATCTGCCATGATTGCGCTGCGGCGTTTTTCAATTAAATCCTTTATGTCGGCTTGTATTGCATCGCTGCTGATAAACTTTGAGTAATTGAGCGACAAAGTAGAAAATATTGAAAATGTAATAACGGTTAAACCGACAACCACGAACATGATTGAAAACAGTTTAGCGAACCCCTTCTGCGCGAGGAAAAGTTGTGCCGCCGTGAAGCTGGTCGCGCTGAATATAATCAGTGCGATACCAGTTAATAGGGCTATTACACCCTCCATGCCTGTAAGCAAGAGATAAGACGCGGTATTCCGCGCCGACATCAAGATACAGAGCAGACCGACCGCCAGCATTGCCACAAACACAATGTTCCGGGCATTTACAAGGCTTGATAGAATTACGCTAAACTGTTTTTCATTATTCATTTTTCGTTGTCTCCTTTTGTGCAGAGCGTTTTGTTTTTGGTCTGAATTCAATATGGTCTGCCACGATTATAATTTTTTCGCTGTCAGGTGCTTTTTTTAAGCGTCCAACGGTTCTCAATTCTGCGCCTATTTTCCCTTTTTCAAGAGCCATACGACACCAACCGCCTTCCGCTTCAATGTCAATTTGCAATGTTTCTTCTTCCATGCTGTCATCTGATTTGAAAACTCTTGATGATGAAATAGTAAATACACAAATATTTTTATTTTCTGTGCGAAGAACCGGCTCAACTACGATATTGCCTTCAATAAGCATTGAGTTTAAGTTATTCATTTCTTGCCTCCAAACTGTACTTCCAACAAATACTTATCACCGTCTACAAGCAAATGTGGTAATGTATAAGCGTCTTTCATTTGTATATCGAAGCCATTTTCAACCTCTTTAATAGCATCAACGCTTTCTATTGTTTTATAAGTAGTTAAATCTGATTTATTCATTACAACTACTGTCATGCCGCCTCCTTCGCCGCCAATACGTCCATGTCGATTTTCTGTTCAATCATGGCTTTGACTTCGTTGCTGTGGGTGATGACTATCGTATGCCGGAGTTTACTCTCTGCATGAGCCGCTTCCAACATTCTGCAATAAGCGGTTTTTGATTCGCTGTCGAGTGCGCCGTCCACTTCGTCTTGGAAGCAGGAGAGGAACGCAAAATTGGTGTTACGTTTGCGGATAACGGCAAACGCATCATAGATAGCGCGTTTTATCCATACCGCTTCGCCTCCGCTTTTGTTCTCAAGGTTTACCGCTTCGCCGTCTTCGCTGTCGATTACTTTTATTACAAAGTCCTCAATCTGCTTTGTTTTCTTTCCTGCGCCGCCGATTCGCGTGGTTTCGATGGCAATTTTGAAGCGGTCGCCGTATGCGCTTTCAAGAATTTTGTTCGCGGTATCTGATATGCTTGGTGCAAGCGCGTCCAGTTCCAACGCCTGTATGCCGTCTTTTCCGAAGGCGCGTGATATGGTATTCCATGCGTTATTTTCCTTAACGCTCTGGTACATGGATTCGACCAGTTCGGCAAGTTCCTTTTCCTTTGCTTCTATGTCTGCCAGTGTACGCATAATGGCTTCGACATTCGCTTCCTGCCGTGCAATTTCTTCCTTTGTGGCGGTGTACTGCCGCGTCAAGTCTTCATGGCAGGAAATAGCGGTATCGAGTTCACGCCGGAGCCGTCCATAGGTTGTGTCGTCAATGCCTTTCGTCAATTCCTTGACCACGTTAAAGCGTTCATCGAAAAGTTTATTCTTATCGACAAGCTGATTCTTCAATCCTTCAATGCGTACCTTCGCGGCGTTGGCGTTTTCAAGTTTTGCGCGTAAATTTGTTATGTCAAATTGTTTAAGTTTATCCGTGGCTGTCCGCAGTATTGATTCGTCAAAGGTTTCTAACTTTACCGTGTCGGGTTCATCAAGAGAAAGGTCTGCGAGTTCGTCTTGTATTTCTACAAGCCGTTTCTTGACCACATCTAGTTTATTCTTGTTGTCTTTTATGGCGGCTTTTTCTTTGGTGATTTTATCGACAAACTGATCGCGCCGAGCCTTCAATTCAACAAGTTTTTCTTCCGGCAGTTTCTGTCCGCAGGTAGGGCAGTTCTCTTCAATGTTCGCGGAATCACGTTCATAAAGTTTGATATTGTTTTCGTAACTCAAAATAAGTTTTTCAATATCATTCTTTAATTGAACCGCTTTATCACGCTCAACCTCAACGGCTTTTACCTTTTGGTCATGCTCGGTTTTTTGTTTCAGATAACCCTGCTGTTTTCCCATGTTTGCTTCTGTAACCTTCTGCTTTTTCTGGTTCTCGGTTTCAACAGTTTTTTGCAAGGTTTCATAATCGCTGATATGTTTCTCGTATACGGATTTATTCTGCGCCGCTTCCGTGTAACGAGTAATATCACCCTCGATGGCTTTAATTTCTGCCGTGATTTGATCAACCGCTTTCCGCGCTTCTATTTCTTTCTGTGCGCGGATTTCTTCTGCGTTAAAAGCCGCTTGTTTTTGTTCCATGTCGGCTTTTGCTGTTTTGCCTTTTTCGGTGATTTCAGAGAGACAGTTCTCCGCGTCAAGACGTGCTTTTTTTGCTTCATTAAGACGCTTTGTTTCAGGCTCTTTGCCTTCAATCGCTTTTTGGAGTAGTTGTTTTTTTATATCGCCGTCATGGATTTTGGATTCTTCCAGTTTTGATTTTGCGTCCGCAGCGTCCGCAAAGCGTTGCAGATAATCAATACCAGCAAGCGCAACAAATAAAGACTTCTTTTCTCCGGCTGTAGCATCGGCAAGGTCGGGAAGGTCTTTTGTCGGCTTTTGTGTCGAAAAAGCGGTTCGCAGGAATAAGTCAATAGAACCGAAAATCCCATTCACAACTTCCTCATAAGGTTTCAAATTGCCGTCAACGCCGGGTCTAGGTTGCCATTCATTTACACATTCCAAATTAGCGAAACCATAAGCGTCAAAAATGTAGTATTTGCAGGAACCGGATTTATTCTGACCATCAACTTGAATTAAAAACTTTATGAAGTGTCCGCGCCCTTTCAAAGAACGGTCTTCATAAATTATTTCGCGGTAACTGTCGCGGAGACAGAAGTGGTCTTGTAATTTTCCTTTCCGGGTAAGCATTTGCGGATATGGGTGGCAGTTTTCAATCAGCGTTGTTTTACCGCGCCCATTATTACCGATAAGAGCAATAAGCCCATTATCGTAATTGGCAAGATTAAGGCAGATTTCGTCTTTGTGTAGACCTTTCCTTATACCGATTGAACCGCGCAGTTTCAAACTTGCGAGTTCCCATTCCCCTGATACCGAAGCCGCACTTTTCATTACTTCGTTTTCAAGACGTTTGATTTTTTCAATAACGGTATTTTCAACTTCCTGATTTGAGTTTTGCGCCCATACTTCAAACTTCCGTGCAGGAGTATTGACTTCTGTAATCTCTGCGGCGCGGACTGTTTCTATTGCTAATTCTGAAATAGTTACTCTCGAACCTTCAACAGCGCCGTATTGATAAAGCCCTTGTAATTCACTGTCTGTGTTAATGAAAGCACGGTCTTCCTTTTTACAAGTAATTTCAAGCCATACTCTTTTCCCTGTAACGTCCAATGTCTCTCCGAGCATGAATTTCGGATTTTCTCTCCAATCCTCAAATGAGGTTTCAATCTTCATGTTCTGTGGGTGCGGAAAATCCACGCGGTCAACTTTTACAGGGAAGCCATAGGGATTTCCACTTATAAATTCGACCATATTAAATCCTGCTTTGTGTGTTTCACCAAAGTTTTTGGGATAAATAGAACCGGCATAATAAGCTGGTATATTGCCAACCTGTTGCGGTTTATGAATATGTCCAAGAGCAATATAATCCGCGCCTGTATCGGACAATTCGTCAACTGTTATGCTGATACCAGTTCCACGCTCTATTGTCTGGTCATTCTGTAACGTGCTCCCGGCAATATCGCCATGATAAAGAAGAACGCATGGAATATCCAAATAATCCTTGCGCTTTGCACCGAGCAAGAAACATAATTTGTGCATGGCGGCGCGGATTGTTTCTTCGGTTTCGTCTTTACCTGTGCTGTTGTTTGCCAATAAGTATTTTTTGCGCGGTTCCGGTATTCCGAAGATAAGGGCTTTCAGTTCGTTTTTATTACAAGCGCGGTGTGCTTTTTCTTCGTAAAATATATTTCCACCGGATACTAAAAAATACGCTTGTCCCGGTTCAAGAATAGTGATACCGTATTTACAAGTGATTTTTTGGAAAATCTCCAATGAACCGTCTGTATCATGGGAAGGTGTTCCGTAAATCATGACAATCGGTGCAAGGTCTGCGATGTTACGAATCGCGTCCGTGAACCGATTAAATCCTGACGCTTCTGTATTAAGCATAGAAGCGTCCCAGGTGTCCCCTGCGATACATACTATATCGACAGGGGACTTTTTTATTTGTTCCGCTAATGACCGCAGGGAAGCAAGTGCTTCCTCTGCGTGTTCACGGCAACAATGAAGGTCTGCGAGGTGTGCTATTTTCATACATTTATCCCTTTGTTATGAAGCCAGTCGTAAAGACGCTTGATCATGCTGTCGCGGCTTTCAATAGTGGCGTTGGGATTGTCTAATTCTTCCTGCGCCATTTTGTAGGGGTTCTTGCCGTTCTTGCTTACAACGTCAAGAGCGTCTTTATAAGTAATCATCAACTGTTCAATCAACAGCCCTTTTTGTGTACGCTCGTCTTCTTTTTCGCTTCCCGGGCCTGTGGGTTCATCAGGGAATTCAGGTTCATCAGAAGTTTCTGCCTGATTGGTATTAGGCGGCGTTTCTCCCGGAGGTGTTTCACCCTGTGGCGTTATATTTACCGTTTCAGCGTCAACAATTTGCGGTCTGCCGCCGAAGAGATCAGATATATCAAAGCCGAGAGCCTTTGCCGTTGCTAAAGAGCGTCCCTCCGGCGTTTTCAGGATATATTCCGTATTTTGAACCATGCGCCCGAACAAAAGCGGTTTTTCAATGTCCTTTGCTTCAAAGGCTGTCGGCATACCAACAAGCTCGCGGATAACGCGCAGACGTGCGCCAGTATTCGCTCTCTGTGTTGCGACCTTTTGAAGTTCAAGAATATACCGCGCCAGAGAAGAACCGTATGGTTTTCCGTCTCTGCCTGTTCTTTGCTGTTGCTTTGTTTTGTCGTTAAGTTCGGTAACATTGTAATCGAGCATGGCGCGTAATACCGGATCAAATTCATAATCGCATTTTGAACTTGTGCGATATGAACCATCGGACATCATTTTTCTGCCCTGCGCCACAGCGATATAAACTGTACGCTTACCGCAAGCATTATCCTCAAGAGTTACGCTGCGGACTTCTCCAAAAATAAAGTCAACGCCGCTTGCTTCGCCGATTCTGTCAACAAGCTCGCGCTTAGGCATAAATTTACCGGAGATATTAAAGCAGTCATTTTCTTTGTCAAGTTTTATCTCCGATACTTCCGGTTTGAAGAGAGGGGTTTTTTCAGCAACCCAATCCTTGTCAACAAAAACAAGTGCGCCTTTTTTCTGCGCTTCTTCAATTCTCGATAATGCTGTAGTTCCGTTCATGTAGTTGCCTCCTTTAATCCGTTAGCGGTAAGTATCCGCTTCGCGGCTTTTACTGCCGCGTCCAGTTCCTTCTCGCATTCTGCGACCGTTTCGAATTCCGCTGTGGCACTTATTTGCCAAAGCCCTTTTGCCGTTTCATCGAGGGCTATCCGCACCCTTTTGTTAGTCTGTACTTCCATAATTTCTCTCCTCAAAAAATATTTTCATTAGGCATACACCCAATTAGAAACCGATATAATTCCTACATATCGCCGGTATAAATTGTTTCAATGATTCCTTTTGAATCATAAAAAACAAATGTTCCTTCGCCGCCAGTACGCAGACCGATATAATCTGTGGCATCAAAAAACTTTCCAAGCCGTTCCGCTTCTTCCATAACCTCCGGTTCAATAAGGTAATCAGGAATTATCGCCAGACAGCCAGCGTCAACACCGTAATCAAAGCCGGAAGCACTTTCATATACTCCGTCTCCATACATAGTTCCGCATTGTATGAACGCTATTTTTCTTCTTGCACAATTCTCAAGAACCATGTAATGAACTTTTGCGGCATACAGATCAAGGTATTCAAATTTTATTATTTGGTTTATTTCTCTTTGCGTTCCTGCGAAGATTTGATTGCATACGTTATCCCATAATTCTTTTGGAATGACATAGCAAGGATCACCTATCCAAACCCTTATCTTTCCATCAATTTCTACTTTCTCGTCAATCTTGTTTTGCATATTCCATTTCCTCCTTTTATATTTATGCCGCTTGTACGGCGCGGATTTTTTGTAAAATATCAGTTCGCTTTATGGCTTTTGTGCCACAATATTTGCAATTAACAAAAATCTGTTTTTCAGTCATTCTTTCTACTGTTGCCTCAAACCATTGAGAGCGCGACCAGCGGTTTGTTTTTTCGATATAAACTTCTACAGACTTTCCAACTTCCAATCCGAGGTCTAATATTTTAAGTTCGCGGTTCAATTCGTTTCTTTCTTCCCTGACGTTGGGGTGCAATGTTCCTCTGTCCATTTCCGGATATGTAAAACTTTCAAGGGTATCAAAAAACAAACTCATATTTGTTGAAAAGAAATCTGAATTTATGTTTTCCAATACAAGAGCAACTTTTTTATAGTAGTCTCCCATGTCGCTCAAGTTTTCTTTTGTACCATGACCACTAATTCCTGATATAGATATTTCTTCTACACCCTTATTCCTGAATGTTACGGAAACATCATTTCTGTTTTTATTGCCAAAATATACGCATACGCGGTTTTGTTCCGGTGATGGTAAACCATAAATCCGAATATCTACCCTTGTATATTCGTCTACAGGGTAGCCAGCGTCTTTCAAGTGAGCTTTTAATTCAGATTGAAGTTTGTTTTGTGATTCATGGTAGAGCCTACTGTTTTTTTCAGAAGTTTTATCATCTTCTTCGATAAGCGCATTTAATTTGGCAAGCCTATCTTCAATTTCTTTTCTGGTTTTCATATTTCGTTATCTCCTTTTTCGTATTCTTCGCGCTGTTTTTTCTTGGCAAGTTGTAATCCATGCTGTAACCTGTGGTCTTTTTCAATATCCTTTTGTGTTATTCCAATAGCGTCTAACGCAGAAGTAGTATCAAAAGTAACAATATATTCGTGATCTGCAAGTTCGTAATCAAACATTTCAAAAATAAATCCTTCCCCTGTGTTGTCTGCCGCTATTGCGTCCTGCAATTCTTTATCAAATCTCGCAAACATTTCATGTAATTTTTCGGCATCGGTACGGCGGTAGAAACCTCCAACGCCGAGTTTATAAACCTTGTCCGTATCATCAGGTGATAGACCTAGTTTTGCCATACCTTCTACAAACTGTTCATTACTGAAAGCAAACATTATCGGGAACTCTCCGAATTCTTTATCTTGCTTCCGTCTCAATTCTTGATATGCGTTCATGCCGCCACCTCCTTCGTTAAGGTCTGAATAGCTGTAAGTTTTGCTTTCAGTTCTTTAATTGTTTCCAGAAGGTTACATACCAAAACGGATTTGTCATTAAATGATCTCTGGTATTCGTTCTTCAATACAGTAAGGTTTGCATTTTCTTTTTTGTAATAAGCAATAACTTCTTCATACTGTGAAATTATTTCTTCGCTCGTGCGGCCATCATAACGGCGGCTGTCAGGGTGTTTATCACTCCAAAACTCTGTAACGCCGTTACTGGTAATCTCGTGGAATACTCCATTCTTTTCGGTAGCGTAAGTTTTTACGATGCGCCCATCTTCCATACTGGTGTGTTCTTTGTATTCAACACCGCCGATAATCTCATTCTTTGCTTTTTGATAAACTTCGTAATTTACAGCTTTCATTCCATACCCCTTATCTTAAAAAAATTGCCCCTTGGCGGTGGAAGTCGCTTCGGGGCAGCCAGTCTGCCAGAACAGGCTGTAAAGTCTTCCACCCCTTTACAGCCGTTCCTTGCTTACTCTTAAAGTGTCGCATAATTCAAACACTTTTTGAAGTAGTAAATATAAAATATTTCAAGAATTTTCAAAATATTTCCGTTTTCTGCTTCACGCCTGTATAGTAAAAGTGTCGTTTTATTCAAACACTTTACATTTTCCGCAAAATGTACGATAATATTAAACATGACAGGTGAAACCTTAAAAGAAATGGCAGAGTGGTCTGGAGAATTACAGCGCACTATAGAACGGCGCATACAACGCGCTAAAATAAAACCTTTTACAAGAGAAGCGTTATATCCACCCGGAACATACGAGAAAATTAAAGATATTAAGATGGGCAGACCAAAAAAAGAAAAGCCGGTTAAACCCAAACCTAAAAACAAGAAAAAATAATTCATTTTGTCTCCTCGACCACAGGTAAGGAAAAGCGATCACAACCGCATTTTCCCCATACTTGCGAATCATTTTGATCAAATAAAATGTGGAAAAGATAATGGCAAAAAGTAACGCCGGAAGGGTGTCGCCGGAAGTCTGCACAGCAGCGACAGCACCGCGCTTTATCTTCCGCAACATCTTTGAAATGAAAAGTATCATTAAAATATTTCCGGGTAGTTTTTGCCATTTCCATTTCGGTTAAAACTCCTGCTCGTCTGTTGGTGTGCCGGGCTTCGCTTTTGTGCCAAACTCTATACGCTCGGCAATTACAAGTAACGAGCTTCGTTGCTGTCCGTCTTTTTCCCATCGGTTTTGTTTGAGCCGACCAGTTATGCGTATTTCATCACCCTTCTTTGACTTCTCCGCGACAAGTTTTGCGACATCACCGAAGCAGTCAACATCAATGAATGAAACCTCTTTTTCAAATGTTTCTCCTGATTTGTAAAAGCGATTAGTGGCAACAGACAATTTTCCGATAACAGAATTAGCGGTATGTTTTAGTTCCACATCACGGCAAAGATTACATTCCAATACGACAAGGTTCTGCTGGTTCATAGTTCTACTCCTTAACTTCAAAAATATTTAGTGTCGGCATACAACCGTATGTTGACGTTTCTATTGATAGGCGCGATATTTCCTTGACAATTTTTATTTCGTTTTCGTCAAGTTCCATTATGAATTCTGTGGAAGCATCGCAACCTTCTAAAATAATTTGATATTTCTTTTTCATTCTGGCCTCCATCTTTCATCAGGCTTGACAAAGGGAGTACAAGCAACCACAACGAATGGGACTGTTCTTCCAAATTCAATATCTGCGCTCATTATGTTTTGCAAATAACCTTTCTGATATTCCAACCACCAACCACAACGAATGGGACTGTTCTTCCAAATTCAATATCTGCGCTCATTATGTTTTGCAAATAACCTTTCTGATATTCCAACCACGTCATCAACACCCATTCTCTATCAAGTACCCATACCGGCATATTTTCCGGCACAACTTTACCATACTCCTGTTTGAATTGTTTAATTGTTGGGTATTTGCGGTGATAGCACGAACATTTATTTTTCACACATGAGCTAACTCCATCGCTAAATTCAATTAACCCATTTGAAAAATGACATTTAGTAGTAGGTAAATAATCACGAGGTTTAACGTAAGCTCCAGCAGAACAAAAGTAATCTTTATCAATTTCATTCATGATATTTTTATCTCCTTTATGTTTTTTGTTTGTTTCTCTGATAAAAACATTTTCTGTAAAGAACCTACTTTTTTATTTTTGGTTTCTAATTTCAAACCCACTGATTCAATACATAAAGACTTGAGAGGATATGTTTCTTCCTTTCCGTCTTTATAAGTGATTGTGATTTGTTTCATGCTTTGCCTCCTGTTCTTCTTTATATGTATGCCTCATGCACCCTTGCCTGTGGACGGCTTTGCAATTAGCACAACGCTTTTTTCTTTTACAAGTGTTACACTTTAGTTCCACTTCCTTCCCATTTACTGGATACTTCATTTGTCTACCCCATATTCTTTCTTTACCCATAACCAGACCTTTTCCAGTTCGCTCTGGTTCATCTCTTTTACCGGCTTGTCGCAGATAAGTTTCAATCTTCGGTACAACATTCTGCTATGCGCCTGTATATTGCCGGGAGCTTGCTTATTCAGAAAAGCCGTTATAACGCCGTTGATATTTTTCCGCAGGATTTTCTCCGCTTCGCTCGGAGAGCATGGCGGCGGTTCAGGCATCGGCGCGGATACACCGTCCACGCCATGCGCTCTTGAACTTACCGGAATAATCCACGGTCGCGCTTCGCCTGTTCCTTCGCCTTCCTGTTCCGAACCAGTACCAATGAGTTCTTGCTGATTGTCGGGGTTCGATAACGGAACAAGTTTTTCCTGTTCTATCATGCGTATAACTTTTTTGAATGACCAATCCGCTGGCGCGTAAATAACGGCTTTCTCTTTTCCGTGGGATATTCGGTTCGCTCGCGCAAAACATTGCTCAAGCCACGGTACGGAACGAATATGAGACAGGCAACAGATAACGGATATTTGAGGAACATTAAGCCCTTCGTAAGCCATAGCGACCGTTACAAGGATATTGAATACTCCGCGCTTAAAATCTTTTATATTTTGTTTTGCTTGCGGTGTGTCCTCGCTGGTTGCTATTCGCGCCATTCTATGCCGCGCCGCTAAGTAGTCGTAATAGGCTTTTGCGATTTCAATATTAGGCGCGACCACAAGCATTTTTGCCTCGCGGTAGTTGTAAACCATTTCCGTATACTCGCGCAGGGCTTTATCCAATAAGTGATCTGCGAACTCTGTCCGTAGCGCAGTAAATAAAGCCTTCGCGGATTCTTCGCCGGACAAAGCAGAAGTGCTTTCGTGTCCGTCCATTTCCTGCCATGTGGCTTCGCCATCGACAAGAACGAACTGAACCGGAAGAATAGAACCGTCTTCAAGTGCCGCTTTCCGTCCATAGGTTATAACGCGCCGTGTGTTCGTGTTCGTAAGTACCGGCTCACCGCTTTGATAATCCATGAACGCTATGCGCTGCCCATCACCGCGTGAAAGCGTACCAGACGCTTTTATTACAAGCGCGGCGTTATCGACAAGCGGCTGTACTGCCTTGTGCCATTCCGAACCCTCTGCAATGTGATGAAACTCGTCAAGGAATAAAATATACTTGTGGTTTTTGAATTCTAGCGCATGGCATTTCGGGTCTATACCCACAGCCTGATACGTTGTTACATAGCCGGATAAACCTCGCGTTAAATCCAAGCCGTTGTCGGCGGCGCGTATCCGCTTATCCGTGAGCCAGCGCGGATTACAAAATTCTTCTTCACCCTGATATTTAAGGCTATTTCTCGGAACTATCCAACAGATTTTTTCCGCTATGTCAGGAATAAGATTTTCCGAGACAATCACCGGAACAAAGGATTTACCACCTCCGGGAGTAACGGACAGTATTATCTCGCGGACAGGCTTGCCGGACAAGATTTCTCGGCAGACTTCCCTTGTTTCAAGTTGGTGCTTCCGCAGGGTGATAGTAGGCATTAGTTTTTTTCTCCGGGATTGCCAACAGTTATATCCAGTTCGTCTTCTTCCTCGTCTTCGTCATCATCAAACAAAGAATCTTCGCTGTGCCTTTCCTGCCCATCTTCAAAAGGGAGTTCATTCTGCGCTCTTGCACCCTGCGCGTAAAGTACAACCTCCTCGCGCAGTTTTATAATTTTCTCAACAAGCGTATTATTTTGGCTGGCGCGAAGCTGATAACTTTCATCAGTAGAGGAAACATCATCATTAGCAATGAGAATTTTATCTGTCTTCAAAAGATGTTTTACATAGGGGTTCTCTTTTGTTTTTATATAAAACTCAAGATAAAAGTTTTCGCCGCTGTTTTCTGGATAACCAAATGTTACAGACCGGAACTGCGCCGCTATGCTCTCGAACCGGAAGAATTTTAATGAAGCATTTACCACATTGGATATTGATTGCATTAAATCTCCAGTTGGCTTGTCATTTGTTTGAATCTTCTGTTTCTCCGAACCAGTCTCAAACAAAACATTGTACTCATACTCTCCACCCACTTTGAATTGCAAAATATTCATCATTAAACCGCCTCCGTTTTGTTCCATGTTTCTATTGCGGTATCTATTGGGTCTTGTGAAACTAAATATTTTCCGCAAACCTTACACTCAAATAAATACACAGCATATCCAGATGTCATTACGCTTTCACCGCCACATTTGCACGGCTTTAATTCATGTACTTTGATTTCGTTCATTTTGTTATCACCCCTTTTAATATGTTCCACATCTCCGATACTTCTTTGCCTACTTTTTCAGCAATATCTAATCCGGCAGGAACAACATAACGCGCTATTTCTGGTTTGAGTTCAACATTTATTTTGTAATTGAAGCGAAGAGCAAATATTACACCAACAGCAAATAAGATAAGAAATATTGCACCTATGATTTCTGGTATAATTTCGCTTTCTGATGTGCCAATCAGCGTAACAAAGAACCCCACAAAACCAAAAACAATAGCAAACACAATTCCAAATTGATACCAGTAATTTAATAACTGATATTTTGTATACAATTCCACAATTAAATCCGCTGTAATAAATTCCATAATTAAATAACTCCTGCCTCTTTAAGTTGTTGCTCAAGGCTTTCTATTGAATTAACGACAATACCAATACCGCCGTTCCGATTAACGCAATCAAGAAATTCTTTTTGGTCAACAGATAATTTGCCGCCAACAGGTCTTTTACATTCAATCCATATAGAAATACCTGCCTTGCCGATAGCATAAATGTCTGACATTCCTTTTGCGCCGAACCTTATAAACCCACCGCTTGGCGTTTTCATTGCACCGCTGTTTACGCGGTAGTGCGGTATCTTTTTCAATGCGAGATATTTCTGCACCGCGTCTACTACCGGATTTTCTTTTATTTTTTCCAACGGTGATCTTGCTTTTCGCTTTCTTGTTTTTTGACCGTATGCCATCTTAAGCACCTCCTGTTCTTTCTCTCCACGAGGGAGAGAGATTTTTAGATTATTCGTGTCGGTTATCACCGACACAGAAAGCGGGGGCGCAGCCTCCCACAGCACCCGCGCCGGTGCCGTAGGAGCCGCCAACGCTGGAGACAACAGTAAAGGAGGAAGACGAGCCGGAAGAACGCGGTTTAAGCCAGTACCACCAGTCAACGCCGTTATACTTTTTCACACCCTGATTTGTTTTTGGAAGAAACACATGGATTTTCTTGTCCGTATCAATACCGGCATTTCTAAGAGCAGTTTCAAACGCATTCTTTACGTCTTCGCTGTTCAAGTATTCGGATAACAAATCACGACCTGTACCTTTGTCCGTATCCCTTGCAGAATTGAAAAGAATATCGCGGCTGTAATATTTGCCGTCCTCTTTTAACTCAAATACTGCGTGTGTCTTTTGAGCATTGAAATGAAGACCGCCGATGTCGGCTTGTGGCCATATAATATCTGTCTCAATAGTTTTCTTATCATTAGAACAAGAGGAATTGCCCTCCAACTTGTTTAACCGCTTTTTGAGGTCGATGATTTCTCCCTCGATTTGTTTGCACCAATCCGCGTCTTTCATTCTTCTTTCCTCCAAATATAATTTTTGTTTCCACCCTTTCATAAAGGCTTCTATTTTGATCAACCGTCTTATACTGATGCGAACAAAAACGCCGCATCATTCGCATTAAAGTATCCGTATACATTCGCTCTGCCTTCGGATAAAGTTTTGTTACATCGTTGTGCAATTCATTCCCAAAATACTGATGCCCAATAGGGTAGTTTTCAATAACGTACCTTACTGTCTCCGACATCGAGCTAAACTCATTCCCCTCCATATTTTTTTTCCTTATAGTCCGTACCTTTCACCAAAACCCATTTTTTTCAGCGTGTTATAGGCTTCTATAAATGCTTCTCTAAGGGTGTGATAGCGTTCTGTTTTGAATAAATATTTGCCGTGTGAATACTGCCGTACATAACTAATCTCGTAACGGCGGATTTTATGTTTGCCATCAATGCCAAAGTCATCACTCCTCCAAATTCTTTGTTCGTAATCGACAGTTTCTTCACAAGTCCGTTTGCAATCAGAACAGGGCATTTCCTTCTTTTCTCTTTTTTGAACTCTAAGCGGAAGCGCAAATTCCAATTCCTCAAGCGGCATTAAACATAATTTGCATTCGCCGTTTTCTCCGCATACTCCGGCGCACTTCGCGCATAGGTCGTTACCACATACAGGGCAGCACCCACCTATTCCTTCCTCTCCTTCAAGCCGCCAACGGTCGTCCATTTCACGACCACAGCGATCACAAGTTATTGCCATCTTTTCCCTCCTTATTATCTGGTTCAAGAACAATCCATGAAATTAAAGCATTGCTCTGTTTGATGTATTCCCCGAATATTGCAAATAACTGCCACAGTTGCGCTCTTTGGTTTTTCCAAATATCGTCAATGAAATTTATATTTGAATATTCTTTAAGTTCCATTTTGTCCTTAAATATTTCAAATCCGGCTTCGGTTAAGCGGAACTCTACCCAATCATTCATACTTACGGTTTTCATTAAACAGCCTCCTTAAACTCAAGCATTTTCACGTCTCCGCTTCCTAATAAAGCAACGCCGCTTTTCCAAAGCCGTGTCGCTTCTTCCATTGGAATTTTGTATTCTTCAACAACATCTTCCGGATCGGACATCCACTTGCGTATTTTCGCAACCTCGATGTTGAACTTCATTAAAAGATTTTTATTTATTTTCAAATGTGCATTACTATTTCCTTTGTAGTAACGCATCGTAAAAGCAAGTTCCCCTTCTTCTGTATGAAATTTTTGTTCTGCCTGATGTATCGTATAATTGGGATTTTGATTATCTGCTATTGGAAATCCGAGATTCCGGCAAACAACAATAAAGTCGTCAACAATGGTACGTTTGCCCATATATGAATAAGCGTTTTGATTATGTGCTTCAACAACGATTCGGTAATCAAGACCTATTTTCCAACGCTCTGGCAATTTGTCATATTTATAATGTTTGCGGCTGTCTTGGGTATTTCGCCAATCGCTTTTTACCCAATGCTTATTCGACACATAATTTTCTATGTAATCGGAAGTTGTCATATTGTCAAACACTTCTCCGATCTGGTCGAGTATGCCGATATTTGCGTTATTAATTATCCAGATCACAACTGAATAAATATTGTCAGCGTTAAAATCCAGAGTTTGAAATTCTTTAATGCTGTTAAATATATGCTCTCGAGTTTTATAAATCATTCGTTTTTTTACCGGCTCTAATTTATCAAATGTTGCTCGCCAGTATTTTTTCTTTAAGCCTTTGATAGATTCTTTTATTATTTCCATCATGGAACTTTTATCCTGTCCCATGAGTTTAATAATCGCAGGATCAAGTTTACCGATGGCACGGAAGGCATTGCCTAGTTCTTCTCTCTCCCTTTCATAATCAGATAAAAGTTGGTCAATGGGAGTTTGTTTTAATACCAATTCTTCTTTGTCTTCATCAACATATTTATCTTTTTTAGGTTCAAAGTCTGCAATATTTTCTCGGACAAATCTTTCAAATGCGTCTTCTAATGTAGATTGATATTTTTGTCCATGTTTTGATTCGCCTTCAATATTTTCCCACGGCAAATTTATGCGGATAAGGTTTACTTTACCGCGAGCCTCCCTGTCTGCCTCTGAAAAATCATATTCTCCGACAACTGATACTTCATAGCGTTTTAGTTCTCTCGTAATTTCATCTTGATTTTTCCAGCGCACAGGCAATACCAAATATAGAACGCAGAAATTACACTCCGTTAATAATTTGTTTACCCAACGCACAAAATCAGAATATGGAGGATTACTAAAAATGAGCGAGTAACTGTTATTATGAAGTGATACGTCCCAATAATTACGACCTATAATAAAGACACCTCTACGGATTAAATCATCAGCTTGCGCTCGTGCAATTTCTATTCCGTATTTATTCTGCGCCGGGAAAAAATCGAGAACGCGACCATCACCTGCGCCGATGTCAAGAAAAGAATCAATGTCTAAACGTTCCATTTTCTTTTCTCGTTTTCCGTTGTATTCATAATCTACTCTTATTCCAATATCCTCTGCATTCTCATTTTTTCGTCCACCTCTTGAGTTGTAATTGGAATAATCGTTCTTATGGCTTCGCAGATAAGCCCATAAATCATTTTTCATGGCTTCCATTATTTCCGGCGTTGTTGGATACCATTCAAAATCTTCATTTGCGGTTTTTAGTATCTGTATTTTTTTGGAAGTGCTTACAGGTTTTTCTTTAGGTTCAATTCCCGGACATGGAACGCCGTCAACAGCAAGTATTTTCATTGTAGTTCTCCGTTCAATAAAGAATCTGCTTTATCAGATACTTCATAGTCCGCTGATTGCCGCGTCCGATTAATATATTCAAAGATTTCACTCTCGCGGAAGAGAACCTTCCCTCTGCCTCCGGTTGGTTTGTAATGCGGTATTTTTTTCAGATGTACCAGTTTATAAATGTATGAAGGAGAAAAACTTGTTATTTCCTCAACCTTATCAATTCTGATATAAGGCTCATTCTTCTTTTCCTTTTCCATTTCCGTACCCCTTGTCTTAAAAATCTGCTCGTATTTTTTCGAGCAATAACGCAGTAGCGTTTGACCGCCGCAAGCCTAGCATCGTTATCATGCTTACTCTCTGCGTTGAACCAGCCAACTTTTACGTCTATGGCGTTGACGTGCCTTGAGGCTTCGTGCGTGGAAGTGATTACGGGAGGGGAACTCCGGCGCACGATATTGGAGCATCTGTGATTGACCACAGAAGCGCGGAAAAGGAGTTGATAGAACCGCACCGCCGCCACGGCTGCCCCATGTTCATTAGTCGTTTCCTCCTGTGCGAAAAGTTTCCATTGTGTCCTGCGCGTTTTTCCATTCCAATAAAAACTTTTCCCTTGAAATTTCCTTTGCTTGATAAGCGACAATGATTGATTTGAACCAAGCCCAGTTAATTCCGTTCTTCCATTGATGTTGCATAACGCTTCCTCCCAAATAAAAAAGGGAATCGCCACTTTTTTCCTTGCGGAAAAATTACAGGTGTGCTCGGCACCTGCCAGTAGCAATTCCCTTTATTACCCTGCCGGCACAAGGTAGTCTCAAATGAGACCATCTACAAAAACACATAGTCTCGAATGAGACTAATATATCATATATCCCAAATTGTATCCCAATCAGGGATATGTGTCAACCCCTTTTTTCTCCGTTTTTTGTAAATGGCTTTGCATATTTTCCAACTGGCTGTTTCCATTTTCCAACTGCTTGATGTAGACAGTTGTAGAGCATACGTTTTAGCCACTTCTCACGGTCAAGACAATGTGCGTCAATGTATTCGTTAAAAAGTTTGTCCTCGTCATCAGAAAGTTCTACTTCAATGGTATATTTAGCCATTTTTCCCTTCCTCTCCTGTTGAATTGGATTTACCTACGAACACAATTTTCAAAGAGATGGTATTTTCGTCTTCGACTTTGTATTCGCTAATAGACCAACCTTCGGTAGACAGTAGTTTTGAAAGGGTATGGATTGTCTCAAAATCAAGCGTTTTCATGCAGTTACCTCCGGCAAGGTTTTTCGCTGTCTGGCAGCTTTTATAATAAATGTATCACCATTTTAACATTTAAGTCAATATAAATGTATCGCAATTTTAACTTTTTTAATTTTTTTTCTGTTTTTTACTATACATTTGTCAAGGAAAATGTATCAGAAATTGAACATTTTATATTTTTTATGGATTTTCCGATAATTTAAGAATGAAAGGAATAACAATCCAAGAAGTAGCAGATGCGCTAGGATTGACTTATTTTGCGGCTCGTCAAAGGATTGTAAGAGCAGGTATTAAGCCAATTACAAAAGAAGCGTTATATCCTGAAAATACACTAGAATTAGTTAAAAATTCTCTTGGAAAAGGAAGACCAAAAAAGAAACAAGAAACAAACCAAAAAGGAGTAAAGAAATGAAGAAAGGAATAGGAATATTTATTGGTATTGTAGGTTTGATAATAGTTATTATTTGGCTTTTCAATACAGGGAAAATAGCTTTACTTCTTATAGGTTCTATACTTATCGCCGCAAGTTACTATTTGCTTGGTCTGGATAAAATATTTGGTAAGAATAAGAATATCCATCAAACTAATTCAATAAACATGAGAAATGAGAAGGCAATATTCGCCGAGAAAAATTTACCCGGATTGGCAAAGCAGTTTGATGAAACTGTCCATATCATTGATACGACAGTAAAACCTGATATATTTTTTAGCAGATATGAATTTTTAATAAAAACACTCGAAAGAATAATTGAAAATAAAAGAGATATGGGAATTAATGATACTAAATCAATTGAATTACTTGAACAAATTGAAAAACCAGAAAACAAGGAAGAGCAGATTAATGATTTTATAAAACGAAGTCATGAAAGACTTTTATCTGATATGTCTAGTCTAAAAACCGATAATGGGAGAATTAATAAAGCAAAAAAATATTTTGATGAGATGAATGAATATAAAGATAAAATGAATAATATGAATATTGATTTGTTAGATAGCTTAAATAAACAGACTATTTGATTACTTTTTTTTACTAATAAGATGACCATCTCTTAAAATTACAGCACATATAGCTCTTAACATTGTCATTGTATTTATTAAAGGCTTTGAACTTTTTTTGCCTTCAATGAATTGTTTTTTAATTGTTTTCATGTATGTCTTTCCTGTCTTTTTGCTTACCTTTGCTTCTTTACCAACTATTATGGTATCTGAACCATTTATCGTTATTTCAGAATTGGGTTCAAAACCACCCTCTTTTATTGTCATTTTTACCATATCCGCTACAGCATGACCAACTGATTCCGCAGCGAGTTTTGCTGTTTTTTTGCCATCAACTACATCTGCATAAAATTTACCCATTACTAACTTTATTTTTTCTCGTTTTCCATCAACAGTATTTCTCATAAATGGTCGTGGTGGAATATACCAACCGCCACCATGTTTTCTCATTACCCCTAACTCGTTCCATGCCGCATATTGAGCGATACTAACGCCTTTATTTTCACCACTACCCTCAGGTAAACCTACTTTTATTTTTAAATGTTTTAATTCATCAATCTCCTTAAATATTTTTTCTGCACCCATATCTTTGTCTGTATGCCCACCATTATTAGCCATGCACCCCTCCAGCTACTTCCATAGCATATTCTAAAACTTGGACAGTATCTAATGGTTTGTGCCATAGTTTTACAGTGATAATTTGTGGGTCAATATCGTCTTTTTCTTCACAGACAATATAGCCGTATTTTTCTAAAACGTGATATAGAACTAATTTTTCTCCAGCAGTCATATAAATATTATACCACATCTTAAAGAATATACAAATATGCCGATAATAAAGATATGGCAGGAAAACAACAGGGAATTCGTTGGGACGATTGGATTATTAAAGCGGTAGAAGCCTTTGGGAAAAAGAATGAACTTGGGGATTTCTCTAAATCAATAAAATTCCTAGTCAGGACAGCTTTAAATCATTATGGGTATTTTGAGGACGAGTACAAACCGGGGATAAAAGATACATGGAAAGAACCTGAAAAACATCTAAAAAGCAAGACTGGACAACGGAAGGCAGTGTGATTATACCTCCATCGGGTTTTTGGGAATATCTATCATATTTTGAAAGACTAATTGAAGCTGAAAATAGAAAAGAGGCAGATATATGGCTTTAACAGTTGGAGACGAAGACAAGAGAAAAGAAGCAATGGAACTTTTTATCAGGGCTTTACAGGCTGCTCCTGATTCTTTAATAAAAGCACTTTCCGGGAAAAGTTACGCAAAGGAATTGATAGACGGCGCGACCGCTTTCAAAGATTACCTATTCCCGGAAAACACAAAGAAGTAATTATTTTCCAACGCCTAATTGCTTTGACCTAATCATTAATTCATAGGCTTGCACCCAACCAGCGGCGCGGCCTGTGCGTCCATTAAAAGGCTGTGTGTCCAACCATTCAGAACGCTCTTGCAGATAGACAAGGAATTCGTTTGTAGTTTTCGCACTTCTCCGGTTCGATTCAATAAAAACAAGCATTGATAAAAGCCATGAATCGTCATCATTTAACTGTTTTATCTTTTTTGCGTCTGTCATCTTCATGGCATAGTCCATTAAACCGTCAAGAGAATCATTACTTATTTTTGTAATAACTCCAATCGGCGTTTCACCATAAATAATTTGCCGAGACAGATTAAATAATTCATCGTTCTGCTGTGCAGAGAGAACGAAGCCGAGTGAAATAAAAACTAAAAATAATAGTTTCCTTTTCATTTTTGTTCCTCCTTTATTTATACCGGAATCTCCGGCAATTTGTTTACCGCTTCTTGTCTAAGTTTATCCGTTACCTTCGCATATTTTGTCGTGTGCTTTATGCTGGTCTGTCCGAGTAGTTTTGACACCGTATAAATATCCGCGCCGTTCTCCAATGCCATTGTTGCGAATGTTCTCCGCGCCGTATGCCAGCCGATATTTTTTCTTATCTGCGCTTTGTCTGCCCAATCCTGCAAATAATAATAACTGGTACGGCGGTTGTGGCTGGATAACTTAAAAATAGGTTCATCAGCGGAATGACCTTCCGCGCCGCCAAGAATAGCCTGTGCGCTCTTGCTCAAGGGAATATATACAGATTTCTTTGTTTTTTCCTGCGTCTTTATTAACTGCATTGGATTTCTCGATATTCTTCCCCATACAAGCGTCTCAATATCAATTATCCGTAACCCTGTGAAGCAACTGAAAAGGAAGGCGCGGCGCACTTCCGCGCCGTAATCACCGTCAATTTTTATACCGGCAAGAGTTTTAACTTCTTCCTCGCTCAAAAACTCAAGTTCCGGTTCTTCCGTGGATATTTTTTGAACATAATTCGCAGGGTTCTTTAGTATCATCTCATTCGCCACCGCTTTATTTAATACTGTTCTTACAATACGCGCATAGAAGGCAGCGGTATTTTTCGATATGGATTTTTGCTGTAAAAGGAAGTTTTGAAAATTATCTACCCACTTCGGCGTTATCTGCGATAATTGAATAACGCTGCCACTATTAAATTCTTTTATATAATTGATACAGCAATTTATTACAGTCGGTTTTTTATATGTTTTTGAGTAATCCTCCATGAATTTAATGAGCGATATTTTTCCGGCAATCGGATCGGTAATATCCCATGCACCTGTAAGGAATTGTGTCTCGCGCTTGGAACGGCATATTTCCGCAAGCCGCCATATCTCTTTGTTTTGATCTTTATTTTTGGTTAATTCAAGGTGTAACGATTCCCATGTCCGCTTCCCACCCTGATAAATATCAAGATATAATTTGCCGCGCTTCTCGCGCAGTTTCACGCTCATATAAACCTCCGGCAACGTCTACAATGCGTCTACTAAAATTGTAAAATATTGGAAAACGAATGTCAACAAAAAATAAAAAAGAGAGTGAAATATTTTGTTTTAATTCCTTATAGGGTAAAGAGTTAAATATAAAAAGATAAAGAAGGAAAAAGAAAGAAAATATAAGATAATGCAATGGCACATAACAGGTCGGTAACTGCTTCGCCGCCTGTCGGCGGCTCGGGCTACGCAAAACGCCAGTCGGGGCTTGCGCCCCTTTGTGGCATTTTGCTCCGCCACAGTTTTGTGTTTGCGAGAAACTGCTTCGCAGTTTCCTTTATCGCAAACACAAAACCGTCAGTTACCGCCGGAACGTTATGTGTAATTGTGCCAAGATAGATATGCGTGATAACATATCTAATATATATGAATTAAAAAATATGAATTAATGAAGAAGAAGAAATAAAGTTTTAAGAGTGGCTTTTCATTACATTTATTCTTTTCGAGCTTCATGAGGAAGCCCTACCAGCGCAATATGCGCTGGCATTTATTCGCTTTTCGTAAATTATACCGCCATGATAGCAGTAAAAAATATATGTAAGGAAGAATGCGCCTTCGGCGCAGTAGGAAATTATTGTAATTGTCAAATGAAAGCATTATATCCGTTTTTTGAAACATTTATTCTTTTGGGGCTTCTTGAGGAAGCCCCCCGGCGCAATATGCGCCGGCATTTATCCCCCCTTGACACTTTTCTGTAAATATGTATCATTATTGTTATGGAAAAGCAGTACATTTACATTGTTCAAGCAAAACAAGAAGGAACAAGATGTAAAATAGGCATAACTAATGATCTTAAAAGAAGATTAAAAGAATATAATAATACAACAGGAAAATCAAAAGACAATAATTCAGAGTACTTATTTACTTGTGAAGTAAAAGATATGGCAAAAGTGGAAAATGATATAAAAGTTGAATTTGGCAGACTTCGGGAAGATAAACACAAAGAAATATATTTCTATAATTCTGATTTATTCGGTGATTATGTTAATTTTATAAAATCGCATAAATTGTTTGTAAAAGAAATATCTATCAAAGTTGAAGAAAAAAAACAAGTAGTAAAAATCGTAAAAAAAACGACACCTTCCCTTGAAGAAAGAGGCACTTCATTTAGAGAAGTAATGCGAAAAGCACAAAAAGTGGATAATGATGAATTTTATACCATATATGAAGATGTTGAAAAAGAATTATCAATGTATGATATAAAAATATGGAAAAATAAAACTGTATTCTGTAATTGTGATGATGCAGTCGATAATGATGAAAAAAACACATCAGCATTTGCATTATTTTTTCTAAGAAATTTTAAAAAATTTGAATTAAAAAAATTAATATGCACTCATTATGTTGCTGGAACAATTAATCAACAATATGATTTATATAATCAAGGACCAAAAGGTTATATATTTACTAAAGAAGGATTTAGTGAAATTAAAGATTATGATAAGTTGAAAGAGTATCCAGAATGTTATAATGGAAGTTTTGATCACCCATTATCACTAGAAATCTTAAAAAAAGATGCTGATATTGTATGTACTAACCCGCCATTTTCAAGGGCAATTGATTTTTGGGAACTTATCATAAAAAGCAAAAAACATTTTATAATAATTTCAAATATTACAAATGCAATAAATACAGCATATCTTCCCTACTTTAAAGATAATAAAGTTTGGGCGGGATATAATGAAGTAGATTGGTTTAAAACACAAAAAAAAGAACTTACCAGAGCAGCAGCTTTTTGGTATACTAATTTTAAAATAAAAGACAGACCAAGATATAAACAATTAAAAATAATGCCATTAAAGGAAATTCCAGAAAAATATAAAAAAATTGATGATTACAAAACGTTAATAGTAGATAATGGCTATATTCCCAGTGATTATAAAAAGAAATTTGCTGTTTCCGCAAGACCGATACTAAATGGATTGCTGGAAAAAGGATATAAAATTGTTTCGGATAAAAGATATACTCCTTATATAGAAGGACAAGAATGTTTTGCTAAAGTATTGGTGCAAAAAATAATTAAAAAAAATTGACATAAAAAGGCAGACGTAGTAAGATAGCGTGGCGTTGATGGCACGGCGTACAACAAAACGGTAACTGCTTCGCCGCCTATCGGCGGCTCGGGCTACACAAAAACGTGTTCGGGCTTCGCCCTCTGCACATTTTTGTTCCGCCACATTTTTTTGTGCGCTGGAATTGCTTCGCAATTCCTTTATCGCGCACAAAAAAACGTCGTAAACAGCCGAACGTTACACGAAATACCAAGATAGATATGCGTGATAACATATCTAATGTATATGGATTAAAGGAATAGAAGAAGAAAAGAAAGGGGAAGAATGCGCCTTCGGCGCAGTAAGGGCTTATTGTAATGTGTCAAATGAAAGCATTATTTCCGCTTTTCGCAACCTTTATTCTTTTGGGCTTGCTTGAGGCAAGCCACCAGCCCAATAAGGGCTGGCATTTTCTGGTAATTTATAAGAAAATAATAAACGCCTTACGGCGCATATTATTAAGGAGGAATTATGATAAAGTTTCGTCAAATGGTTATCATTTTGGTATTTTTATTCTGTTGTAAGAATTTATTTGCCCAAAATATAATTTCAGAACCTTCCCAATCACCTACCGTTCAATATAGATTATTTAGAACAACTAATATGTGGACTTTTATTAAATTGGACACAATTACAGGTAAAATGTGGCAAGTTCAATATTCTCTTGAAGGTTATTCTGGAACCGTTGTGCTTAATGAAAGAGACCTTGCTAGTGAAAAGCAAAAGACTCCTGGAAGATTTACTTTATACCCAACAAATAATATGTGGACATTTATTTTAATTGACCAGATTGATGGTAATACTTGGCAAGTTCAATGGTCACAAGATAGAAGTAAAAGATTTGTTTTGCCTATTGATTAATAAGGAGAATTCTAATGAAAGAAAACAAACTTGATACGGCTTGTAAATCTCTTATTGAGAGAGCAAGAAACGATCCAACTATTATGATGCTCTGTCATCATGAGTATTTAGGTGACTATGGAGAACCGCCTCCTGAAAATTGGGAACCTTCTGATGAAGAAGTTTTAAGAGTTGCAGAAAGGGCTGACTTTAGTTGAAATAGATACATTGTCTTTGTTTTTGCAATAATATATAAAAATCAGTCCAATAATGTGGAGCAACCAAGATATATAGCGGTGGTAAGATAGGAGTATAAATTTATTGTATAATAAATTTATTACATTAAAAATGCCGAGTAGTAAGATAACGGGGCGTTGACGGCACGGCGTACAACAAAGCGGTAAAAGTACGCCGCCTATCGGCGGCTAGGCTCCACAAAAACGTGTTCGGGCTTCGCCCTCTGCACGTTTTTGTTCCGCCACATTTTGCCTGCCCTGCAAACT
>Ga0268262_10000352_pt1 | contig 61696 bp, 53 predicted proteins | sample TergutNc150P3_FD_190354 | JGI IMG/M metagenome (GOLD analysis project Ga0268262, IMG submission 190354) | Nasutitermes corniger P3 segment gut microbial community from laboratory colony in Florida, USA - Nc150 P3 (SPAdes) (version 2) | ecosystem: Host-associated > Arthropoda: Insects >... | reverse complement strand
AGGATTTTTTGGTCTTCCATCAACCAGTCAAAAATATCCTGACCCTCTGGGCGAAGCCTATCGTTATGAACATAATCATTTTCTTCCAAATACTTTCCATACGCCTCTTTGGTAAAAAAAGGCGATGCCCAACCTTGCGGAGTGAAAGATGAGTTACTCATAGTATGTAATATAGAAAAAATTTTCTACCTTTAAAGCTGAAATCATAAGATGAAGGAGAGTTTATGTCAGTAGATGAGATGTTAGAAAATCATATACATGAAAGTTGGAATGATTTGTTTAATAATACAATGAAGGAAAAATTAGAGGAAATATTTCAAAAATTGGAGGAAAAATATGGTAATTTGCCTAATCCTCCATATCAACCTACGGGAAAAGCCATTTTTAATGTTTTCACAATGAATATCAGCAAGATTAAAGTAGTAATCCTTGGGCAAGACCCATATCCTACGGAAGGATATGCTATGGGATATGCCTTTGCTGTTCCTGAGGGTAAGGAAATGCAAAAAAGTCTAAAAAATATAGAGGAAGTGATAAAAAAGAAAGTTATTAAGAAAGAATCCGACTTGGCTAATCATTTAGAACCTGAGTGGAAAACTCTTAAATATTGGATAGAGGGCGGAGTTTTCTTGCTAAATACCGCTTTAACCGTAGAAAAAAATAACGCAGGTTCTTCCTTTCACTTAAAATTATGGGAAGAATTTACTAAAGAAGTAATAAAATATATTATCTCAAAAAAACATCCTTATCTTTGTATTTGGATGTTATGGGGAAAAGATAAAAAGAAAGGTGCACAGAGATTTGAAGAAGATATAAAGAAATATATAAAAGATATAGAAGAAATATCTACCAAAGATGGAAAGAATTATATATTGAAAGCCCCTCATCCTGCTGTACCTAATAATAGCTTTCGTGAGTGTGGCTATAAAAATTTCTTGGATGCAAATGAAATATTATTAGGCGAAAAAGAAATAATAAAATGGTAAATACAAAACGACAACCGCAAATAGGGTGTAATTCATTTTTGCCCATAACGCTATCTCCTAATTTGCTTTTTAGTTTATTTTCCGCATAATTTCAAATTGCATTTACTATAATACTCCATATATGCTTAACAATCATTTTGCTCCAATAATTCTCCTCGTTTTTAGCAACGTTTTTATGACATTTGCGTGGTACGGGCATTTGAAATATAAAACAGTAGCTTTGCCTCTTGTGGTTCTAATAAGTTGGGGCATTGCGTTTTTTGAATATTGTTTGCAAGTGCCAGCAAATAGAATAGGCTCAGTTTTTTTTAAACCTGCGGAACTTAAAACTATTCAAGAAGTTGTTTCTCTCTCTGTGTTTTTAATCTTTTCGGTTTTCTATTTGGGCGCAAGCATAAAGTGGAATTATGTAGTTGGATTTGCCCTAATGTGCCTAGGAGCTTTTTTTGTGTTTAGAGAATGGGGATAAAAATGACCTCAACATTCAACATAAAAACTCGCCGCAGATTTGGGCAGAATTTCTTAGAACCAGAAATGTCTAAAAAAATTGCAGACGATTTGCCTTGCGGATCGCAAGACTGCGTTTTGGAAGTGGGAGCTGGACACGGAGCCTTGACGCAGTGGCTGTTGCCTAAATGCTCAAATTTAACCGCTGTGGAAATAGATAATTTTTGCATTCCAAAATTACAGGAGAAATTCAAAAATCATAAAAATTTCAACCTTGTGCATCAAAATTTTTTGCAGTTTGAAATTGAAAAATGGCTTTGCGAACATCCCAATTCTTGGATAGCTGGCAATTTGCCATATAACATGGCAACAGCGATAATCACGCATATCTTGCCGCATATATCAAAAATAAAAGGCTGTATGTTTATGACTCAGGCAGAAGTTGCAGAGCGGATTGCGGCTAAGGCTGGAACAAAAAGCTACGGAAGCCTTTCTGTATTTTGTGCCTGTTATGCAAACAGCCGCATAGTGAGGCTTATAAGCCCAGAGCATTTTAGCCCAAGACCAAAAGTGAACAGTGCGACCATTATGTTTGAGCCTTTGGAAAAACCAATAAATACAGATGAAAAATTCTTTGAATTTATCAAGGCGGCATTTTCGCAAAAGAGAAAAACACTGGCAAATTCTCTGCTTGCATTTTGCGATAAGGAAAAAACTTTGGGCATACTCAAAGACTTGCATTTTAGCCAAAACACAAGAGCAGAAGAATTAGCCCTAAACACCTTTATTGAAATATATTCTCGGTTATAGAATTTCTACCTTACCCCTTATGTCATTTGTTTCTCTCCTCGAATCTCGCATAGAAACTTGCAAAAACCCAGTTTGTTTTGGGCTAGACCCTGTTCTCTCGCTAATTCCAGCAGAGGCAAGCACACCAGAGGATAAAATTCGCAAATTTTACTTTGACATTTTGGAAGAATTTTTAAAACGAAACATAAAGCCTGCCGTTGTGAAACCCAATAGTGCGTACTATGAGTGCGTGAGCATTTTAGCCATGCAGGTTTTGGCGGAGATAATAGCGACATATCGCAAAGAAGGAATGCTTGTGATTTTAGATGCGAAAAGAGGAGATATTGGCAAATCCAGCGAGGCTTATTCAAAAGCTGCTTTTGATGTTTATGGGGCAAATGCTGTGACTGTTAATCCTTTTATGGGCAGCGATTCGGTTAAACCTTTTTTACGAGAAGAAAATGGAGTTTATGTTTTGCTCCGCACTTCAAACAAAGGCGCAGAAGACTTTCAAGACTCCAGACTTGTTAAAGCCGTTGCAAAGAAAATCCTTGAATGGGATAATGGCAGCATCGGTGCGGTTGTGGGTGCAACTAATACACACGAACTTGCAGAAATCGCAAATTTTATATCTGCGCAAAAAAAAGAAATCCCTTTTTTGATTCCGGGCGTTTCAATTCCGGGCGTACCTGGTGGGCAAGGCGGAGATGCAAAAGCGGTTATGTGTGCATTACGCGAAGGTGGCTTTAAAAGAAATATTCACGTTCTTAACAGTTCCAGCGGGCTTTCTTATGCTTGGCAGGCAAGCGGCAGCCCTAGCAACTATGCCTGTGCCTGCGCAGATGCCTTGGAGAGGCTTGTGGAGAATATATGACAGAATATGCAGAAGATGTTGCAGATAAAATAGACAGGCAAAATTTTTTTAAGATGCCTCTGCGAAAAGCCATTGTTTTGTTTTCTGTTTTATTTTTTGTTACGATAGCTTTTAGCAGTTCCTTGGCGTATTATTTTGCTATGCGTAAAATTCTAAGCGAAAGTTCTATGAAAGAGCTTAAACAAATTATGACCACAAGAATGTCCATAATGGATGCAATGCTGGATAAAGAAATTTTGCTAACTAAAATGTTTGCCAATGCCACTCCAGTAAAGAATTATTTTTCAGATCCAAGCAATGAACATTTTAAAAAGAGCTATTTTGCCATGCTCAATGAGCATAAGGAATTTTTTCAAAACAAAATGATAGGCTGGATAAGTCTTAAGGATTCGAATTACTATGTAAATGAGCAATTTATGGAAAAATACAGCTCTTCCAATCCTAAACATTTCTGGTTTTTTGAAACATTGAAGTATGAAGACCCACCGCTTATAAAAGTGGATTTTGATTATTTAACCCGCCAAATTTATGATTTATACATAAACTATCCCGTTTATTACGAAGGCAAAGCCATAGGAGTTGTAGGCAGCAGATATTCCCTTTCGGAATTTATGAGTAATCTCGATTTACCTGAGAATGTTTATGTTTTTGGCAAAGATGGAGTTGTGATAGGTGCGGCAAATGAAAAGATTGTCAAAGATAAAAAAACTCTAATGGAACTTTTTGGTTCTTATGGCGAAGACGTGCTTCACGAAGCTTTGAATTTAAGCAAAAATTCAAGCGATATATTATATTTTGGAAAAAATTATTATTTAATAAGCAATACCAGAAATGAAAATTTGTTTTTGGTGTCAAAAAAAGAAATAAATATGAAAACGATAATTCACGAAAAAGCAAGCATAGTGCTTTTGGCTTTGTTATTGCTCATGGCTTTGGCTTTTGTTATTTTCAATATGTTTATATCGTATATATTAAAGCCGATGAATAAAAATATGCAATCTTATATAGAATCTAGCCTTTTAGACGAACTCACTAAAATTCCAAATAAAAGATTTTTCAATATGAGAATAGAAGATGAATGGAGCAGGGCTACAAGGGGGCAATATCCCATAAGTTTCTTAATGTTGGACTTGGACAAGTTCAAAAGATATAACGATACTTATGGGCATTTGGAAGGAGATATTCTTTTGCGGGAATGTGCGCAAATATTTAGCAACTGTTTAAACAGAACCTCAGATTTTGTGGCAAGGTTTGGCGGAGAGGAATTTTGCATTGTTCTGGCAAATACAAAAATAGATGGTGCAAGGAAAATTGCAGAAGATGTTAGAGGAGCTATGGAAAAAACTGGCAAAATCACAGTAAGCATAGGTCTAGTTTGCGAAACTCCAAAAATTGGCAGTAATTTCAAAGATTTTATTGAATCAGCAGACCAAAAATTATACGAAGCAAAGAATACGGGTAGAAACAAGGTAGTTGGATAGTTGCTTATCCTATTTTAACGCTCTTTACCGTAATTTTGCCCAAAATATTATTGCAAGCTGCTATAATATTGCTTTTTATTGCCATTGCTTCTGCTCTCCAAACCGAAGATGCTGTTTTCAACAAGAGGCTTCCGTTGCTTATGGTAACTATTTGCACTTTTTCTTGCAATTTCCCTGGTAAAATTTTTTCCTTGTGTTCTTCCAAAATAAACGCATCTTTTTGTTCTTGGCTTATAAATTCGTTCAAAAAATTCATAGCCAAAACACCTGCGCTCAAAGGCTCTTTATTGCTCATAAGCTTATAGACTTGCTGGTTCTGCCGGGTTTGCCACCGTAAATTCCAATATCGCCTTTGCTGCCGTCTGCGTCTTTAAAAAAATCTGTATTTGGAGCGGCGTTCAAAGCTGGGGAATATTTTGAAAGAACAAAAGGCATATTAGGGCTTGGGTTATCAGCCTGCTGCGACTTGCCAGTGGATGTTTCATAAACTTTTTGCAGAGAGGTGTCTTTGATATTTTCTTTGGGAGTTGGCAGGTTTATGTCTTTTTTCATCATAATTTTTTCTTTATCGCTACCAACAAAAATAGGGTCCGAAAAGATGTTCTCAAATTTGTCTTTGAAGGCTCCATTTTCTTCTTTTACTATTTTGGCTGTTCCGGCTGGGCAACGACGGCAATCGGTATCTGCGTTTGCAAAGAAAAGGTTGCTCTGTATGCGTGGGCTTTTGCGAGAATCCGACAATATTCCAAAAGTTGAATTTTTATAAAAAATATTTGCGGCTATAGTGGGGCGCGAATTGCTTATATAAATGCCTGAGTTTAAATTTTCGGTGAACATACAGTTATAAATGGCTAAATCACCTTCTTCTTCCAGCCAAATTCCCGTATTGTTGCCCATAAAAAGCGAGCTTCCCACATTGAACATGCTATAAGAAGCGTTTATTGCCTTGTGCGCCCCCATTATGTGCAGGTATTCTATGCTAACAGCTTCCTTGTTTTTTAAAGGCAGCCTTATCCCATCCCACTGAATTTTTCCCGGTGTATGCTTTTCTGGCAAAATTCGCACCGGTTCTTTGTCTGTCCCTTTTATGACCAATGAACCGTATGCTTTTATGCTTATAAATGTGGAATCTGCCCAATCCAATTGTTTTGTTTCTCCGCAAGTCTCACCCGGCACAATCAGCACTTCAACGCCTGCCTCTATTGTTAGCCTTGATGCTGGCGCAATTTGAATATCGCCTGTTATACGGTACGGAGATTTTTCCTTTGTCCAAGTAACGGGAACATCTATCATGCCACAAACGTCTTCTGCATAGGCAGAAAACGCAAGCATTGCGGGCAAACTTAGAATTTGAAAACTAAATTTCATTGAAGTGTAATATAGAAAAAAGCATTTTCTATATTCCTTTCACGATGAGTAAAAACACCGCCATAGGCATACTATTATTAGTCCTCTTGTTTGCATGGTCAATGCACAATTCAAATAAACAACAGGAGATTGCGCAAGCCGAACTGCAAAGAAAGGCAATGGAACTCGCTGCGGAAAAAGCAAAACAAGATTCGCTTGCCGCCATAAAGGGAGACAAAACGGATTTGGGAGTTCCAGAAATTACGGCTTCTGCAACGCCTCCTGCAAATCCAGTTGCAACAGAAGAGTCTCCCTTTGCAGCCCAAGATATCGCAGAAGCAACAGCGGAAATAGCGGCGGTTCCAAGCCAAAAAGAAATTCTTGTTGAAACGGAGAATTTTTATATCATTCTAAATGCAAATGGGGCAAAAATCACTAGCATAGTACCAAAAACTTTGGCAGACAAAGCTGGAAATTTTCCAGAACTGCTTCAAAACAAAGAGGCTGGAGCTTTGAGCATAAGTTTTGACAATGCGGATTTCGGAAGTGTTGTTTTCTCCACCAATTCTCCCGATACAATTAAAGTAAAAGACTCCGCAAAGGTTGCCTTTGAATGGAGAGACGAAAAAGGCAGAGCGGTTGTTAGGGAATATAAATTCACCAAAGACGGACATTCAATTGGGCATTTAACAAAAATAAAGGGCTTTGCCCCAAAGCTATATACACTTAACTGGAAAGGCGGAATGAAAGAAACCGAGGAAATTTCAACCGCTAGTTCCTTTGGCATGAGCTATTTGTTCAGCGAGGTTATTTTAAACAATACCTACAACGTGGCACGAGAAACACCAACAAAGCAAACTTGGTTCAATCGCGACCAAGGCAAAGCCTTGTGGTTTGGGCTTCGCAGAAAATACATTGCAGCTGTAATCAACTTCAATGGAGAAAGCGAGGCTGCCCTTGGAGCCGAACCTATAAAAGAAAAGAAAAATGAAAAAGACCCTGGCACTTATGCCTTGACAATAAGCGATAATATGGCAACAGATTCCATAGCTCTTAATTTTTCCATTTTGCCGCTGCATTGGAAAGAAATAGGGTCTATGGGTGAGGGCTATGAAAAAATTATCGTCAGCGGTTGGGAATGGTGTGGGGCGGATAAATGGTTTGTTTGGCTGTGCGGCTTGCTTTTGCAAATATTAAACGCATTCTATTCCATAATTCCAAACTATGGCATAGACATTATTCTTTTGACCATTTTGGTAAAAGTTGTCACTACCCCACTTGCCCTTAAACAACTTCGCTCCACCCGCTCAATGATGGTTTTAAAACCGGAGTTAGATGCAATTCGAGCAAAGAACAGGGGCGATATGCGCGCACAGCAACAAGAGATAATGGCACTTTACGCTCGGCACGGAGTTTCTCCGTTCAGCGGGCTTTCGGGTTGTTTGCCAATGCTTTTGCAAATGCCAATTTTCATAGGCTTGTTTGTTGTTTTGGGCAGAGCAATAGAACTTAGAGAAGCTCCGTTTTTCGGATGGATTAGCGATTTATCAAAAAGCGATGTTATATGGAGCGGAATAAGCATTCCTTATATTATGCCCGAAGGCATTGCCATTTTGCCATTCTTAATGGTTGTTAGCACTTGGTTCCAAACAAAGCAAACCATCACAGACCCAAATCAAAAAATGATGGTGTGGATGATGCCAGCGATGATGTTTGTATTCAGCGCGGTTATGCCAAGCGGTTTGGTGCTTTACTGGACTATTTCCAATTTGTGGAGCATTGCGCAATACTTTGTGATTAACCGCAAACCTGCTGCCATAGGCAAGGCAAAAGGCAAAATTGTAGAAGCGAAGATAATTAAGGGAAAAAAATGAAAGAAAAAATTGCTTCGCTCGCCGAACAAACAAGTTACTGGACTGCCGAAGAAGCCCTATCTTTAATAAGCGTTCCCCCAGATACTTCTTGCGGCGATTGGAGCCTGCCTTGTTTTACCTTGGCAAAAAAACTTCGCAAAGCACCAAAAGCAATAGCCGAAGAACTTGCCGAAAAATTTCCCGCACCTTCTGGTTTTGCAAAAACAGAAGCGCTTAATGGCTATTGGAATTTTTACATAGACAAAGCATCTTTTGTGAAAAATATTCTAAACGAAATAAAAGAAAAGGGTTTGGAATTTGGATTTGCAAAACAAAAAAATAAAACCGTTGCCATAGATTACAGCTCTCCCAACATAGGCAAAGAACTAGCATTCCATCACCTTCGCAGCACAATGCTCGGCAACAGCCTCGCTCGCATTTTCAAAGCGAATGGCTATAAAGTTGAACGCATAAATCATCTTGGAGATTGGGGTACTCAGTTTGGAAAATTAATCGTTATGTATTTGAGAGAAAATTTGCCGATAGATGAGCAAACTCTTTCCAACTTAACCGTTAAGGAATTGAACAGACTTTATGCTCAATTTTCCAAAGTGAGCAAAGAAGAGCCAGAGCTAGAGGACAAAGCTCGAGAAGCATTTTCAAAACTGGAAAAAGGCGATGAATTTTATCGCAAATTATGGACAGCATTCAAAGAGGCAACCTTAAAGGAATTAAAACGCATTTACAAAATAATGGGCGTTGATTTTGACCACTACACCGGAGAATCTTTTTTTGAAACCCACATTCCCTCTGTTGTGAAAGAGCTTCAGGTCAAGGGTCTGTTGGTGAACAGCCAAGAGAGAGATGTTGTGCTTTTAGACGAATTATCTTTGCCCCCTTGCCTCATAAGAAAAAGCGATGGCAGCACACTTTATGCAACAAGAGATTTGGCGGCGGCAATTTACAGAAAAAAAGAATTCAATTTTGACAAATGCCTTTACGTTGTGGATAACGGACAGGCTTTGCATTTCAGGCAGGTGTTCGCTGTGCTTGGCAAAATGGGCTATGAGTGGAACAATGATTGCGAGCATATTCCTTTTGGTTTGATTCTCCATAAAAACGAAGAGGGAAAATGGGAAAAAGGCAAAACGAGAGCTGGCACTGCAAGCCTTTTGAGAGATGTTATAGAGGCGGCTTCCGAAAAAATATTAGCGGTGATAAATGAAAAAAATCCCGCTCTTGAAAATAAAGAGGATATAGCCACAAAAATCGGAGTTGGAGCAATAGTCTTTAACGATTTGAAAAACAGACGATTGATGGATGTGAAATTTGACTGGGATGCAGCTTTGAGTTTTGACGGAGCCACAGGTCCTTATGTTCAAAACGCACACGTTAGGCTTTGCAGCATTTTGAGAAAAAGCAATAAAAACGCTTTGGAGCTTGAATTCAAAAGCGAAGAGCTTTTAGACCAAAACTCTTATGATTTAATAAAAGCACTTTCTTGCAAAGAAGAAAAAATAAACACCGCTTGCGAAAGCAGAGAGCCTTGTATTGTGGCTCAATACTCACTGGAGCTAGCAGAAGCCGCTCACAGATTTATTCACAATAATAGGGTCTTAGGGAGCAGCGAGGAAAATTCCAGGCTGTTTTTAGTTTACTGCACCCAGCAAGTTCTGGAAAGTCTCCTTGAACTGCTGGGTATAGCTCCCATAAAAGAAATGTAATTATCCTAAGGGTCTAGCCCCTTCTGTTGCCGTATCCACCTCCACCCTGACGCGGCGGACGCTGTTCGCGTGGCTGCGACTCATTTACACGAAGTGCTCTGTTGCCAACGTTTTTCCCGTTTAGCGACTGAATTGCCTTTTCGGCTGCTTCGTCTTCCATTTCAACAAAACCAAAGCCTTTACTGCGACCGTTATCACGGTCTAATACGACTTTGGCACTTTTAACCTCGCCAAATTCAGCGAATAATTCGCTAAGTTGCTCGTTAGCGAATGCGAATGGGAGGTTACCCACATAGATGCTTTTGCTCATGTTTTTCCTTTAATTTGAACCGCTTTAGAATATAGTAAATAAATTTAACGCTTTGCACCGATTAAAGACGCTTTTATGGAACCTATGGCTATTTCACTCTTCATAAGCACTGGAAGCCGCTCCTCATCGTCTGTTAGCCAAATTGTGAGCTTGCCTTTGGCTTTGAATAAGCCGTCACCCTGTATAACAGGCTCTATCACCAGGCAATTCTTTTTGCCCAAGGCAGTATTTATTGTTTCTCTTCGGTGGCATATAACTTTGAGTTTATATTTTTTTACGCCACTAATGGCATTAAAATAGGCGGTATCACCGGGTTTCAGGTCTAGGGTTCGGGCAAGGTAAAAGGCAGAGAGTATGCACCTCTCACCGCCATTTAGCGTGATTGCCGTATCTATTCCGTGTTTGAAAATTTCTTTGTTAAATGCCGTGTCTTTTACCGTGGCTTTTTTTGCTTTAAAATCATAAACAATTTGTGCTTTTCTTTTATATCCGCCTTCGCTTATTTTTTGCGTAAAAACTTTAGGCAGCAGGCTATCTGCTGTGGCTGTGGCACTTATTGTATCATCAACAGTGAGTATTTTAAAGGAACTGCTATGCCAAGCTCTTGAAATTATTTCCAATTCGTTTTCGTTTTTTGTTTCTCTAATGAGCAACCTAGCATTGCCAGCCGTGATAAATGCCCAGCTTATTTCGTAATCCAAAGTTTCGCCAATATAGGGATACTTTGCAAAAGCAGCTGAGAAAATGAAAAGGATAAGAATTAAAATTTTGTTCATTGAAGTAAATGTAGTAAAAAGCTAATTTTTCTACATTTCACAAATGGACAAATTCCCAGCATATTTCAACGACCTAATGAACACACCGGCTTGGCGTTGGCTTTTGGCTATAGTAGTTACCATAGTGGTTTATATTGTATTCAATTTTATTTTTAATCTGATTTTTAAAAAGATAAGTAAAATGCCATATTTTTCACACAATAAAGCAATTCTGATTTTTATGGGAGTTGGCAAATTCCTTGTTTTTATTGTGATTATGCTTTTGACCTTGGACAATTTGGGAGTGAAAGTTGTTTCTCTCTTGGCAGGTCTTGGCATTGGTGGTATCGCGGTGGCTCTTGCTGCTCAAAAAGTGCTTGGAGATTTATTCGCTTCTGTTTCAATAATATTGGATAAACCATTTGAAGTGGACGACTTGATAAGCCTTGGCACAATTACCGGTAAAGTGGAATCCATAGGTGTAAAAACAACCAGAATTCGTTCTGTAACAGGCGAACAAATTATTGTTTCAAATAGCGATTTGCTGGAAAGCAGGGTTACCAATTTCAAAAGGATGGACGAGAGGCGCATAACGTTTGGCATTAGCGTTAGCAATCAAACACCAAAAGAAAATTTGCAGGAAATAGTAGCCATAGTGAAAGGCATTATAGAAAAGCAAAGCGATGCTCGCTTTGACCGTGGGCATTTGAAAGGTTTCTCGGCGGGTGCTGTGGAATATGAATTTGTGTTTTGGGTAACCAAGCCGGAATATATACATTATATGAATGTTCAGGAAAAAATAAATTTAGCCATACTAGATGCCTTTGCCGAAAAAAATATAATTATGGCATATCCGGCGCAGAAAGTGTTGCTGGAGAAAAATTGAATTATGGATTTGGTTGTGGATTGTTCCCGCAAAGGTGTTAATTTGGGACTTTACTCAAAGGATGCGAGTTATGAGCTTTGCGAACATAACGCAAAAGGCGATGAATTAAAAACTTTGCTAGACAAATTGCTTGCAGAGAATAATTTTGAAACCCAGCATATAAAGCGTGTTCTGGTGTTGCTTGGTCCTGGTAGCTTCACCGGCATTCGTGCTGGAATTGCCTTTTGTGAGGGACTCTGTTTTGGCGGAAAAAGAACCCTGCACGGAATTTCCACCTTAAAAGCCTTGGCTATGCAGTATGGCAAAGAAATTATTTTGCACGCAAGGGCAAATTTTTATTATGTTGGAAATGCGGAAAACGAAACTCTAAAGCAATTTGAAAATAAACCCGAAACTCACGAATACCTGCCCATAACCCCATTGGCAAAGCTAATAGACCAAATTCCTCCTTCCCGCATTCAAAAAGCAAACTATTTGGCAAATCCGTACCCCTCCTAAAAATTTGCTACATTACTCCTATGTCCTATTCTTGGTGGAACACAATCCCGCTGCATTTAGACCCAACGGCTATTACCATTCTGAATTTCCCAATCAGGTGGTATGGGTTGATGTATTTATTTGCTTTCTTTTTTGGTTATCACTTAATTTGGCATTTCACAACTAAATACAAAATCCAGCCTATGAAAAGAGAGCAATTGGAAGCCGTTATGACTTGGATAATAGCGGGAGTTATGCTAGGTGCTAGATTTGGATATGTGTTTTTCTATAATTTTGGCTATTATATAAACCATATTTCCGAAATTATAATGCCATTCAGTTTTAACGGTGGTTTTCATTTCACAGGAATTTCTGGAATGAGCTATCACGGTGGGCTTATAGGTTCTTTTTTGGCGGCTTCTTATGCAATAAAACAGCAAAAATTGGACTATTGGAAAAGCGTTAATACCATTTTCTTATGCGTACCCTTGGTTTATACCTTTGGGCGGCTGGGGAATTTCATAAATGGCGAACTATACGGCAGAGTTACCGAGTCTGCAATTGGAATGCTCTTTCCTCTAGCGCCAGACCGCCCGCCAGTTTTAAGGCATCCCAGCCAAATTTACGAGATGTGTTTTGAAGGCTTTGTTCTGTTTGGAATTCTCTATGCCTTGTGGAGAATTTACCCAAAATTGAGAGACCATGCTATGGCTCTTTATTTGATTGGTTATGGCACTGCAAGATTTTTTATAGAGTTTTTCAGAGAACCAGATGCACATATTGGCTTGAATTTCCTGAGCATGAGTCGAGGGCAAATGCTGTGTTCCGTTATGATTTTAAGCGGGGTTGCTCTTTGGGCGTGGAGGAGACGTGTTCAATGAAATTTTGAATTTTAAGCTGTTTGGCATAATAGATGTCCGGTTTTCAGATTTCGTGGATATATTCTTCATATCGTGCGCAGTGTATTGTTTTTTCTTGCTTTTCAAAGGAACCCGCGCTGTTCAAATGTTTTTTGGCGTAGTTTTGATTACGGCAATTTGGTTTCTTTCCCAGCTTTTTGATTTGCGTGGATTAACTTGGCTAATAGGGAGTTTGAGTGCCTTGGGTGTGGTGGCAATAGTTATAGTGTTTCAACCCGAAATTAGAGGTATGCTTACGAGAATAGGGCAAATAGCCAATGTCTTCAAATTCAGAACCTTATTTTTCAAACGTAGCGGATTGGAAGATATAACCGAAAAAATAGTGGATTCCGTTTTGGAATTGCAGAGAAAAGGATATGGAGCATTGATTGTGCTGGAAAAAAGGGTTGGTTTAAAATCTTATGTTGATTCTGGTGAAGTGATAAATGGAGATTTTTCCAAAAAACTTTTATGTTCCATTTTTTACCCCGGAACCGCCTTGCACGATGGCGCGGTGATAGTTTTGGGAAATAAAATTATAGCAGCAGGTTGCGTACTGCCCATGCCAACCGGAACCGCCGCCGCCGAGCAGTCCGGCGGAATGCGGCACAGAGCGGCTAAAGCCCTAGCTTTGGAAACAGATGCTTTTGTGATAGTTGTATCTGAAGAAACAGGCTACATATCCATAGCTTACCGCGATAGCTTTCGCACAAGGCAGAGCAAAAGAGAATTGGAAGAAGAAATAAAACGCCATTGGAAAGAACTTTATGAAGACTGAAAAAGTGAAGACTGAAAAAGAAAAGGAAGAAGAAAAGAAAAAAGACCACCGCCGTTTTATTGCTTTGCTCATAATATTATTTTTGTTATTGCTTACGTTTTTTATATTTCAATGCGAAATAAAAAAGAGAAACGAAACTCTATTGGAAGAACAAAAACAACAGCAGTTGTTATTTGCAATAGAAAAAGCTCAAAAAATAGCCGATTCAATAATCAAGGCAGATACCATTATTAGTAAGGTGGATTCGGCTAGCGGTGATTCCGTTTTGCCTAAAAAGCAGCCACGTAAAATTGTTCAAGAGGAAAAAGTAGAGCAAATACAAGCACCTGAAAGTTCTAGCAGTTCAAATGATTCCATTCCTCCAACGCCCGCTATTTTGCCGCCCGCTGGGCGTTATTACAAGCCCGTGAATTTGCGTGTTGAATGTGGTGAACCCAAATGCGAAACGGAAATTTCCGTAGGGGATTCTATGAATGCCATTAAGGGTGGCAAAATTGAAAACTACAATAAAACAGGAAATGTTTATTTTAGAGCAATAGATTCTGCCAAAAATGCGAGCAGTTGGGAACTTGCCGCTTATGATATGGCAAGCGATAATTCCTGCGCAGAAAACTCCTACCCCGTTCCAGTTAAGGGAAAAACCGTTTGCGTGGATGCTTATGAATTTCCAAACAAGCACGGCGAAAAGCCGCACAATATGGTTAGCCAAGATGCAGCGAGCAGCCTTTGCACAAGTGTTGGCAAAAGGCTGTGCTCCATAGACGAATGGCAAGCCGCCTGCAAAGGTAATTCAAATTCTCGTTATCCTTATGGTAGCACCTATAACCAAACAAAATGTGCAACAGATTTAAAATCCGCCAAAGAGCCAGGTCGCTCCGGTTTTAAAGAGCACTGCCGCAGTTGGCATGGTATGTACGATATGAGCGGAAATGTTTGGGAGTGGACAAGCACACCCGCACAGCGAGAGGGTTTGTTTTTGGTTGCGGGCGGTGCGTGGAATACGCAAAACAAAAGTTCCTGCACAGAAACATCATATAGTTTTTATCCGCAAAACGAATATCCATTCGTAGGGTTTAGGTGCTGCAAATGAAAACCATTGCCGTTTTAACCGCCATGCAGCAAGAATTAGATGCCGTTCTTGAATTATTCGCTTCTGCAAACCCAAGCAAAACCGAGCGTTACGGAATGCCTGTGTATATTTTTGAGCATAACGAAATTAAATTTATTCTCGCTTTATCTGGAGTGGGTAGAACAAACACAGCGTTAAATACAGCTTTAATAGCAAAAGAATTTGAACCAAGTGAAATAATAAATGTTGGCACCGCTGGTGGTTTGCAAACAAATCAGAAAATTTTGGATATAGTTATTCCCAAAGAGGTTGTAGCTGTGGATGTTGATTTAACCGCTTTGGGTTGCGAATACGGTCAAGTGCTCGGCGAGCCTAAATCTTATTATACCGATGAGGGAATACAGAGCAGACTTGTTAAGGCTGCGGCAACTTTGACAAACGTACACACAGGCACAGTTGGTTCCTCTGAGGCTTTTATTTGCCAAAGCGAACAAGTGCGCGAAATTCACAGGCGTTTTAACAATAGGGTTGTATGTGTGGAAATGGAGGCTTTTTCCATAGCAGTTGTTTGCAGCCGTTTTAAAATACCATTTGCAGTTATACGCAGTTTATCCGATGTTCCTGCATCTGGCGAGGGCAATGAACACGATTTCAATGCGTTTTTGTGTAAGGCATCTGGGAATGCGGCTAAGTTGTTGTTTGGGTATGTTTCAAACATCAAAAAATAGCCTTTGCTTCCAAATTGAGTTTCTGAAACACATCGCTGCGCCATATTCTCATAATATATTGCGAAGACATATAAAAATGTTCATTGAAAGATATTTGAGCAAGCGCGTTAATTCTCCAAGAAAAACCTTTTTCAAAACCGTCAACGGCAGAATATGGGGAAATTTCGCTTGATTTTTCAACATAGTTTCCAGCAATGCCAAGCCCAGCCAAATCGCCTTTTTCGTTTTGCCATTTGCCATTTATGCCGCCTTTTTGCAAAGCGGCGTTCCAAGATTCTTCTATATAAAAACCAGATGTGTATTTTCTCGAGTAAAAAGGTGTTAATGAAAAACCAGCGGCAAGTTTTCTTTGCCAGGCAAATTCACCCTCATAAGAAAGCCAATCTAAATCGCTAAGAGCAAATTCAGCCTCTTCTCTTTTAAGTCTCAAAGAAAAATCATTTTTTTCTATTGCCTTGTAATGAATGGTTGCCTCACTTCCAAAAGAAACCTCTTCAAAATTTATTTGCGGTTCCTTATCCCATTTATTTTTTATCGCAAGCACCAAAGAACCTTTATTTTTTGGATGCTCCCAAAGAGCAGAATTTTCCAACAACAGCAATTTCTCCGCTTGATGCAAAAGCCACTGACCATTAACAAGAAATGTCATATCGCTTAAAAAACCTTTTTTTATGATAATATCAGGATGCACAGACAAATTCCACCTGAGATTATTTTTGCTGTTCTTGCTCGCTAGCGAATCCACACGCCCCAAGCCTTCGTAAACAAAATTTCCGTTATCTGCACCGCTTATGTATTGCCCGCTCAAAGAATCGTAATAAACATCGCCTGTGCCGTCTGGGACTTTGCGGTATATGGGAATCCAAGGAACTTCATCGGTATAGTTAAAAGAGTAATATGCTTCGCCTTGCAAAAATGAATTTGGATTATCGTAGCCTGCGTTTTGGTCTAATAACCACGAGAAACCCTGCCGTTCTTCGGTGAAGTCTTTTCTGATTTGGAAAAGCGTATTTGAATGCCAATCTTTTCCTTTTAAGGAAACAAAGGTTTTCCAGTTGGAAAATTCGCTTGTGTCTGTTTGCTCACGTGCAATTTCCGAGCTTGCGAAATTTGAATTTTCATTCCCCCATTCCAAACCGTAAATTGAACGCAGATTTTCTTTGCTATCTATGCGAAAATTTCCATAAGGGCGGTAGGTTCCCTGCAAAAATTTGCTGTTAATTTCGCTTTGCCATAAAGAAGAATTTATGTTTGCCACTGAGAACTGACTTTTGGTGTTTTCTGTTTCCTTGCGCAAAAATCCCTCGCTTCTAATGGATTCAAAATTTCTATGCCCTATATAAAAACCAGGGAAAAAACCAAGGGGCAACTTCATAGTAGCCTTAAATTCATCGTAGCGCAAATTTCCCGAAACGCTGTCTAAAAGCCATTTGTCCCGCAAAATAAAAGCATCCCATACGTTCTCGCTTCCTTCATATTCAGGTTTTGCAAAACTGCTATCTGCAAAGCCTCCTTTTATGGAAATTTTGATTATGGATTTTTGCTTAGAATTGCTATCATTTTCAAAAAACCATCTGTAGGCTTTATTGTCATTTTCATTCATCGCCGTTTCCAAATCTGCAAACAAAAGCGAATTTCCTGTTCTGAGTCTTGCGCCGAGCATTTTGTCGCTTTTAAGCGAATCCCTTAAATTAAAAGCCGCTATGTCTAACCACACAAATTTTGAGCGATACGCAGCATCTGTGCCTCTGAGTTCGCTTGGGTTCAGAGAATTGTAAGAATCGTATTCCACTCTTATTTCATCTTCTGGTCCCGGAATAACTTTTCCCAAAAAATCCAAAACACCACCGGCGTAGTTTATTTCATAATCCCTGCCATAAACGAGCAAAATCCCATTCAAATAAACACGTTCAGTGTGCGGAGCAATAATGCCAAAGGAACTATCGGCAAATAACAAATAGCCTTTTTGCTGGCTCGGTTGCCCGCGAATTATTGTGCTTTGCCTAAGCGTTTTGTCCATTCCGTAAATTGCACCCGCTTCTGCATTAGAGCCTTTCAATTTGCCGCTTGCTCCGAGAGTTTGTCTGCGAAATCCAAAAAGAGCAAATTTATCTATTCCGTAATTCAAATCTCCCAGTTCCAATTTTACCCATTTGCTTTCCACACCGATATATGCCGCATCCACCTCTCTTAATGTTGTGGAAACTTCCGTTCCCGCAGGTCTCCCCAAATCCATAAGATAAGCGTCAACAAAAATTCCATCTGCTACCTCGCCCTGCATAGAAAGCTTTAACTCTTGCTGAATATCTGCCCCGCCATTTCCTATTGATGTTTGCAAACTTTTGCTGCCTTTGGTTTGCAAAGCATTTTCCGTTTTAGGAACATCTTTTTGTTCTGCCGAATCCATTGCATTTTCATATCCCCGCCACACGGGCAGGGAATCGGGAATAATGCCTTGGGCGAAAACATTTGCAGATAAAAAGAACGCCAACAGGCATGGATTTTTTGCCAATCTCATTTAACTAAAACTTCAATATAGTCCACATTCACCACTATCCTCTTCCCCTCCATATCAACCTTCAAAACGCAATCATCAATCCAAGGTACTGCAATTTCTTTTTCACCAACGAGCAAGTTAAACACATTCACCGAAGGCATCTCCTCTGCACTTAGAACCTTGCCCACCGAGTTCCCGTCTTTATCCACTGCTTCAAAATTTTCAAAATCGCTGAAATAAAATTCACCTTCTGGTAGAGGCAGCCTTTCGGTTTCTGGTATCAGAACATAAGCATTCACAAATGGCTGAACCGCCTCTGGCGAGTTAAAGCCCTCAAAGCGGAATTTCCATAAAAAGCCATAAGCCTCGGAGCGCGAAATGAACGCTTCTTTAATGCCTCCCGAAGTTTCCAAATAAACTTTTTTTAACAAGGAATGTCTATCAAAATCGTGGCTTAGGGGTTTACATAGTATGTCGCCATAAATGCCGTAGGTTCGCATTAAACGCCCCACAGCTACAAAAGAATCCATTTTTTAGCCCTGCGGGGCTTCTGCCGGAGCTGCCGCTGCGGTTTTTTCTGCCTCAATGCGAGCTTTGGCTTTTGGACCTAGCTTTGCTTTTTTAGCCTTTAAGGGTATAGGTGTTGGGGTTTTGCCTTCAATGCTTCTGCCAGCGCGTTTTTCGTGGAAAAGAGCCATTATGCCTTTCTGCTTTAGCAAGGAACGCACGGTATCGGAGGGTTGAGCGCCAACACCTAGCCAATACATAACTCTATCGTACACAAAGCGGACGTCTGGGATTTTCAAATTTGGGTCATAAAAGCCGAGCTGCTCTATGAACTGACCATCGCGAGCCTTGCGGCTGTCTGTTACCACAACCCTGTAAGTGGGATGGTGGCGTTTTCCAAATCTCGATAAGCGAATTACTGCTGCCATAATGTTTCCTGTAAATTGTAGGTTTAAAATATAGTAAAAAATCAGGGGGAAAACAAGGGCAAAAGGCTCACTTTGCCGTCAAAATCTTTAAAAAAATCGCTTAAAAGCGGGTCGCAGTCCGCTTTTTCCTTCGCAAAATCCAAAATTGCCTCTGCTAGAGGCTTGCCGCTGCGATACAATTCCCTGTAATTTTTCTCCAAAAGGGCTATTCTCTCCTCAGAAAAATTATGTTTTCGCAAGGCGTGTAAATTTAACCCTGCAAAACGAGCCGGATTACCTAAGGCTCTGCCTGCCGGAGGCACGTCCCTGTCTATTTTGAGCGTTCCGCCCGCAAACGAATAGGCTCCTATTTTTGCAAACTGCTGAACATAGGTTCCGCCTCCAATAGTGGCAAACTCCCCTACCATAACGTGCCCCCCAAGCTGCACCCCATTTGAAATAACCGCCCCCTTTTCCAAAAAGCAGTCGTGCCCAATATGTGAATATGCCATTAAAAGAACATTATTTGCAATTTTTGTGACCGAGTTTTCCCCACAGCCTCTGTTTACGGTAGCATATTCCCTTATGGTGCAATTTTCGCCTATTTCCAAAAAAGTCTGCTCCCCTTCATATTTCAACGCCTGCGGGTCGCCACCAACCACGGCTCCGTCAAATATGCGAGTTCCTTCCCCAATGCGAGTGTTGCCAAAAACATGAACCCTTGTGTCTAAAACAACATTTTCCCCTATTTTTGCCCCATCTTCCACTACGCACCAAGGACCGATGCTTGCGCTTTGGCAAACTTCGGCTTTGTTGGAGACTATTGCGGAAGGGTGAATCATTTGGGAAAGGTAGTAAAAAATTTACGAAATTGTCAAGGAGTGTAATGCCCTTTACATCTATTTATTTCTATATTTTCACCTACAATTCTATAAACCATTCTATTTGAATCATCAATTTGCCTTGACCACCAACCAGATAAATCTCCTTTTAACGGTTCAGGCTTGCCTATACCCTTATATCCATTTCTTATTATATCTTTTAATAACTCATTTACACGTTTTAATGTTTTCTTATCCTGACCTTGCCAATAGCAATATCCTTCCCAAGCTTCCAAACTGAACTGATATTTCATTTATCTTCCATAGCAAGCAACTCATCCATAGTCTTCACTACAAATTTTGCTTTTCCTTCATCAAATTCCTTAGCTCCTTTCACCAATTCCCTCAAATTAGCTTCGCTATAAAAAGGGTCATCTTCTTCACCAATAGGCACAGGAACACCGCAACGGACAATTTGCTTTTTTATGCTTATTATATTCAAATCTGCAAGCCCTTGCAAAATACTCATTGCTCCATCTTTCAATATATTGATAGTCAGCACCTGCGGGTCTGCTGAATATGCAATTGTTGCAGAATCTTTAAGTTCCATAAGAATACCTCTGTTAAAGAATATAGAAATATATTTACTATATTAAACCTTCAATGTTTTTTAGAATACTATTATTTTTACTGTTTTTGTGCGTTTCTGCTTTTGCGCAATTCGTTGATATGCCTATGAACTCTTCGGAGAGCAATAGGGTTGGCAGCATAAGCATAGAGGGGATTTTATATACAGACACTCATTCGCTCAAATCACGCATATCTGTAAAGGAAAATACGAAATACCAGCCTTCTATTTTGGCGGAACAGGTTAAAAAATCTATAGAATCTCTTTATGAAACCGGAATGTTCAGCGATGTTAAAGCCTATGCGCGATATGGCGAGAATGGGGATGTGGATTTGATTTTTGAGGTTGCCGAGCAGCCTGCACTAGATACCCTGCTCATAGAAGGCAATGATGATATCACGGAAGAAGACCTTAGGCTTAAAATCCGAGTTATTAAAGGCAATGTTTATAGCAAAAGTGATTTGGAACGCGATAGGCAGGCGATTTTGAACCATTATCGGTCACAGGGATATTTGCTTGTTGAGGTTTGGCTCAAAGAAATTCCAGTTGAAGGGCATAAAAATAGAGTTATATTATATGTTAGCGAAGGGAACAAGGTAAAAGTGGATTCCATTTTGATTTCTGGCAATGAAAATATACCCAAAGAGGAATTTCTCGACCGTATGCTCACAAAAACGGATTCTTGGTGGGGAGGCGGTGATTTTAAACAAGATGTTTTCAATTCGGATAGAGATACCGTTATAAATGTTGCTCGGCATTATGGCTTTTTAGATGCGGAGCTTTTGGAATACAACGCCAATTATATGCCAGATTCCACTTGCCGCTTTTATTTGGGACGTATGTCGCGCAGGGGTTCAAGTTTGCCGCTCCTCTATTCACTGCTCAATAAAAATATGCAAGATAGGGAAAATCCCCTTCACTATTTAGTTGGCAAGTCTATGGCTATGTCTTCTCATTATTACAGAGAACACAGGTCAACAATGGGAGATGCTCAGGCTTTTCCTTTGCCAGATGTGCAAAACGAAAAATTGGCAGCGGATATTTTGAATAACATAATAACTTATGGTTCAATTAGAAAAGAGTGGATAAAGAGCTTAAAGGGCAAGGTTTGGAAAAATCCTCGCATAGATAGCCTGCTCGCTATAAAAAAACGCACAGCCTACGAAGAAAAACTTTTAACCCGTTATTCCTTGGAAGAAACAATCCCTGCCCTTATGCAGTACGATAGCGTTAATACGGCTAGCTATGTGCGCATATCTATAAAAATCAAGCAAGGCAGAAAATATTATGCAGGTGGTGTGCATTTTGTTGGCAACGAAGTTTTGCCTGTTGAATTTTTGCAAGCACAGGTTCGCTTAGATAGTGGCAATGTTTTTGACTATTATCAATACGAAGCCACCAGAAGAGCCATTACAGATGCTTACAGGGAAGACGGATATTTATTTGTGCAAGTGGAAGAAACAAAAAGTTTTATAAATGATTCCATTGTCAATTTGAGTTTTGCCCTGCGAGAAGGCTTGCCCGCTCAAATTCACAAGGTTTATATTCGCGGAAACACAAAAACAAAAGATAAGGTTATACGCAGAGAAATTAAGCTATACCCAGGCGATACTTATAGGCAGTCTCTTTTGGAACGCAGTTTTAGGGATATAATGCAATTGAATTATTTTGACAATGTGATGCCGGATATTCAGCCTGCTGGCGAGCAAGATGTGGATTTGGTTTTTTCGGTTTCTGAGCGTGAAGCTGGCACTGGGCAATTTGGCGCTGGTGCTGCATATAGCCAGGCAGATGGCTTGGTATTCACACTTAATCTTTCAATTCCAAATTGCTGCATGGGAGATGGTCAGTCTGCAAATATGAATGCTGAATATGGAATTGACAAAAAGAGCATTTCTTTAGGTTTTGCGGAGCCTTGGCTTTTTGATACTCCAACTAAAATTGGAACCTCTGCGAATTATTCGTGGTGGAGAGGAGATTCCTATGGCTACTCGCACGATATTCTACGCTATGGCGGCAGTGTTTATCTGGGTCGCAGACTCACTTGGCCCGATGATTATTTTTATGTGCAAGGCGGCGTGAGCTGGCAAAGAAATGAGCAGGGAGAAAATGTCCCGGGCAGCCTTGTTCTCTTTACCGGAAACGAAGCCTCTCTTGATTTTGTTATAATTAGAGATGATAAAAATTTGCCTATTTTCCCAACCGAGGGTTCTCGCTACGTTTTATCACTTTCCAAAGCCTTCCAGTTTGAGCCTGTTGGCGACTTTAGCTTTGTGCAAACCGATTTGAGCATAAAGTGGTGGTTCCCGCTTTATTCAGATAAACTTGCCCTTGGCATAATAAATGAACTTGGCGTTATAACCGGAAGTTCTCTGCAATACCGCACTCTTTACCAAATGGGTGGCGCGCTTGGCTACAAGGGCTTGATGCGCGGCTATACTTCTGGTTCTATCGGAGCATACAGGCTTGGGCGCAGTTATCAGTATTTTGGCGCAGAACTAACAGTGCCCGTTGCACCTAACCGTTTTTATTTGCTTCCTCTGTTCTTTGATGCAGGAAATGTGTTTGGCGAGCGTTATTCCACAAGCGAAAAGGTTAGCAAAGATATTGGGTCGCCGCTCCGCGAGTGGGATATTTCTTCGCTTAAAAGGGATTTGGGATTTGGTTTCCGTGTTATAGTTCCAATGCTTGGCATTATAGGTTTTGATTTTGCGTGGCCCCTTGACCCAGGCGAATTTGGCGGCTACGATGCCCCAAGCGTTGGCTCAATGGAGTTTCAATTTATAATAGGGCAGGGATTTTAAGTCTATGAAAATAGCTGTTATAGGTGGCGCTGGTTATATAGGTTCGCATGTGACAAGAGAGCTTTTAGATTTTGGCAATGAAGTTTTTGTCTATGATAATTTGAGCAGCGGTCTAAGGCAGAATTTGTTTGAGGAGGCAAATTTCACGCTCGGCGATATTTTGGATGTTCAAAAGCTAGATGAATTTTTAGGCAGAGTAAAACCAGTTGGCATTGTACACTTGGCTGCGCTCAAAGCAGCAGGCGAATCCATGACACAGCCGGAAAAATACAGCATTCATAACATAACAGGTTCATTGAATATTTTAAACGGTGCATCAAAGCACGGTGTTAAATACATAGTGTTTTCCAGTTCAGCCTCTGTTTATGGCAATCCAAAGTATTTGCCTATGGATGAAAAACATCCAACAGAGCCGGAAAATTATTACGGCTACACAAAACTTGCCATTGAGCAATTTTTGAAATGGTATGGAAAATTAAGAGGCATAAAATATGCTTCTCTGCGTTACTTCAACGCCGCAGGCTACGATATCAAAGGCAGAATAAGCGGTTTGGAACAGAATCCGGCGAATTTGGTTCCCATTGTTATGGAAGTAGCGTCAGGAAAAAGAGCCTCTGTTGATGTTTTTGGAAATGACTACGAAACCAAAGACGGCACAGGTGTTAGGGATTATATTCACGTGAACGATTTGGCAATAGCACACAGAACTGCTTTTGACAAGTTGCAAGAAAGCGATAGTTTTACGCTCAATTTAGGTGTTAATAGCGGAACCAGTGTTTTAGAAATTATAAAAGCAACGGAGCGTATTTCTGGAAAAAAAATAAATTATAAAATAACAGGCAGAAGACCCGGCGACCCAGCGGTTGTTCTTGCAAATCCCACTTATGCAAAAGAATTTTTAGACTGGCAGGCAAAATATTCCGATTTAGATTCACTTCTTTCAACCACTTGGAGGGTATATGAGAAACTATGAGACAGAAACAAAGCAGCGCGTTGAATTTATACGCGGCGTTATAAAATCTGCTGGCGCAAGCGGCATTGTTTATGGAAACAGCGGCGGCAAAGATAGCTCGCTTGTTGGGATTCTTTGTAAAATGGCTTGCAGCGATACAGTTGGCGTAATTATGCCCTGTGGCTCAAAGCGAAATTACGAGAAAGACAAAACGGATGCTTTGACCATTGCAAAGCAGTTTGATATAGCCACGAGACTCGTTGATTTGTCTGCCGTGAAAGATGAACTTGTTCGCTCCGTAAGCGAAACTACAAAGAAGCTCACGGATGCTGCGGCTGCAAATATAGCGCCCCGGCTCAGAATGACGGTGCTTTATTCCATTGCCGCAAGCGAAAACAGGCTTGTGGCAGGAACTGGCAATCGTAGCGAAATATATATGGGCTATTTCACAAAATGGGGAGATGGTGCTTTTGATTTCAACCCAATTTCAGACCTTACGGTCACCGAAGTTTACGAGTTTCTGCGTTTTCTAAAGGCACCTGAATTTGTAATACACAAAGCTCCTTCGGCTGGTCTTTTTGATGGTCAAACAGACGAAAGCGAAATGGGTGTTAGCTATCTCAACATAGATGACTTTTTGTTGAAGGGTGTTGTTAGCGAAAAGGATAAAGTTGTGATAGAGAAATTTCACAAGGTTAGCGAGCATAAGCGAGGCGGGCCGGCGGTGTATTCTGCGCAATAAATTCCGCAATGGCTTTTAAGAATTTCTCGCCATACCTTTCCAGCTTTACCTTGCCAACGCCCGATACATTCAAAAATTCTTTATCTGTCGTGGGAACTTTCATGCACATATCTATCAGAGCACTGTCTGGGAAAATTACGAATGCTGGAACGCTTTGTTCTTTTGCTATTGCTAGCCTTAGTTCTCGCAAAACAGCAAAGAGTCTGTTGTCAACTGGTCTGGTTTGTTTTTTATTGGTTGCAATTTCTTGTGCAGGTTTTTCTTTCAGCAGTTTCATTTGCACGGTTTTGCCATTTCGCAAAACTTCGCTTGCAAGATTTCCAAGTTTAATCACTGGATATTCATCATCGGTTTTTAAAAGATAATCGTTCAATATTAACTGGTTGATCATCTCGTACAATTGCTTTTCGCTTTTTTCGCTTATGCCATAAGTTGAAAGTTTATCGAGCTGCAAACGCAACACTTTTTCGCTTTTGCTGCCTCTAAGCACATCTATTAGCATTTTCTGCCCATATCTCTCCTTCATTCTCGCTACGCAAGAGAGGATTTTTTGGGCTTCAACCGTTATATCAACCATTTCAAAATTCGTATCGCAATTACCGCAGTTGCCGCAGTAGTTCGGCGGATTTTCTCCAAAGTATTTAAGGATATAGCCACGCAAGCAATCATTTACGGAACAGTAAAAAGTCATTTCTCGCAACCGCTTGCGGTCTCGCTCTTTTAGCAATTCTTCGGTTTCTTTGTCGGGATACTGCACATCGCGGTTGTTTTCAATAAGCCACATATTTGTGCGCACGTCTTGCCCGCTGTAAAGCAAAATGCAATTTGCCGGTTCGCCATCGCGCCCTGCGCGTCCGGCTTCTTGATAGTAGCTTTCCATATCTTTGGGCATATTGTAATGCACCACAAAAGATACATTTGATTTATCTATTCCCATGCCAAAAGCATTTGTTGCAACCATTATCTGCGCACGGTCATATAAAAAATCATCTTGGTTATCGTGCCGCTCATCATCGGCAAGTCCGGCGTGATAACGCGATGCGCTATACCCTTCTGTTTTCAATTTTTCGCAAACCTCTTCAACCGCAGCACGAGTGGAACAATAAACAATTCCGCTTCGCTCCTTTTGAGTGTTGAGAAATGCGGTGAGCGCGGCATATTTATCTTTGGGTTTTTGCACTTCAAAATATAGGTTCTCTCTATTAAAACCAGTAACCAAAACAATGGGATCATTTAGCCCAAGCAAAGCTACTATATCTTCTCGCACCTTCGCCGTTGCTGTTGCGGTGAATGCTGATAAAATTGGACGTTTTGGCAAACTTGCGGCAAATTCTGGTATCTTTGAATAACTTTGGCGAAAATCCTGCCCCCATTGCGATATGCAGTGCGCTTCGTCAACGGTTAGCATGGAAATTTTAGCAGTTTGCGCAAAACTCAAAAAATCGGAAGCAAGCAATCTTTCGGGTGCAACATAAATCAATTTATATGCTCCATCCCGTGCCTTTTGCAATGCTTTGTCTATTTGCTGCCCACTGAGCGAAGAATTTATAAAAGCCGCCGGAATACCCGACTGTGTGAGTGCGTTCACTTGGTCTTTCATCAACGAAATGAGCGGCGACACAATAATGGCAAGCCCATCCATCATAAGCGCAGGTATCTGAAAACAAACAGATTTTCCAGCTCCGGTGGGCATAACCCCCAAAACATCCCTGCCAGCAATTATGCCATCAATAAGAGTTTCCTGCCCGTTGCGAAAACTGTCATATCCAAAATACTGCTTTAAGGTTTCAAGTTTAGTCATATATAGCAAACGCAAAAACTATGCCACCAACAAAAACTACAAATTTGGCTTGGATTTGCGGTTTTAAAGTGTCCAAAAAGTGTTTAAACAATGTTTAAACACTTTTTAAACAAATTTTTTTATTTTCTACATGATGCACATTTACCTACTTTTCGGAATACTCGTGAGCAATGTTATAGCCCAAACGATAATCTCGCCTTTTGATTCAGCGGTGAGCATAAATGGTCGCTTTGCAAAAGAAGCGGATATTGCCAGAGCTTCGTTTTCTGGTGTTGAATTTACCATCGCCTTTGAAGGAACAGAGGCAAGCGTTTTGCTAAAAAGCCCCGGCAATGTGTTTAGCGTGATTTTAGACGGCAATCAAATGCCGCCTCTTGACTTATCGGCAAATGCCAGTCAAAAACATCTCATAGCGAAAAACCTCGAAAAAGGAATTCATGTAATCAGCGTTGCTAAACGCACGGAATCTAGGCAGGGCGATGCTCTTTTCAAAGGCTTTGAAATAAAAGGCGTTCCAAAAAAAGATGCATTGCCGCTAAAGCCAAAACTCAAAATTGAATTTTTAGGGAATTCCATAACAGCAGGCTACGGAGTTTTGGATCCGATAAAAGAGCATACCTATTCTCCAATAACGCAAGATGTATTTTCTTCTTACGCAGGAGTTGCCGCAAAGGAGCTAAATGCGGAAATGCGAACAGTGGCTTTTTCAGGCAAAGGAATTCTCCGCAACAATTCAGATTCAGGAGACCCTCGCACTTTGCCAGAATTTTTTCCATATATAAGCGTGAATTCAAAAATCCCTTGGGATTTTTCTTGGCAACCCGACATTGCCGTTATAGAGCTTGGAACAAACGATTTCGCCGTGAGTGCGCCAGATTCCGCAGAGTTTGTCAATTCAATGGTTAAATTCGCAAAGCAGGTTAGGGAAAAATATCCTAATGCCAAAATAATAATAACAGACGGTCCTATGCTAAACGATTTTTGGCCCAAAGGAGTTCCCAGTTTAACCCTTTGCAAAAAATTTTTGGATGCTGCAAAAAGCGAACTCACAAAACAAGGCATTTCGGTTCACAGGTTTTCGTTTTCACGTCAAGACGGTTCGCTTGGTTATGGGGCGGATTGGCATCCGAGCAAGAGGCAGGCGGAGAAGAATGGAAAGGAATTGGCGGAGTTTGTTAGGTCATTTTAAATTTACACCGCCACCACGCCCTCAAAAACTTTTTCGCAATTACCCGTCATAAAAACAGCTTCGTCTGTATATCTAACAATCAGCTCACCGCCAGGTAGCTGAACTTTTATATCCGTGTTTTTATCGCAGTGCCCATTTAAAACCGCTGCCACAGCTACGGCGCAGGCTCCTGTGCCACATGCTTGGGTTTCGCCGCTGCCGCGCTCCCATACTCGCATTTTCAAGTTGTTCTTGCCTGCAAGCTCAACAAATTCGGTGTTTACTTTTTCGGGAAAAAGACGGTTGTTTTCAAACATGGGTCCTATTTTTGGCAAATCTAACTTGGCTATGTTTTTTACAAAGTTCACGGCGTGGGGATTTCCCATAGAAACGCAGGTAATTGAATATTTTTTGCCGCCAATAGTCACGGGCTTTGCGATGGCGTTCTTGCCTTTTAGCTTTACTGGTATTTTTTCTGGGCTAAGTTCTGCTTTTCCCATATTTACTTTTACAGAATATACTTGTTCATTTTTTATAAATAAGTGAAGTTCTTTTACGCCGCTTTTTGTTTCTATTTTCATTTCTTCTTTTTTCACAATTCCATTATCGTAGAGATATTTTGCCACGCATCTTATGGCGTTTCCGCACATATTGCCTTCGCTGCCGTCTAAATTGAACATTCTCATTTTGGCATCGGCAATGCTGGAGCGCAAAATTAGCACTACCCCATCGCCGCCTATGCCTGTATGCCTATTGGATAATTGCACTATCAACGACTGCGACAAATTTATTTCTGCATCAAAACAATTGATATAGATATAATCATTGCCGCAACCGTGCATTTTTGTAAAGTGCAACACTCGCAGTCCTGCTCAGTTTATGGCTTGGGTTCCAGTTTCCTTAGTGCGAATCCGCATAACGGAACGCAAATCGTAAGTGAAAATTTTCCCGTCCCCAACACTTCCTGTATAAGCAGCATCTTGAATGGCTTTGATGGTTTTCTCTGCCCATTCTTCAGTGGAAACCACAATTTCGAATTTCACCTTTGGTCTCAGGGCATAGTCAACCTGCTGCCCACGAACCAATTCGGTATATCCTTTTTGCACACCGCATCCCATAACTTGGAAAACCGTGATACCGGTGACTTCAATTTTGTTCAAGGCTGCCTTAACATCCTCTAGCTTTTCTTCGCGAACTATTGCTTCTACCTTAATCATAAATACCTCCTAATCCAAACCGTTATATGCTGGATATGCGTTTTCACCGTGTTCTGATATATCTAGACCCATAAGTTCATGTTTCTTTTCAACGCGAAGCTTTACGAAAGCACGGACAATTACAATGCTGATGAGTGAACCTACAACCGCAACGGCAATGCTGATGACAATAGCTAATACCTGACGACCCAACTGCGCAACATCTCCAAAGCATAAGCCAGCTACTCCATTTACAGCGGGGTCGGCAAACAAGCCAGTCATAATCCCGCCAAAAATGCCGCCAATTCCGTGGCAACCAAAAGCGTCTAGAGAATCATCTATTTTCAGTTTCTTTTTAATCAGCAAAATGCCGCCATAGCAAACCGGACTTACAAAGGCTCCAATAACAAAAGCAGCCCACACGGGAACAAATCCCGCAGCTGGGGTTATGCCCACCAATCCTGCCACAACTCCTGTGCAGGCACCTATTAAAGTTGGTTTGCCGCTATTGAGCAAATCTAGCCCCATCCAAACAAGCATAGCCGTGGCTGCCGAAATTGCCGTTGTTACAAAGGCATGAGCAGCTAAACCATCAGCAGCCAAGGCACTTCCGGCATTGAATCCAAACCAGCCTAGCCACAGAAGTGCCATGCCTAGCATAACAAAAGGAATATTGTGAATTCTATAAGAATGAAGCTCATATCCATAGCGCCTGCCAAGCAACAAGCAAATAACTAAACCAGATACACCCGAAGATATATGCACCACGTTGCCACCGGCAAAGTCCACAGAATTCAACCAGCCGCTGCCCAGCAAGCCGCCACCACCCCATACCATGTGTGCCAAGGGATAATACACGAGAATAGACCAAAGGGCTATAAAGGCGAACAGCGCACCGAATTTCATTCTTCCTGCGAGCGAACCAGTGATGATTGCCGGAGTAATTAGCGCAAACATCATTTGAAAAGCTACAAAGACAAATTCAGGGATTGTAGTGTCTGGTGCTATGCTATCTTTGGTAATGCCAGCCAAAGCGATTTTGCTAAAACCGCCTATAATCAAGCCATCGCCACCGAAAGCCATAGTGTAGCCTATAAGGCACCAAAGCACCATTCCAAGCCCCATAATGGATACGGAGTTCATCATGTTGCTCACCACGTTTTTGCGCCTGCCAAGACCGCCATAGAAAAAGCCAAGCCCCGGTGTCATAATAAACACTAGTGCCGCGCAAACCATCATAAATGCAGTGTTTCCTGTATCCATTTGTCATTCCTCCTGAGTTAAATCACGCTGTAAAGCAGTTCCGCATAAGTTGGGAAGGGCCAATGTTTTCTTGCAACTAATGTTTCAAGCTCGTCAACAACAAGTCTTAGTTCAGATATGGCAGTGAAAACCTTGTCTCTATAGAATGTTGCGTGAGCAAGAATTGCTCTCTCTTCTTTGGATTCCAAAATTGCATTTTCCAAAGTATTCAGCTTTTTCAGCAAAGCGGCAGAAAGTTTCGAAATTCTGTCTAGCAAATGCGATTCAAGCGAAATATCGTAGTGACCGCCAGCTGCTCTTTTCTGGTTCAAAAGATTTGCCAATTCGTTTTGGTAATCTATGCAAGCCGACATAATTTCTCCCTTAACCATATCCACTATTGTTAGAGCTTCTATATGAATTACTTTGCAATAGCCTTCCATCAGAATTTCATAGCGGGAATGAATTTCTTGCTTTGTGAGAACATGGTGATGCGTGAACACATCAATGCTCTTTTTGGAAATAAAAGTAGGCAGAGCTTCAACGGTGTTTTTCAAATTTGACAATCCGCGATTATTTGCCTCTGTTACCCATTCATTGGAATAATTGTTGCCATTGAAAACAATCCGCTTATGCTCGTGGAAAGTATCTTTCACAAGTTTTGCCATATCTTTTTTGAAGTTTTTGGATTTTTCAAGTTCATCTGCAAATTCTCTTAAAATTTCTGCAACCACTGTGTTTAAAACAAAGTTTGGACCAGCGATGGAGAATGCGGAACCCAACATGCGGAATTCAAATTTATTGCCAGTAAATGCAAAAGGCGAGGTGCGATTGCGGTCGGTTGAATCTTTTGGGAAGCTGGGCAATGTGGTAACGCCTATTTCCATTTGGTTTTTTCCCTTGCCGCGATATTCCGTTCCAGCCTCAAGAGCTTCTAAAATAGCCGTAAGTTCGTCTCCGAGGAATATGGATATTATTGCTGGGGGAGCTTCGTTTGCGCCAAGTCTGTGGTCGTTTCCGGCACTTGCCGCTGAAATTCTCAGCAAATCCTGGAATTTATCAACCGCTTTGATTACCGCAACCAAGAATAGCAAGAATTGAGCGTTTTCATAAGGAGTTTCGCCTGGTTCCAATAGGTTTACGCCTGTGTCGGTGGAAATTGACCAGTTATTGTGCTTGCCGCTGCCGTTAATGCCTGCAAAAGGTTTTTCATGGAGCAGGCAAGCCAATTCGTGCTTATCTGCAATGCTTTTCATCAGTTCCATTGTTATCTGGTTGTGGTCTGTGGCAATATTGGTGGTGGAGAAAATTGGGGCAAGCTCGTGCTGGGCAGGGGCAACCTCGTTGTGCTTGGTTTTGGCATAAACTCCAAGTTTCCAAAGCTCTTCGTCTAATTCCTTCATAAATGCAGAAACTCTGGGTTTTAAGCTACCAAAATAGTGGTCTTCCAGTTCCTGCCCTTTTGGCGGACGTGAACCAAACAAGGTTCTGCCGGTATAAATTAAATCTGGGCGTTTTAAGTACATTTCTTTGTCAATAAGGAAATATTCCTGCTCTGGACCAACGGTTGTTATAACTCTCTGGGCGGTTGTGTTGCCAAAAAGCCTTAAAATGCGCATTGCCTGCTTATCCAAAGCCTCCATTGAGCGCAAAAGCGGGGTTTTTTTATCAAGAGCCTCGCCCCCATAAGAGCAAAATGCGGTTGGAATGCAAAGCGTTCCGTCTTTTATAAAGGCATAAGAGGTTACGTCCCAAACGGTGTATCCCCTTGCCTCAAAGGTGGCGCGAAGCCCGCCCGAAGGAAAACTGGAGGCATCTGGCTCTCCGCGAACAAGTTCCTTGCCCGAAAACTCCATAATGACTTTTCCGTTGCTGGAAGGAGAAATAAAGCTATCGTGCTTTTCGGCTGTGATGCTGGTCATAGGCTGGAACCAATGGGTAAAGTGCGTGGCACCCTTTTCCACAGCCCAATCTTTCATGGCATTTGCAACCACATTGGCAACCTCGGGGCTTAATTGCGAACCCTGCGAGATTATTTTTTTCAATGCCTTGTAAGTATCCTTGGGTAGCTTAGTTTGCATAACTGCATCATTGAAAACGCAGCTTCCGAAAAGATTTTGAATATCTTTCATAGTTTCTCCTTAAATAAAAAGGCGTGCGCTTTCCCCCATTGCGATTAGGTAACAGGAAAAAACACACGCCTTTGTGTGCCGCAACCTGCTTATGCAGATCACCTAAGCAAAATATAGAAAATTCTCTTTGGTTTGTCAAGGGGGAAATGTTAAAAAAAAATGGCATATTTTTTGCACCGTAAGAAAGTTGGTCTTTAAATTAGAGGTTTTTTATGAAAATAGCTGTCTTTTGTCGCTATTCCGGTGTTTTTTTTAAGCAAATTCTTGCAGGAGATATTGTTATGGCATAACTTTTTAGTATTCTAAAAAAATAAAACTTTGATTTATATGGGAATTAAGGATATAATTCCCATATTTTGAAATTTTTTTGTGTTACACTTTAGATGGAAGGTTTAATAAATTGAAGAAAAGAACCGCATTCATGCCTCCTACGAAGGAATTACTCGAGAAGAGTGTTCCCGCAGAGAATGTTTTAGTTCTTTTCGATGAACATCTAGAGCCCGGCAAAGTCACAAAAAGAATTACAATAATATTGGAGGCTCAAAATAAAGGTCTTGTAATTGATGGTCTTGCTGAAATAGGGGTAATTGATGTAGCAAGTAGGCAAGACGGTTATGGGAATATAATGTGGTACCCTACACAAGAAATAGGGCTTTTACGAAAACTAAGCGTAGAAAAATTAATTGAAAATAACACAGTCGCAGACCCAGTAGCAAAAAACGCAGTAACTAAAATTTGCCAAGCTGAAAAAGAAAAAAAAGGAACTACACCTATAACCATTCTCGAAGTACTTACAATAGCTAAGAATTATATAGAACGCTACCCTGTAACCAATGGGGGTGCGTAATGGCTGTAAGCAGAAGCGGTATAGACAATTCTAAGGTCCAAGATATGATCAATCAGAAGTTCGCAAGCGGTCCCCTTGACGAGGCAGGCAACAAGCTCTCTAAGTCTGCTGTTCAAGCGGAATTTGCGCGAGCGCTTTTGAAAGCTGGAAAGAAACAAGATGAGATAGACTTCTTGGTATATGGCATTGATAAGTCATAGCAATACTTCTATTTTCTTGCACAGCGCTTCTGCCTCATCTAACGTGGGGGCTTCGGCTATTATCCTAATCACTGGCTCTGTGTTGGAGGCTCTCAAATGCACAAAGCTCTTTTCCTTGCCAAGCCACAAGCCGTCTCTCTTGTCTGCCTTCCAGCCTTCAAAGGCTTTTTCTGCCTTTTCCATAGCCAAAGACACAGGGTTTATTATTTCAAATTTCTTTTTGAGCATTGCATAAGAAGGATGGCTTTTAATCCAGTCCGAAACTTTTATATTGTGCCTTGCGAGCAAATCCAAAACCAAAGCGGCAGCAACCAAGGAATCCCTCCCATAGTGAAGCGAAGGCAGAATAACTCCCCCATTGCCCTCGCCGCCAACTACGCAGTGGTGCTCAATCATATCCAAACTTACATTTATTTCGCCCACTGCGGCTCGGTAGCACTTTGTCCCGAATTTCTCCGCCAAATCTTCGCACATTCTGGATGTGGATAAATTTATGGAAAGGGGCTTTGCATCTCTCTCCAAAACCGTTTCTGCCGCTATTGCCAAAGTATATTCCTCGCCAATAGGCTCTCCCCTTTCGTCAACTATGGCACAACGGTCTGCATCAGGGTCTAATGCAAAACCTATATCACAGCTATTCTCTTTAACCACCTTGCTCAAATAGCTCAAATTCTCTTGCAGAGGTTCTGCACCCCTTGGGAAAACCCCATTTGGCTCACAGTGAACTTTAACAACCTCGCAGCCAAGTGATTCCAATAATTTTGGCAAGGCAAAAGAACCCGCGCCATTCACAGCATCTACGGCAACTTTGAATTTGCGCTCCTTTATTTTTGGAACATCCACATAAGGAAGGACAATGGTCGCTTTTATGTGCATTTCATCGCCATTCAATATGCTCTCTTTTTTCCCAAAGGCATCTGCTTTTGCAAAGAGTTTTTTTGCCTCGCTTGGACCCAAAAACATTCCCCTGCTGTTCAAAAACTTCAAGGCGTTCCATTCAATTGGGTTATGGCTTGCGGTCACTATTATTCCGCCATCGGCTTTGAACTGCTCAACCAAAAGCTCCACCGTTGGGGTTGTGGCAAGACCGGCATCCACAACTTCAACACCGCACAAAGTGCAAACACAGCAAACCATTTCGGCTATATTGACCCCTGTTGGGCGGGAATCCCTGCCTATAACTATTTTTTTTGCTTTTAGCAAATCCAAAAAAGCCTTTGTGTGGCTTATCACCGTTTGCGGAGTGAGAGTTTTCCCAACAATACCGCGAATCCCCGAAATAGAACGCATTAATTTCATGTTTGGAATGTAGAAAATTTTTCTAAATTCCCCTTATGCACCAATCCATACCAAAAAAAATTCTGGACTTTTGCCTTGAGGCTGGGGCGGATTTTGCCGAAATTTATGAAGAAGAAACGAGAAAATCGCATTTGGCGCTCAAAGACAATGCAATAGAGGGTGCATCTGCTTCCATAATTTATGGAATTGGGATTAGGATGTTATATGGAACAGAAGTTCTTTATGGTTTCACGAGCGATGATTCAGAAAAAGCACTTATGAACATAGCCAAGAATTTATCTCTCTCAAAAAATAAAAAAGGAGAGGCAAATTTTCAGTTTGATAAAGAGCAAAGTTATGTATCTTATATAAAAAACCATTTCAAAGACCCTCGAAAATTGGGGCAGGAATATAAAAAAGATTTTCTGTTTGCGGCAAATACAGCAGCGAGAATGGATTCAAAAATTGTGCAGGTAGAAGCTTCAATTGCAGATGCCGAGCAAAAAATAAAAATATGGAACAGCAGCGGCTTGCAAGTTTGCGACAATAGGGCGAGAATCAGATTTTCCGTAAATGTAACAGCAGGGGAAAATTCGGAACGCGCATCTGCGCACGAAGGTCCGGGCGCGCTTGGCGGATTTGAATTTTTGGATAATTTGCAAGTTAAAGAACTCGCCGTGTCTTGCTCGGAAAGAGCTTTGAGAATGTTAAAAGCTCCATATATAAAAGGCGGGCAAATGCCAGTTATTATGGGAAATGCTTTTGGCGGGGTTATTTTTCACGAGGCTTGTGGGCATCCCCTGGAAACAGAATCCGTACGCAGGCAAGCAAGTCCTTTTTGCGGAAAATTGGGAGAAAAAGTAGCACAAGAGGTGCTAACCGCCATTGACGATGGCACTTTGAGCGGAGTTTGGGGAAGCCTTGAAATAGACGATGAAGGCACTCCAACTCAAAAAACTGTGTTGATTGAAAACGGAATTCTGAAAAACTTTTTGAGCGACCGCGTTGGGGCAAAGGAATTAGGGCTTCCTTTGACTGGCAGCGCAAGAAGGGAATCTTATAAATACGCTCCTGTCAGCAGAATGAGAAATACATTCATAGCACCTGGCAATTCAAGCCTGCAAGATATGCTAGACACAGTTGGCAATGGACTTTACGCAGCAAAAATGGCAGGCGGTTCTGTTAATCCAGCAACGGGAGAATTCAATTTTGCGGTGGAAGAGGGCTACGAAATTAAAAACGGCAAACTAGGCAATGCGGTGCGTGGAGCAACTCTAATTGGGCTTGGACACGAGATTTTGCCAAAAATAAGCATGGTAGGCAGTGACCTTGAACTAGCAGCGGGAATGTGCGGAGCAAGCTCCGGTCACATTCCTGTCACCGTTGGGCAACCTTCAATTAAGGTGGACTCTATTTTGGTAGGTGGACGTTGAGTTTCCCTGCTTGATTCTTATTATGTACACTCCTTTTGTCTGAACCGGAATTTTCAGAATTTGGGAATTTTCAGAATAGCCAAAGTATATGCGCTTGCCTTTTAGGTTATATACTTCTATTTTTGCGTTACTCGGCAGGTTTTTTAGGACTATGGTTTTGCCTATTATTATTGGCGTTGGATCACTGGGATCAATAGGCTCACTACCAACTGCCACCGTACCGCAGGTTGCTGTTAAACCAGAAGCAGAACCACAAGTAGCGTTAACGCCTATGGTATAGCTTATGGACTGGGTTGTTGCGCTTACATCCCAACAGTTACATGATGGGCGACCTGTCCAGCTTGGATTAGTCGCTGTGCTGCCATCGCTGCAAGTTAAAGTGGGTACAGCAATAGTGGCACCTTTTTCAACATTTTTTTGAAGACCAGTGCAACTCAGCGTAACAGAACCGCTATTCGTATTACTACTGCTGCTGCTTACCGTTCCGTTACTGCTGCTGGATGGTTTGCTGCTACTAGATGGCTTGCTGCTGCTAGATGGCTCATCTATAACATCTTTGCTTAAATCTATATTCCATTTGTCCATTTCTTGCTGAAAGAAGGTAACCCTTTTGCCCCACCAGATTTTCAATGTATCAACCTTAGCCTGATAAGCCTGCAAATTTCCCAGCACAATTGGTGCCATACCAGAAAATCCGCCTGCTCCACGTTTGCAAGTGTTGGTATTATTGTCATTGCAAGTTTTGTTGCTGCCGAGTTGAAGCTCAAAATTCTTCACCACTGAACCCTGTACGGCTTTGGCTATGGAATCGATAAACCCATTTTGTTTGCTCACCGCCTCAATATCTGGTTTATACTTAATCCAAGCCTTTTTAAATTTAATCAAAAATAGGGTATCTTCAAAAAATTTCTTGTAAAATGCGTGTCTTGGCATCACAGGAGTTTTATCCGTTTTAAAATGCGTGGGAAAGGTGTTATATTCTACTCCTGCCGTCAAATCCAAGTCCCATATAGGTCCCGCTTTAATTTTGCTTCTGCTGTCTTCTTTATGAAAAAAGTTTGAAGCCGGGAAACCACTATTATTTGACTTATTGTTAAAATCAAAATTGTCTATGAATTGCTCAAGCATCAAGTACTTAGCAACACTTTCCAAGTCCACCAAATCTCTGTAGCCGTTATTTGGAAAACCAGATTTAAACATAGTATTTACAAGGTTATTTACGTCTCTTTTCACAAAATCGTAATCGGATAGTTTTGGTAAATCTTCTGGTGATTTTATGAATGTATGCAGTTTGGAACCGGATGGCGAAGTTGGGTTATCGGTGGCGAAATCAATTTCGTCTGATTTGCTGGGACAGTGATAGTCAAACTCAACAAGCCAGCCCTCTTTTTCGTCTATTTCTAACCTGCCTTTGTTCACTTGAACTAGGTCTGTTATTTGGTAAATCCCTTTGTATTCATTGTTTAAATAAAAATCCACAAGGTACTGGTTGGGGGTGCCGGGAATCCCAATGCGTTTGCCAAGTTCAAACCCAACGGCGTTGAGGGCAAATGTTTGGTCGTACCAATTTGCGAGTAGCGCCCAGCTTTTGTGTTTTTTTGAGCCGAACATAGATTGGGCAGAATCAAATCTTATTCTGTAAGGCTTTTTGTCCCCTGCCCAAGTGGAATTGCCGCGCCCACGAATGGAATCCCTGCCAGACGACACGGAAAAGTTGTGTGCTGAATTTGCCGCACCGGTAAGCGTGATAGTTGTTGCTGGAACGTAATTGTGAACGAAAATAAGGTGGTTCTGGCAGTTGTTGGTGTTTTGCTGTGCCTGCGTAAGTAGATTTGCCGCAGGAGAGTTTATTACAGCGTTGTTTTTGGTACTGACCTTTAGCTCCGGGAGAGCGGCAAGGGAAAGGGTGCAAATGCAGGCTATTGCTGCTAGGGTTATCTTTTTCATTTTACCACCATGCGTTGAGTTTTTTTCTCTGAACCGTGAATTGTTCTTATTATGTAAATTCCTTTTGTCTGAACTGGAATGGATACGCGCTTGCCTTGCAAATTATATACTTCTATTTTTGTGTTGCTTGGCAAATGGACTATTGTGTTGCCCATAATAATGGGTGTTATGTCTGTTTCTTCGGAGCTAGAAGAAATATATTCTATGGAACTGGACGATTCTTTGACGGAGCTAGAAGATCTATTGCCAGAGCTAGATGACCTGTTGCTAGAACTAGAACTCGATGATTTATTGCTGGAACTGCTGGAAGATTTTGCTATGCTGCTGCTGGATGGCTCAACTATATCTTTGCTGATATCTATATTCATTTTGGTCATTTCTTGCTGAAAGAAATCAATTCTACTGTTCCACCAGGTTTTTAATTTGCCAACTCCATCTCTGTATGCTTGCTTAGTTGCTGGCGCTTCTGGCGTGTAATAGCTGCTGCCGCCTTTTTGAAGCGCAAAATTCTTTTCCACAGAGCCTTCTACATGGGTGGCTATGGAATCCATAAATTTTGTCATATCTCTGAAATCGTTTATATGTTTATCCCAGGTTTTTTTCCATTTAGCTAGAAATACGGGGTCATCAAAAAATCTCCTGTAATATGGATGCTTGGGTTTTATGGGGTAATTAAAGTACTGAAAGTGCTTTGGAAAATTTTTCTTATCGTCAACGCCGGCTGTCAAATCCAAGTCCCAAAGAGGTCCTGCAACTATTTTTTTATCCTTGTCTTTATGAGCGAAGTTTGAAGCAAGCCCATTTGTGTCTGCTTTACAGATAAAATCAAAATTATCCATAAATAGCTCAACCATTATGTATTTTGCATAACTATCCAAATCCACTAAGTCGCGGTAACCATTCTCTGGAAAACCAGATTTATTGAACATGGTCCTTGTAAGTTCGTTTATTTGGTCTTTTACAAATTGATAGTTTTTTTCGGGCGATTTTATGAATGTGTGCAATTGGACAGTCCAGTTATAGGCAGCGGATGCTTGGCTAGTTGGATAGGTGGTTAAGAAATCAACTTCATCTGCATCGCTTGGGCAATGATAGTCAAATTCAGCAAGCCATCCCGCCGTAGTGTCAACTTCCACTCTGCCTTTATTAACTTGAACAATATCGGTTACCTGATAGATTCCCCTGTAATTGCCATTTAGATAAAGGTCAACAAAAAAACTATTAGGAGTGCCGGGGAGCCCCATGCGTTTGCCTAGTTCAAATGCAACGGCGTTTAGCGCAAATGTTGGGTCGTACCAATTTGCGAGCAATGCCCAGCTCCTGTGCTTTTTGGTTCCGAACATGGACTGATGCTCGCCGAATTTTATTCTGTAAGGTTTTTTGCTTATACTAGATACGGCTGTGGAATTTCCACGCATACGAATTGAGTCTGCAAATCCCGATACCGAAATATTGTTTCTGGAATCGTTTGGGTCGGTTAATGTGAGCGACATGGGGGCGTATTTGTGGATAAAGGTATTGGTAGTTACACAGTTGCCAGCACCTTTCCAATTTGCCGAAGTTGAACTTATGGCAACATTATTCATCGTATTAACTCTTATCTCTGGAAGAGCAGCAAGCGAAAGAACGCTTAGGCAGGCTATTGCAGCTAGAGTTTTCATTTTACCACCAAACGTTGAACTCCGTGTGATGTTTTTACTATGTAGATTCCTTTTGTCTGAACCAAAATTCTCTGAATTTTAGAATTTTCAGAATAGCCGGAATATATGCGCTTGCCTTGCAAATTATATACTTCTATTTTTGAGTTGCTTGGCAAATTTTCTAGGACTATGGTGTTGGCTATTGGTGTAGAGGCATCTACAACCGCTACTGTGCCGCAGGTTGCTGATAGTTGAGATGAACCGCAGGAGGCTGTTACGCTTATGTTATAGCTAGCGGTGGTGGTGGTTGCGCTCACTGCCCAAGAACTGTTCTGTTGTGGGCGACCAGTCCAATTGGGATTAGTTGCTTGGTTGCCATTGCTGCAGGCTAAAGTGGGTTCAGTTATGGAGGCACCTCTCTCAACGCTTGATTGAAGACCTGTGCAACTCAGCGTAACAGAACCGTTATTCGTATTGCTGCTGCTGCTAGCTAGCAAACTACTGCTACTGCTTACCACGTTATTTGCACTGCTACTGCTTGGCTTGCTGCTACTGCTAACTGCCTCTCTACAATTCCTTTTGCTATTGACAAGGACTGCTGCTGGAGCCGATTCTGCAACATCACTGCTAGCTACATTGCTCATACCGTTCACATAGTTTCCAAAAGAATTTATGCGGTTCCCCCACCAGGTTTTGAATTTTGCGGTGTGCTGCCTATATGATTGTTCCGTAACATTGCTAACACCATCTCCAACATTGCCAGCAGCACTGCTGGCTATCGCATTGGTTAAGGAATCTATAACGCCATTGGTTTTGTTTACGCTTTCGAAAATTGACTTATTGTCATTCCATGTTTTTTTGTATTTGAACCTGAATACCGGGTCTTCCCAAAGCCTTTTATAGAAGTTGTTGCGAGGCTCCATTTGCTCTTGGTAATCATTAAAAAAGTTTCTGGCGCCAAACCCCATATTCAGAGGAGAACCGCAGGCTAAGTCCAAATCCCAAAGCGGACCAGCTTTGATTTTTTCGCCTTTGTTCTTATAAGCGTAATTTGAACCAAGTAAAGTACTGCTGCTCACAAGACCATTGAAATCTTGATTATCCATAAACAGTTGAATCATCATATATTTTGCATAACTGTCAAGGTCAATATAATCGCGGTAGCCGTTATTGGGGAAACTATTCTCTTTCATTTTGTCTAAAAGCGCATTGAGGTCGCTTTTAACAAAGTCTAGACATGTTCCATCTGGTTGCCTGCTAGAGTTCAGCGGCAAATCATCCAAATCCGGTTCTCTTATTTTTACATTTATATTGTATCTGTTGGAACCCGTGTGATAAAATCTCTTTTGGTCTGCGGTGCTGGTGGCACAGTGATAATCAAACTCCGCAAGCCAGCCATCTTGCTTGTCTATATTGACACTAGCCTCGCTTCTCTGAATTTGCTCAGTGAGCAGGTAAACTCCTCTGTTTGAGTTTGCCAAGTTCAATTTTACATGGTAGCCATGCGGTGTAAATTGAAGATTTAGTTTTTGACCTAGATAAAAAGCTATGGCACTCTGCATCATAGATGGGTCGTAGTAGTTGGCTAACAATGCCCAGCTTTTTTCTGCGGGTCTGCCAAACATTTCTGTTCTTTTATCAAATTTAAGCCTGAAAGATATTTTGCTAACAGTAACAGTAGAATTTCCGCGTCTCCTTACAGAGTCGCTCTCATTAGGTTTACCAGATGATGTTTTTTTGAAATTATACCTAGAATCTGCTCCGCTCAGTTCAGTCTCTGTTGCCTCAAGATATGTTGTATTATAAGCGTTAGCACCGCTTGTACTATTGTTTTCATTTTGTTGCATCACATTTTGTGAATAGGTACCTGCTGGGCAAAAACTGTTACCGTTATTGATAGTAGTATATCCGGGCGTTGCATTGTTTTTTGTCTTTACCGTTAAAGTTGGAAGCTGCGCAAACGAAAGGACGCTAAGGCAAGCTATTGCTGCTAGAGTTGATTTGAATGAGCCGCTTGCCATAGATACCTCCACTTATTATTTCACAACCAAACGCTGCACTTTTTTCCCACTTCCATGCGTTGTTCGCACTATATACATTCCTTTTGTCTGAACCCCGATTCTCAGGATTTTTGAATTTTCAGAATATGCCGAATACACTTGTTTGCCTTGCAAATTATAGACTTCTATTTTTGCGCCCATTGGCAGGTTTTCCAGAACTATGGTGTTTGGCAATAGTATTGGTGTTGAGTCATCGGAACTAGATGATGACATATTGCTGGAAGACGACATACTGCTGGAGGACGGCGCGCTGCTACTGGATGGAGCATTTCCGATTATCAAAAAGTAATCCATATTTACAGCACCTTCGAATCTAAGCACTATAGTATTATCTCCATTGTTAAACTGTGCTTTATTTGCAAGTGATGCATCTCTGTACGTATCCCAACCGCCGGTACTGGCTTGGGATATTCTCCCTACGTTAGTACCGTTCACTTCTACCGAGAAATTGCTCTGCTGATTGGTGGCAATCCTAAATTGCAGGGAATATTGCCCGGCTCTGCCGCTGGGGGCGTTTACCTTGTAGGTTGTGGAGTATCCATTTTCAATATAGCCTATGTTCGTGATTCCGTTGGTAGTTGCGGTTCGCATATTGGCACCCACGTTGCTCGTGTAACACTCCGCTTCTACTTTTGTTTCTGCCCCTGCCAGAGATGGCGTATTGCAACCGCTGTTGCTCCCGCCGCTACTACTGCTTACCGTTATATTTGTGTTGCTACTGCTACTAGATCTACTAGAACTACTTAAGCTAGATGGTGCCGAGCTACTGCTTGCCACACTGCTGCTGCTAGCTCTGCTGCTGCTGCTGCCTGTTGCACAAGTGGCTGGAGGGTTTTGGGTAATATCTTTGCTGGCATCTATATTAAGTTGCCCATCTGCACCATTAGCGTTAGAGCCGAGTTGCTGACCAACCCAGTTAAGACGCTGAGTCCACCAACTTTTTAGATTGTTGACTTCGGTGTTAAATGTCTGCTCAGTTAGATTGCCACTACCACCCATAGTATTGTTAGCCCATGTGTGTGGGCTTTTGCTACGAATACTCGGTAACACCTGCTCTTTTATTTGGTCTATAATAGTACTCATGGCTGTGAAATCGCTTTTGTGTTTAATCCAAAGTTTTTTGTATTTGGCTTTGAATACAGGGTCTTCCCAAAGTCTTGCATAAAACGGATGTTTAGGTATTAGAGGAAAATCGGTTTGTTTGTAGTGTGCAGGGAAAGAGCCTGCACCACCGCCACCAAACATACCACCGGCAGGAGCTGTTACGCCTGCAGCCAAATCAAAATCCCAAAGTGGACCGCCCTTAATTTTGTCGCAACCTTCTATTTTGTATGAGTAATTTGAGCCAGGAGGATTTCCGTCTTGCGCTTTGTTGTTGAAATCAAAATTATCCAGAACCAATTGAATCAGAACATATTTAGCCCAGCTTTCCATGTCAATCAAATCGCGATAGCCATTGGTTGGGAACCCATTTTCTGCCATTTTATTCATTAAGCCGTTAACATCGTTTTTCACAAAATCAAGTTGCTTAGTATCGTTTTTATTTTTAGTAAAGGATGTATCGTCCAACTGAGGCCATTTTATAAGCGTACCCATATTGTATTTGGAGGTTTTAAAATACTGGTTACGCTCATCACTGTCTGGGTCATGATAATCAAACTCAACGAGCCATCCATTATGCTTTTCCTTTAAATCAACGCGCCCTTTATGGGACTGAATTTGTTCCGTAAGTTGGTAAATGCCTTTATAGGTGCCGTTTATGTACAAATCTACCATTTGAGACGAGTTTGTAAATTCAAGCCCCATTCTCTTGCCCATCTCAAAAGCCATGGCATTTAGCGCAAATGTGCCATCGTAGAAATTGGCAAGCAGAACCCAGCTTCTTGCCTCTTCTTTGCCAAAAAGACCTCTTTTTGTGGCGAATTTTATTCTGTATGGTTTTTTGGCTGCATTAGCAGTAGAGTTTCCGCGCACCTTTATAGAATCCACCACAGAACCAGAAGTGGTGTTGCTGGTTAAATTGTTTCTGGAATTGCTGGCATCTGTAAGCTCAACTTTATCTACAGCGAAATATTTGTACGTCGTAGTGCCTCCCCACATACCACCACCACTATTGCCGTCAGGATTTTGATTACCTTTTGTAGTAACCCTTATTTCAGGAAGTGCAAATGAAAAAACACTGAGACAGGCTATTACCGTTAGAATTGATTTGATGTTCATAACACCTCCAGGTGGAAAATCCTCTTATCTATATAATATATATTATTATTACAAATATATTACAATTTGGAGTAGAAAAAAGTAAAAAAGTGGTTTTTTGCGATATTTTGTGATATTTATTGCCTAAAATATCACCACAACCTCGGTATCAAAGCGTCTCCGCCAGAGTTTTTTGTCGTCTTCTTTTATTTTTGAAACAACTCCGTAATTATTCCGCCACTGAAAAGCCGATTTTTTAGCAAAACCAAGGGTTAAACCGGCTCTGAATTGGGCTTCAAACTCAGTGCTATCCATCTTAAAATCCCTGCTAAAAATAGCAGCCTCGGCAACTGGAATAACCTGGTTCAAAATGCTTGTGCCTGTATTTATAAAGAAATTTTCCTTTAACCTCGCTCCCAAAATAGTAGCATCTATGCCACTGCTTTTCAAATCTGGATTAGTGCCATAAGTTAGCTCCGCTTCGCTTGCAAGCAAATTATCTGTGCGTTTATAAGAAAGTGAAGAAACGAATGTGGTTATCATATCATCATTTGGCAAATAGTGTTTTATTATGGCGGCTAAGATAACATTATTTTTTTTATCGTCATATTCAACGCTGTAATTTTGCAAGTAACGTTTAGAGTCCTCAGTCCAGGAAAAACCTCCCCTGAGTTCCAATTTTTTGCCAACCTCATGGCGATATTGCAAGGTTAAATCGTGCCCCAAAAAATCGATGCCTCTTGAATCTAGAAAATCATTTATTATTGAACGCTTACGGAAATAACGCTCATCAAGACCGGTTTTTTCTTCTATTCCAAAAGATTTTTTAATATATCCAAAGCGAATGGTGCTAAAATTAAAAGGGTTATATTGAGCGTAAAGTTTGTCCATTGTGAACGCGCGTTCAACCTTATGTTTTTCTTTGAATGTCGTGTCAATCCAAATGCTATCTTTGCGGCGGTCTTCTCTAATTATTTGTCTTTCTATTTCAATTGCAACGCTATCGCCGCGGTTATATTCAAAGCCAATTACCGCCCTAATTTTTTTTGTAGGGCGCATAGAAACATCAACTTCCGCTTTGCCTATCCTATTGTATTCAGTGACTTTTTTATCCGCTTTATAGTGGTTGTCAAAGCCAATTTCCAACATTCCATCTACTTTAATTATAGTTTCATCTTTTTCTGCCACCGCTTTTGCAGTGGTATCTTTTTTGGCAACTTTTTTTGGGGCAATTACCTCAACAGCAATGGAATCCATCGCAGTGGTGTCTTTCACTGCGACATTTTTATCTTTCTTGGCATAAGTTGTTTGAACCCCAATAAGCAGGATCAAACCACTAGCCACTAGCCACTTGCCACTAGCCATTTTACCTTCTGTACACCAATTTGATTTCTGCGCTATCTGTTAGATAGTTCATTCTCACTATGGAAACTTTTAGCACTTCGTAGCCAAAGCGGTTTTTTATGTCTTCGTAGAGTTCTTTTTTCTTATCTTTTGCCAAAAGCTTGGAGTTATCGTAGAATAGAAGTATTTGGTCTGTGCTGCCTATGAATGCTTTTTCGGCAATGAAAATGCTAGCGCAGAGCATAATATCTGCTAAAAGAACGGTGAATATAGAAAGCTCATCTGTTGCAAGGGAGTTTATAACTCCAAGGATTATGGAGGCAAAGAGGAAGGTCATTTCTCGAATTTGAATTTGCTCCGTTCTGTAGCGCAAAATGGAGAGAATGGCAAAAAGCCCAAATGCAAAACCGGTTTTTACCTTAACCGAAGCCAAAGCCGAGGTCACCAAAAATATCAAAATATTTGATATAAAGAAGGTGAAGGAATACTCCCTTATTCGATGCTCTTTCGAATAAATGCCACAGATTAAAACGTAAGCAAAGATGATGTCCACAACAAAGCGAATAGCCATTGCTAATACAAAAGCCTGATCATCTGCGCCAAAATGCAAAATATTCATACTATACACTCCTATGTTCATAAGATAACTTTCTCACTCTGGGCAAAAAGCGATTTTTCTTTGCCTCCTCGTGAGTCAACGAAACACCAATGGTATATTTGGAAAAACCGCTCGGTGTTTTGCAAATTTTGCGGAAAAAATCCTGAGAGACTGTTCTATCGGGGGTTCTTTCTCTTTTTAATTCTACTATAGCTGTGTTGTTCAATACGAATTCTTCATTGTTATAGCCGTATTTCAAACCAAAGTCCAAAGTCATTCTCTCTGGGAAATATTTGTTCAAAAGCGTTATGCGGTTAAAGAAAACAAAGAGGGAAGGAGCCAAGTTTTCGAAATTGTAGTTGTTGGTGTGTATCAGGTTTGCAAAATCGTTGTCAAATTCGGCTATATTTTCCATTCCATCTCTGCGTTGGCGAAATTTCACGGTTTTTCCGGTGTTTAATTTTTGCTTTATCTCGTTGTAAATTTTTCCGTTGCTCAAATAATGCCTTGTGCGGAATTTGAACCTGTTTGCCCTTTTGTTGTGGTGCAGGTTAAAGCAGTGCAAATCGGGTGTGTCAAAATAAACGGTTCTGTAGCTTTGAATAATTTCATCGTTTATTTGCAATATGGAATAATTGCTCTGAATGTCTTGCAAAAAATCAAAGGCATTTTCAATTTTCAAAACATATTTGGTATCAAACCTGTTCAAGAAAGACATCGCTTTTGACTCTTCTAAAGAGGAACGCGAAAAAGGTTGCAAGCAATTTAGAAACAAGCTGTTTTGCATCATATTGTTTTGAAAAGCTTCAAGCATTTAGGAACCTCCATCCGTAGTATTTACCGTGCCACCTTTTTTGTTAAGTGTGCCATTTATGGCTTTTGTTTTCTTTGATTTTACAGTGACAGTGCCACTTTCAACTGTCAAAGTTCCTTTAACTTTTATGCCATTATCGTCTGCTTCAATATCAACTTTTGAATCTTTCATAGTGGCACTTCCGTCTGAATTTATTCCTTTAGCTCCAACTCCAAGGCTTTTTATGGTTAGCTCGCCGCCTTCCACAAATAAATCTTTAGTCAATTTTATTCCTGCGGAATTGCTTTCATCTTCTGGGTCTGCGGGGTCTGTGTGTTTGGTTCCGCTTGTTTTTATTGAAGTTTTTTGGTTTCCTTTGAACTCCACCCAGTTACGCGCCCTTATTCCCTTTGAGCCATTGCCCGAAACACTTATCTGAACTATGGCTTTGCCGGCTATTGAAATCGCTGCCGAGTCGCTTGCAATTCCGTGTGATTTTATGCCTGTAGTCAAGGCTTTTATTTTTCCGCCAGTAATTGTTATCTTGCCAACTCCTTTTTCGCTTTGGATGGCATCGCCTTCGCTTTTGATGTTCAAAACGCCTCCGCTCACATCAATTTTGTCGTTTGCATGTACACCATCATTGACGGATTCTACGGTTATTTTTCCATTTTTTAATTCAAAATTATCGTCAACTGCTATTGCGTGGTTGCATTTTCCCTTTACTTCCAAAGAGCCGCTACCTTCAAATTCCAGCTTGCCTTCGCTAAAGAAGGCGCCTTTTGATTGTTCTGTATTTTGAGGAGCATTGCTACATACATAACCTGGAGCATCTGCCAAAAAGTTTTGCGTTCCGTTAACCAAATGTACAATCACTCTTTTGCTTTTTTGAATGTTTATGGCAGGACCTTTGCTATTTGTGATGCTCACACCGTTTAAGTAAAGCCCCTTTCTAACATCGCCATAAAATTTAAGCGAGCCATTAGCCGTGGTTCCGCTTATAACAAAATTGTATTCCGTTGATGTGGTATTAGGAATTCTGACAACTACATTTTCGCCGTCTTTATCTACTGTAACTTCGTTAGCAGTTTTGGTTATTTCAGCACCTCCATTTTTATATTCAATTTTAATAACATTTTCAAGACCTAGACCATCTATTCCAGGGCTTGCCGTTAAGCCTTCGTCAGAAGAGTCAAAGGGCCATTCATTGCCAATTACGCTACCCCCAGAGCTAGAACTTACAACCGGAGTGCCTCCTTCAGAACTAGAACTAAAGTCAGAACTTGAGCTAGGAACGACTTCATCAGAGCTAGAGCTTGTATCTGGAGGATTGTCGCCATTGGAGCTGGAACTCTCGCTAGGAACGCTTCCGCCAGAACTAGAACTTATAACAGGAGGATTGCCGCCACTGCTAGAGCTGGGATTTCCATCATCTGGTCCATTAGTACAAGCTACAAGAGCCACCAATGCAAGCCCTATTGCAGAAAAAACAATGGAGCGAACAAACGAAATGCGAACGTAATGGATTTGCAACATATAATAAATATATATAAAAATGTTGATTATCGTTAAAAAAATGTTGATTATTTAAATTATTTGCTCAAAAACCCACGCAAAATTCCCCAGTCCAGAATCTATACCCATTTTAACCTCCGTTCGTTTCGTTTACCGTACCACCTTTTTTGTTAAGTGTGCCATTTATGGCTTTTGTTTTCTTTGATTTTACAGTGACAGTGCCACTTTCAACTGTCAAAGTTCCTTTAACTTTTATGCCATTATCGTTTGCTTCAATATCAACTTTTGAACCTTTCATAGTGGCACTTCCGTCTGAATTTACTCCTTTAGCTCCAACTCCAAGGCTTTTTATGGTTAGCTCGCCGCCTTCCACAAATAAATCTTTAGTCAATTTTATTCCTGCGGAATTGGTTTCATCTTCTGGGTCTGCGGGGTCTGTATGTTTGGTTCCGCTTGTTTTTATTGAAGTTTTTTGGCTTCCTTTGAACTCCACCCAGTTACGCGCCCTTATTCCCTTTGAGCCATTGCCCAAAACACTTATCTGAACTATGGCTTTGCCGGCTATTGAAATCGCTGCCGAGTCGCTTGCAATTCCGTGTGATTTTATGCCTGTAGTCAAGGCTTTTATTTTTCCGCCAGTAATTGTTATGTTGGGCTGCCCATCTCTTCTTGCTCCTCTCTCGCTTTGAATGGCATCGCCTTCGCTTTTGATGCTCAAAACGCCTCCGCTCACATCAATTATGTCGTTTGCATGAATGCCATCGTTAACGGATTCTACGGTTATTTTTCCATTTTTTAATTTAAAATCGTTATCTACCACTATTGCGTGGTTGCATTTTCCCTTTACTTCCAAAGAGCCGCTACCTTCAAATTCTAGCCTGCCTTCGCTAAAGAAGGCGCCTTTTGCTTGTTCTGCATTTTGTGGAGCATTGCTACATGTATAACCCGGAGCATCTGCCAAAAAGTTTTTCGTTCCATTAACCAAATGCACAATTATCTTTCCGCTTTTTTGAATGTTTATGGCAGGACCTTTGCTATTTGTGATGCTAACGCCGTTTAAGTAAAGACTCTTTTTAACATCGCCATAAAATTTAAGCGAGCCATTAGCCGTGGTTCCGCTTATAACAAAATTGTATTCCGTTGATGTGGTATTAGGAATTGTGACAACTACATTTTCGCCGTCTTTATCTACTGTAACTTCGCTAGCAGTTTTGGTTATTTCAGCACCTCCATTTTTATATTCAATCTTAATAACATTTTCAAGACCTAGACCATCTATTCCAGGGCTTGCCGTTAAGCCTTCGTCAGAAGAGTTAAAGGGCCATTCATTGCCAATTAGGCTACCGCCAGAATTAGAGTTGTGATTTCCATCATCTGGTTCATTAGTACAAGCTACAAGAGCCACCAATGCAAGCCCTATTGCAGAAAAAACAATGGAGCGAACAAACGAAATGCGAGCGTAACGGATTTGCAACATATAATGAATATATATAAAAATGTTGATTATCGTTAAAAAAAATGTTGATTATTTAAATTATTTGCTCAAAAACCTATGCTGAATTCCCCAGTCCAGAATCTATGCCCATTTTGACCAGTTTTTACCCCCCTTTCTTCTGCATAAGAGCCAAACCGCATATTGACCACATCGCCAAAAAGCCCAAAACCCAAATTAAAAGCCGGGTAGCCACCTTCGTAGCCACCTCCAAGGGAAACACGCAAGGCGTCTCCGCCAATGCCAAATCTAATGCCAGCAATGGTACCTATGCCAATTCCAATAAGGCTGCCTATGCCCATTCCAGCAACTTCACCGAAATCAGAGCCTTTGCCAATTGAGTAACCTATGCCAAGCCCCGCAGCTCCGCCCACAAGCCCAAACAAAAGCCTATACCCCAAAGACATTTCCCTAGTTGGGGATGGTATAACCACCTGGTCAATTTCTGCCCCGAAGTTCAAATGCGAAAAAAACTTTTCGGTTATTGTGCCATCTAAAATATCCACATAATCTATGGCAAAGTTCACTCTTCGCGCCCAAAAGCTATTGCTTTGCAAAATCATTGGGCTTGTCATTGCTCCAATAGACCAGTTCGGGGTTATTGACTCGCCTGCCAATTTGGCAAAAAACCAGTTGCGAAGCGACGACCCAAGCCTTACCTCTCTTGTTATTTGATAAAGTACACCCAAATCCATGCCAATACCCCAATCTGCATGTTTTAAGTCACTCCAAACGTTTTTCCATCTGTAATTCAAAGAATCTAAATCATCTTTGTTTATCGATATATCATCAATGTTATTATTGAATTCCAAACTCGGTTTAAAATCGTACCTTGGCTGATTATATCTTTTCGCATATTTTAACCCAGCTCCAACAGACCAATTGTCCACAGGCGAAAACGCAAAGGCTGTTTGCGCAACCCCATCTATTTGTATGGGGTCATAGCCAAAATTCGGAATAAAAATACCCACATCCACATAAGGAGCGACAGAAGCTCTCAGCCAACCAGCAAATCCAAAATTGTGGGTTGCAATTTCCAAAAGGCTCACTTGCGTACCCATCTCAATATTGCTACGGTCCATTTTTCTTAGGTTTTCTGCCAGCTCAGGATGCGCTCTTAAAGAATCTGGCAAAAATTCATTATCATCTGGAATAATGTCCAGATATTTGGGGCACCAAGCGGCATCGCCAAAAAATCCAAAATCAAAAAACAAAACTTTTTTTATCACTTTGCCAAGAGTTGGCGCGCCACAAGCATCAATAACGTTATTAATTTCATTTGCCGGAAGAAAAATCGCCGCAGAAACCAGCCGTACCTCAGATTTTGACCACGGCATATAACCCATCTCTGGATTTTTTTCAAAATTTCCCAAACGGTCTATGAGATTAAGCCCAGCAGGATTGTAGTAAAGAGCGTCTTTGCTATCGGCTACAGCAACAAAGGCTCCGCCCATGCCATGCACCTTTAAAGAACGATATTCCGGTCCTTTGGCGGAATATGCAAAAGTAAAAAGCAAAAAAGATAAGACTAATGGAAAGTATTTCAATTATGACTCCTTGCAATATTCTTTAAATTTACTTTGGTCGTAATAGGGCCAGCAACCACCTATTTTTTGCTTTCGGTATTCAAGACCATATTTAGAGCAATTTTTGTCTTGGGCAACTTCAAGTTTAAGGTTTGCATCTCTTGTTGTCCAGTATTTTTTGCCGTCTGGATATGATTTTTGCGTGAAGTTTATCACGGTCACCAATCCATTTAAACCTGGGAGAAGGTCTGTAAAAATTGAGCAATCTGGGGCATTGCATATCCTCACCGGAGGCTTCAATTGCACTGGCTTGTTATATTCCCAATTTGAATTATCTTTATAACGGTTGCTTCCCCACATAGAATTGTTCATTGGGCTAAGACCGTAATACTTGTCGTCTGGATCTATGGGAGACAGCCTTGAATTTTCATTTGTAAATCCGTCTCCATCATTGTCTTGCCCATCTATGAGTTCTTCGTCCACGCAGCCGTCTCCATCTTCGTCATAGTGGGTTCCCATTTTGTAGAATGAGGCATAGGCTTTGTACTTGTCAATTTCATCTTTTATGCTCCCTTGGTCAATATCTGGGTCTCCTCCCCCAATTCCAAGCCCGTCTAATAAATCTGCTATTTCTCCAAAAGCATCGCTCAAATCATCTATTTTATCGTTAATACTCCCTACTTCATTTGGTATGCCTTTGGTTTCGCAGGCTTCTGTACAAGAGTCAATTTTTTTATAATAATCTTGCAATTCTTTTTCCAAATCTTCTAGTATTTGTTTGGAATCTATAACAACACTCATTTCACCAGTTACAGGGTCTCTTGGGCATTTTATCGATACAGACATATCGTAATTGTCTTTACCTTTGCACCCCCATTTTTCCCATTCAGAAGCGGAGCCTGGGAAATCTATGCCGGGTTCTCCCCCATTCTTTGTTATGCAGCCATCGTTATTGAAGTCAAAAAAGTTTAAAAACCATCTTGAAAAGGAAGATAAAAGCAATATTCCGCCAAAATAACCGCTTTTGTATTCTCTGTCGCTTAAAGGAAAAGGCTTCTTTTTGCCACCGGAAGTTGTATCGCTGCAATCACTACTAGGAGAGTTATTGCAAAATGTTTTTCTAAAATCCAAGAGTCTTTCATTTAAACTTAAATTTAATGTAGAGCCGTCTATAATATTTGTTATAATAAATGTAGTGTCCCAGCCTTTGTTTTCTTTAGCGCGCACATGAAATTCGTAAAGAGCGGTTAAAGAATCTCGCCTATCCAATTCAGACAACACGGGTACAATCTTTTTCATCGCTTGAAGAAAATTGTTCCTAACCTTTACATCTTCTCCCATAAAAGGACATTCTCCCTCTTTCGGTTTAACAAGGCTAAATACGCTTAATGGATTAACTCCATTCCACCACAAGCTCGCTTTTGCCATTCCATAGTAGCCAAAGGATGATGTGGGGTCTTTTTTAACTATCTTTTCGCAAATTTCATAAGATTTTTTATAATTGCCTTTTCTAAAGGCGTTTTCTGCATCTATGCGCAGGGATTTAACATCATCGCCATTATCTGAGGAACTGCTTCCGAATAAGTTATCACCACAAGCTGCCAGCATAAGCAAGGCAAGGCACAAAGAGAGGGTGTACAATTTTTTCATAAAGACTGAATATAGAAAATTAATGCCTCTGCCAAAGCCTCAACTTCGCTTGTTTTGTGAGAGGCACTTATATTTACCCTTAGCCTTGCCGTGCCATTAGGCACGGTTGGAGGACGAATGCAAGGCACATAAAAACCCTTTTCAAGCAAAAAATCCTTGCATTTTTGGGCTTTTTCCACTGTTCCAAACACTATTGGCACAATTTGCGTTTCGCTTTGCAGGCAATCCATTCCAGCTTCCTTTATTTTATGCCTAAAATCAGCAGACATTTTCAGCACACTGTCTCTGCGAAAACCTTCCCTTGTTGAAACCTCAACCGCTTTTTGCATCGCCACAACCATGCCAGGTGAAATTGCCGTGGAATAAATAAAACTGCGCGCATTGCTGATGAAATAATCTATAAGCAACTTTGAGCCAAAAACGCAAGCCCCCATTGTTCCATAAGCTTTGCCAAATGTTGTGAGGGATAAATGAACCTTGCTTTCCAATCCGAGCTGCGCAACCAAGCCTTTGCCTTCGGGTCCCAAAACTCCATCGCTATGAGCCTCGTCAACATAAAGCAGGGCACCGTATTTTTCTGCTAGCTCTGCATAGTCTTTTAACGGAGCAATATCTCCTTCCATGCTATAAACGGCTTCTACCGCTATCAGCTTGAAACTCTCCGGCTCAACTTCTTTCAGTGCTTTTTCCAAATCTGCCGAATTATTGTGCTTAAAACGGTGCAACTTTCCTCCGCCTACAGCGTAGCCATCCAACATACTAGCGTGGTCTAGCCTATCGCAGAATAGATGCGTTTTTGAATCGCAAAGAGAAGATATAACACCTACGTTTGCGCTATATCCATTGTTGAAAATCAAAGCCGCTTCCGTTCCTTTCCAATTTGCCAGCCACTTTTCTGTTTCTTCAAAAATTTTGTGATTACCACCCAAAAGCCTAGACCCTTTGCTGCCAGCTCCATACCTAACATAAGCATCCGCAGCAGCTTTCGCTATCTCAAAATGATTAGCCAAACCCAAATAATCATTGCTGGAAAAGTCCACGCCAGAAGGCTGGCTCAGTGAACGAAGAAGACCCTGCTTGTGTTTGTCTGCAAGTTTGTCTGCAATAACATTTTCAAAACTATATGGCATAACGGTTAGGGAATATAGAAAATATCTAAATTCAGACAATGCCAACCAAATCCCTAGACATCATCATAACCGGTGCGCGCAAACACAACTTGAAAAACATAACTGTTTGCATTCCTCGGCATAAGATAACGGCAATTACGGGGGTTAGCGGGGCGGGAAAAAGCAGCTTGGCATTTGATACGCTTTTTGCAGAGGGGCAACGCAGGTTTTTGGAGAGCCTCTCAACTTATGCTCGCAGGTTTTTGGGAAAAATAGACCGAGGCAGCGTGGATTCCATACAAGGGCTTGCGCCCGCCATAGCCATAGACCAGCAAAGCGCATCCAAAAGCCCAAGAAGCACCGTTGCAACCCTAACGGAAATTTACGATTTCTTTCGCATAATGTGGGCAAGGCTCGGAACTATGCACTGCCCTGCTCACAATAGAGCTTTGCAAAAATACAACGCTGCGGAACTAACGCGGTACCTATACGAAAAAGGCGGCGAAGATTTGGTGGTGATTTATTCAAAAAACGAAGTTTTAGACAGAGTTCCCTTAACAGAAAAAAATAGAACGAGACTCTTGGATTCCATAGAAAAAGCATACTCAGAAAACGAAGGTAAAATAAAAATTGGGAACCAACATTATTCAAATTTCTTATGCTGCCCCGATTGCGACTTTAGCTTTGCCGAAGAATTAGACCCAAAAAATTTCAGCTTCAACAGCCATTTCGGTGCTTGCGAGCGTTGCCAAGGCATTGGAGATATTTTTGGAAGTATTTGCCCTGAATGCAAAGGCGAGCGATTGAAACCGGAATTTTTAGCTGTGAAAATAGATGGAAAATCCATAAGCGATGCTTGCAAACTCTCCATCAGCGAGGCTTACAACTGGCTAAAAAACATCCCATTCAACGGAACTCAAAAAATTATAGCAAAACCCCTATTAAAAGAAATTTTGGGAAGAATGGAATTTATCATAAACGTAGGAATCTCATATTTAGGATTAGACCGCAAAGGCGATTCCCTGAGCGGCGGCGAAGCTCAAAGGCTCCGGCTCGCAAGTCAAATAGGCAGCGGCTTGGAGGGCGTTCTCTACGTACTAGACGAACCCACAATAGGGCTTCACCAAAGCGATACAAAAAAACTTTTGGATTCGCTTTACAAACTCCGCGATTTAGGAAACACCATAGTTGTTGTGGAACACGATTTGGAATTCATAAAAGCAATAGACCACATTGTGGACTTAGGTCCAAAAGCCGGCGAATTCGGCGGCGAAGTAGTAGCAACAGGAAGCCCAAAAGAACTTTCAAACACAAAGTCAATAAAAAAATTTCCCAACAGCTCTACAGTAAAATACTTATCAGGAAAAAAAGCCCTAACCGATTTGCCCCCCCCAAACCCCATACCCCATACCCCATACCCCAGTTTCCCCCTCAACAACCTAACCAAAAACAACCTCAAAAATATTTCCGTAAAAATTCCATTCGGAGCAATAACTGCAATTTCTGGCGTTAGCGGTTCGGGCAAAAGTACTTTAATGGAGTGCATATTTTCAGAGGCAGAAAAAAAGAGAAAGCCCGTTTGCTTTATAGACCAAACGCCAATAAATTCAAGCCCACGTTCCACGCCTGTGAGCTATATGAGCATTTTAGACAAACTGCGAGACCTTTTTGCAAAATTGCCTGAGAGCAAAATTCGCGGCTATGATGTTGGGCGTTTTGCCTACAACAAGGAAGGCGGGCGTTGCGAGGTGTGCGAGGGCAGGGGATACCAGTTGATAGAGATGCACTTTCTTTCCGATGTTTGGGAGCTTTGCGAGGCTTGCAAGGGCAAAAGGTACAATAATGAAACTTTGAAAGTGTTGTGGAACGGCAAAAGCATAGCAGATGTTTTGGCTTTGCGAATAGAAACCGCCTGCGAATTTTTCAAGAATATGAAAAGAATAGAAAAGCCCCTGCAAATTCTAAACAGCATTGGGCTTGGATATTTGCGGCTTGGGCAAGCCACCACCACAATGAGCGGCGGCGAAATTCAGCGTTTAAAACTAGCCGCCGAGCTTTGCAAATCAAATTCAGAAAGCACAATCTTCCTTCTAGACGAACCCACCACCGGCTTGCATTTGCAAGATATTCAACCTCTGTGGAACCATTTGCGCAAACTTTCCAACGCGGGCCACGCCGTTGTTTTTGTGGAGCATCATCCTGATATGATTAAGTTAGCGGATTATGAGATTGGGCTTGGACCGGAGGGGGGTGTTAGGGGGGGGTATTTGGTAAATTAATTTCCGCGACATCCATTGTCGCCACTGGTTTTTATCTTATATAAAAAGGAGAAAAATCCAATGGATTTAGAAGATGCTTATTATGAAGCAGTGAAAAAAAGCCAAGAGGCGTTGAAAAAAGATGATTATGATTTGGCTCTTAAATTTTTAGATGAAGCCGAACAACTAGATAATGGCTCATTTGATATAGCCGACTTATACATTGAACGTGCACATATTTACCGCTTAAAAAAGGAGAGCGATTTGGAATTAGCTGCCCTCACAAAAGCGATAGAGTTAAGGGGCTTTGACTGGGATTACCAAAAACGTGCACAATGTTATGAAGAAAGAGGCGATTACGACAATGCCATTGCAGATTATACAAAAGCCATTGAAAAAGGAGGGTATCAGCCTGAGTCTTGGCAGTGGCGGGGTGAGATTTTTCTCAAAAAAAATGATTACGATTCTGCAATAGCGGATTTTTTAATGGCGATTGAAAATTGTTCAAGAAACCCATGCAAAGGCTGCAGTGAAGTCAAAGCTGCCATAATTTCCATTTATGAACTTGGTGCGCCGAAATTTGATGTTTATAGGATTGAGCAACGTTGTTTCGCAAGTTTTGGCGAGGCGTATTTATGGGGACCCGGGCAAAATATAATCGGCGAGAAATCCAAGCGGCAAGTATATGATGAGAAAAATGCCAAAGATTGGTATTATAAACCGTTTAATCGCTCGGATTGCGAAGAGGTGTTTTGGGATTTTGACAAATCAGGTAAATTGCAAAGCCGTCTTTATTATTACAATGATCTTGGATTTGAATATATGCCTAGCGACACGAAAGCGGATGCCGGAACTCATTTCAAAAAAGGCGATTTTGTGAAAGTTCGTGATACTGTTTTTGTTATTTCGTTAGTGCCTGGCAGAAAAAATGATAATAGGTGGGAAAATTATTACGCTGCGATTAAAATCATAAAAAAAGATGATGGGCGTATTTTCACTAGCCACGAGCATTTTCACGAAAGCAAACTTGTAAAATTCACCGAGCCGATTGACAAATCCGAGCCGTTGTGGTTTTTGCATCAGGTTTTTGGCGGAGAGATTGAGTTGACGGAGGAGCAAGGTAATGTGGTTGATGTGGAGATTAAGTTGGTTGAGGGGAAGTGGCGGGGGGTTAAAGCGGCGGGATAGCTTTGTGTTAAGGCTATTTTTTCTATATTTAGTGTCAGAGAATACAAATATGAATAGCATTGAAGAATTACTAAAAGAAGTGAAAGATATATCTCAAAGATATGATGAAAGAGCCAAAATCGCAGGCGATAATTATAATGTGTTTGAAGTTCTTAACATTCGTTCAAAAGAAGATAGTCATTCAAGAATTTTAACAAATATTTTAGATCCTAAAGGAATACATGACTGTGGCGATATTTTTCTTAGATTATTTTTTGAAAAATTTTTGCCTGATAAAAGTAATATTGACTTCTCAAATTGCAAAGTACGTAGAGAATACTATGCAGGAGATTTAGGTCGTCCTGATATACGTATATTTTGCCAAGATTTTGGAATTGTTATTGAAAATAAAATTGATGCACCTGACCGAAAAAAACAATTATCTAACTATGACACACTTTTAAAAAACGAGTGTGGAAAAGGAAAATATCGGCTGTTTTATCTAACAAAAGACGGTAGAAAGGCATCAAAGGAATCACACTGTTATGTTACATATAAGCGTTTAGCATATTACAAAGATCCTGATGTTATTGAAAGTGAGAGTGAAAACGATAGTGATAATAGTGAACTCCTCGGTAATGACATTTTATCATGGATCGAATGCTGTAAAGAAAAAGTTTTGAATAAACCCCTAATAAGGGCAACTTTAGAACAATATATAAATTTGTTTAAAAAAACAAGGGAGGACGAAATGTCAGAAGAAATTGTTGAAGTGCTTGCAAAAGATGCAGATAATATAGAAGCTGCATTTAAAATTGAGAAAAATGTACGATTCTTAAATTTACAAAAGTATTTAATTTATAAAAATTTATTTAAACCGCTTGAAAAATGGGTGGCTACAGAAAAAAGTGATTTACACTTAGAAGTTAAAACAGAAGTTGAAACAGACTCTCTTTGGAAGAAATACTTTAAAGTAATTACCGTTGAAAAAAAAGAATGGTGTGACAAAAATTTTCGCATTTGCTTTGAATTTGGCGAGAAAATTGCAAGATTTGAAGATTTACATTACGGTTTAACATTTACAAAAGATTGTCCAATAGATAAAAATCCTGAGATTGTGGAAAAGTTAAGACATTCTTCTACGCCTCCTACGCCTGAGTGGTATCAGTTATATCAATTTAAGGAATATAACAATTGGGATAGAAATGTATTCGCAATACTTTCAAAACCAGATAATGATGTTGTAGAATCTTTTAAAAAGAAAATTGAAGATATGTTAACTTTCATAAAAGAGAGAAATTTAATTTAAGCGACACCCACTGTCGCCACCCAAATCTATATTATAAATTATGTCTGGTAAATGGGAAAATCCAAGTGTTCCGCATAGCGGTTGGGAATGCATTGATATTCAGGATTTAGGCGAACCTGTTATGACTTGCCAAATGTGCGAGCGGGAAATTATTCGCTATGCTCATTATATGCGGCATCCAAGTTATAGATATACATTGACGGTTGGTTGTATATGCGCAGGGAAAATGGAAGGCGACCCGCAAAAGGCTAAGGAAAGGGATGCTTTTATGAGAAGCCGAATGAATAAAAGAAAAAATTGGCTAGAGAGGAAATGGAAAATATCCAAAAATGGGAATCAATATATAAAATCAGATGGTTTTCTTGTTGTTATGAAACAGAGAGATGGAATGTGGAGTGCTTTTGTTAAAAGCGAAAATGGGGATTTTGAGAAATGGAGTTCGAGAAAAAATGCAAACGAAAACGAAATGAAATTAGCCGCCTTTGATTGCTTAACAAAGGTTTTAGCAGAAAAACAAATGCCAAAAAAACAAATTGATGCGGAAATAATACCTTCTCCGCCAAAAATAATAAAAGCAGAAATTAAAACAGAGGTTAAACACGAAGTTAAGGCAGAGATTAAATCAGAGGTAAAAGCAGAAGTCAAAACAGAAGTTAAAAATGATTCGGTAAATTTTACAAATGAACAGAAAAATATTTTTGCTTTTGTGAAAAGCGGAATGGGGCACGGAATAATAGATGCAGTTGCGGGAGCTGGAAAAACCACAACCATAATGGAGTGCGCAAAATATGTTGAAGATAAAACCAATGTTCTTTTCTGCGCATTTAATAAAAGCATACAAGGTGAAATTGCAAATAAATTCAACAAACAGGGATTAAATCAGGTAACGGTGAAAACAATTCACGCTCTGGGTTTTCAAATATTAAAAGACAATAACAACACAGGAAAAAAATTTGTTCCGCAAGAATCAAAATACTGGACTATTCTAAACAAAGACACAGGAGTACACAGAGAAATTCAAGTATATGTAGAAGAACTTTTGCGAATAAAAGGCTATGAGTTAAACGAAATAGAGAGTTATAAGCAATTTGCCGTTAAAGATATAATTCATAAATTCAAAGATAGATTATTGGATATGAACCAAAAAATAAGAGCGACATTGACTCCTTGCGATATTGAGAAATTCAAGAATTTGGTGGAGCATTTTAATTTTTTCACAGAAGAGGAAATCAAAAGCAAGTTCTTTAATAGGGAAATTGAAATTTATTTTGAATGTGGCAAAATTTTGCTCTATGCTGGAAATGCTGTGGCAAAAGATGCTTTGATTATAGATTACACAGATATGCTTTATTTGCCTTTTATTTGGAATTTGAGAGCATCAAGAACATATTCATTTTTGTTTATAGATGAATGTCAGGATTTATCAAAATCTCAGCTTGCGGTGGTTCTCAAATATGGGCAAAAAGACGGCAGAATTTTAGCTGTTGGAGACCCCTATCAAAGCATTTATGGTTTTGCAGGAGCAGACATAGAATCTTTTGGCAGAATTAAAAATACCATAAAAGCAAACCCACTCCCCCTCACAACCTGCTTTAGATGCCCGCCAAATGTAGTGGCAATGGCAGCCAGCATTAGGCGCGATATTTCTGCGAGCAAGCAAGAGCAAGGAATAATAGAGGAAATTGCTTTTAAGCAGGTGGTGAAGAGAGCAAGGGTAAATGATTTGATAATTTCAAGATACAGAGAGCCTATTTTATTTTTGGTTTTTGAATTTATAAATAAAAACATACAAGTGCAAATTCACAGGGATGAGGTTAATGATATCATAGATGAATTGAAAAATTTATTCAAGCAAGAAGAACGCTCTGCAATTATTGCGGAGATGCCTAATAGCTTTGCAACCATAAAGGAAATTGTTTTCAATAGGTGGCTTTTTATTATTGAGCGAGAAGCAAAAAGGCTAGAAAATTCCAGCGAAAGACCGCTTTACATTCAAACAAAAACGGAATACTTGAACAACAGATTGGAATTTATGCACAAAAAATATTTGCAATGGAAAGATTCTTGCCAAACGATAAATGATATGTTGGTAAAAATAAAAGATTATATTTCTGCAACCGACAATTGCATTAAACTTTCAACAATTCACAGAGCAAAAGGTTTAGAAGCAAAGCGAGTTTTTATTTTGAATTTCAACGATTTGCCACATTTCAAGCCCAACCAAAAACCTTGGGAAAGAATTCAGGAACAAAATCTGAAATACGTTGCTATAACAAGAGCCTTGAACGAGCTTTATCTGGTGAAAAGCGAGAAAATAGATGATATTAAAAAGGAAGCTAGTTTATTTGATGAGTTTTTGGTGGATATATAGGGAAGCTATTTTTTCTACATTACCCCTTAGCCAAAAACCGGAGGCAAAAATGAGCATAACAGTAAAAAAAGCGGGCGATGCCGAGAAAAGCGAAATGGAGTCAAAGCCTATATGGGAATGTGAGGTTTCGGAATTTGACTGGCATTATGATAGCGAGGAGAGATGCCTTCTTATAGATGGCGAAGTGACGGTTTCTTACGATGGCGGAAGCGTTTCCTTTGGCTCTGGGGATTACGTGGTATTCCCAAAAGGCTTGTCTTGTGTGTGGAAGGTCTCAAAGCCAGTCAAAAAGCATTATATTTTTAAATAATACTGCGACACCCATTGTCGCCACGCAAATCTATATTTAAATTATGCTCAAATGTGCCAGATGTGAACGAAAGTTAAAAAGCGGTTCTAAGTTTTGCTCTGCTTGCGGGGCGGAAGTGAAACCCGCTTTGAGATGCGTTAAATGTGGGGCAGAATATGAAAAGGGGGATAAATTTTGCTGCGAATGTGGCAGCGTTGTTGGGGTAGAGTCCTCGTTGTTTGGGGAGTTCGTTGACGGCAGAGACGGCGTGCGATACAGGACTGTGAAATTTGGTTCCAAAATCTGGATGGCGGAGAATTTGAATTATGGCGGAAAAAACGGCAGCTTGGGAAAATCCTGCGACAACGGTT